>Ga0209056_10003346_pt1 | contig 17135 bp, 17 predicted proteins | sample GraSoiAngelo_114_FD_185876 | JGI IMG/M metagenome (GOLD analysis project Ga0209056, IMG submission 185876) | Grasslands soil microbial communities from the Angelo Coastal Reserve, California, USA - 14_0903_13_40cm (SPAdes) (version 2) | ecosystem: Environmental > Terrestrial > Soil > Grasslands... | reverse complement strand
TCGAATGCCATGCTCGTGATGGTCGGCGATTTCCATTCCGGGGAGATGCTCGCGCTGGTGGAGAAGGTCTTTGACGGGTGGAAAGGTCCCGAGGTGAAGAAGACGGCGGCGCCGGCGCCACTGCGCCCGGCGGGACGCCGCGTTCACCTGGTGCACGTACCCGGCGCGGTGCAGACGCAGGTCCTTGCCGGATGTCACGCCATCACCCGGAGGCATCCCGATTGGGTGCGACTCCTGCTCGCGAACAGCATCTACGGGGGCGCGTTCAATTCGCGGCTGGTGATGAATATCCGGGAAGAGAAAGGGTACACGTACAGCCCGCGCAGCGGAGTGAACCCTTTGCAGCAGCACGGCTATTTCACCATTTCGGCTGCGGTGCGCAACGATGTGGTCGCGGCGACGCTGGTGGAGATGTTCTACGAGCTGGATAAGATGCGCGCGCTGGCCGTGCCGGAGGCCGAATTGGCGGACGCGCGGAATTACATGAGCGGCGTTTTTTCACTCGGCGTGGCAACGCAAGACGGCCTTCTCGGGCAACTTTCTACAGTCGCGCTGTACGATTTGCCCGATGATTATCTGGAGACCTACCGCGACCGCGTGCGCGCGCTCAAGGCGGAGGACGTTCTCTTCGCCGCGCGGGCATATTTTGATTCGGCGAATATGCAGATTGTGATCGTAGGCGACCGCGGCGCGGTCGAATCGCAGGCGGCGCTGTTTGGAGACGTGGTGGCGTACGATTCCGCGGGCAACCAAACGCCGAAGCGAGAGGCGAACGGCTCGGTATCGTAATGAGGCGGCGAATTGCGTGGACGCTGGCGGCGCTGCTCGGCGTAGTTTTGGCCGGCGCGCCCATGGTGTGCGCGAAGAAGAAGCCGCCGGCAAAGCCGGTCAATATTAATACGGCGAACTCGGAGGAATTGCAGCAGGTGCCGGGGATCGGGCCGGTGACCGCGGAGAAAATCGTGCAAATGCGGAAATCGTATGGCTCGTTCAGGAGCGTGGACGATCTGCTGGCGATCAAGGGAATCGGGAAGAAAAGACTCGACAAGATGCGGAAGTATTTGACGGTGGGGAAGGCGGCGGCGCCGAAGATGCCGCAACCCTCCGCAACGCCTTCTTCTGTTCGGCAAAAACCTGAAACCAAACTCCAAGAGAGATTTCTCCCGACAGGAGTCGGGACTCGCGCCCCTCTTCGGCCGCTCGTCGCTCCGCAAGAACTTTCGGAGCATGGAAAGCCCGCTTCGCTCGAAATGACAAACATATAGTCGCGGCATGGCTACAAAGTTTGGTGGGTGGGGCGACGGGAGGCGACGCGAAGCGGCACCTGATCCGCGATGCGGATGCCATAGCCTTCGAGCGCCACGACTTTTTTCGGATGGTTCGTCAGGACGCGAATATCCTTCAGGCCGAGATCGATCAAAATTTGCGCGCCGATGCCGCTCTCATGCTGGACCATGCGCTGGCGAGCGGGTTCGCGGTCGAGCTGGCCGCGAGCGTGAAAATGGATGCGCGGCGGCGAAGCGGGCTCGAGCTCCGGCGATTCGATGGTGAAGCCCCGCCCGGTGTGATGGAGATAGAGAAAAACGCCGCGGTCCTCGCGGGCGATGGCTTCGAGCGAGAGAGCGATCAGCTCGCTGCAATCGCAAGCGGTTGAACCCAGCACGTCGCCGGTCAAACAGTGCGAATGCACGCGCACGATCGGGGCGGGGCCCTCCAGATTGCCGCGGACAAGCGCCACGTGCTGATCGCGGTCCACGTCGCTCGAATAGGCAATCATGCGAAATTCGCCGAAGCGCGTGGGCAGGACGGCCTCGGCGATCCGGTGGACATAGCGCTCGTGCTGCATGCGGTAGCGGATGAGGTCCGCCACGGTGAGGATTTTCAGATTGTGGTGCTTGCAGAATTCCAGGAGTTGCGGCACGCGGCTCATGGTGCCGTCTTCATTCATGATTTCGCAGATGACGCCCGCGGCGCCGAGCCCCGCGATGCGCGCGAGGTCCACGGAAGCTTCGGTCTGGCCGGCGCGGACGAGCACACCGCCGTTGCGGGCGCGCAGCGGAAAGACATGGCCCGGGCGGGCGAGATCCTGCGGCTTGGTCTTTGGATCGATGGCCGCAAGAATGGTGGTGGCGCGGTCGGCGGCGCTGATACCGGTGGTGACGCCATAGCGCGCGTCGATGGCTTCGCAGAAGGCGGTGCCGTGGGCGGAAGTGTTGATGGGGGACATGAGCGGGAGATGGAGTTCGTCGCAGCGCTGTTCGGTCAAGGGGAGGCAGATCAGGCCGCGGGCGTGCTTGGCCATGAAGTTGATGGCCTCGGGCGTGACTTTATCGGCGGCCATGGCCAGGTCGCCTTCGTTTTCGCGGTCTTCGTCGTCCACCAGGACGACCATGCGGCCCTGGCGAATGTCTTCGACGGCTTCTTCGACAGTGGCGAAATTGGGGCGAGCGTCAGTCATATGGTTGAAAATATAGCACCTTTTGAGGAAGTGGCGGGTGGGACCGCAGGAGAGTCCACAGTCGGTAGTTGATAGTCGATAGCGGGAAGGTGGGTGGCGGGTAGGACCGCAGGAAAGTCCACAGTTGATAGTTGATAGTCGATAGCAGGAAGGCCCTTCGACTGCGCTCAGGACAAGCCCTCCCGCGGCGGGCGAGCCTCCGTCGGTTGCACTCGGGACAAGGGAATGGCTGCGGGGCACGAGGTACCCCCGGGGGAGTCTTGGATGTGTGGCAAGGAAAGGACTTGCGGAAGTGCGATATCGGATCTGTGGCAATGGTTGGGTTTACGAGGTGATTTTCTGCAAGTGTGGCAGCTAAAGGGTTTAGGGCACGAGTGAGATCCGCTCCGACAGGGTCGGAATGTCCGCTCGACTCCCGATCCCTCGACTGGGCTCGGGACATGTGGTCTCTCGCCATCAGGGTCGGGGCAGGCGAGGCAAGCCCGCCACGGCGGGCAGGCTCGCAGAGGGGCGCGCAGGGAAGAGGCCGGCGGCGAGGACCGTCCCAACTGTTTGGCCGAAAAGCTGGGACGAAGGGCAGAAGAACGTGTGTGTTCCGCGGATTCGGGAGACGGGTGCGCGAAGTTGGAACGGTCCGAGTCAAAGGGAATGATAGCACGGCGGGATAGCGAGTTCAATACGGTTACTGATGACTGATAGGAACAGGGTGTGGAAAAGTCCTCGAAGAATATCCCACGTTCGCCCCCGGCGAACATGGGGCACCACGCGCGCCACGGGAATGGGCAAGCCAAAATCTTCTCGTGGCTTCAAGGGCCGGCCACGCGCGAACAACACTAGGGCCGGAAGGTCTTTCTGTTCCTCTGCCGCGCCACTTCGAGATCGTCTATTTGCTTTTTCTGACGGTCGGCTTCTCTTTGCGGCCCCTCTTCCTTCTCGAGTTTCACGGCTTCGGCAAGGGCAGCTTCGGCTTGCGCATTGAGCCGTTTGGAATAAATAAGAAGCTCAAAGCCATGGGACAAAGAAGAACGGACAAGGTTGAAGGAATATTGTGGATCTTCCCAAGAGGCAAAGGGCTTTTGCCTTACTTCATATTGCACGTTCGGCGCGGATTCGACCTCCGGCACAAGAGTTGTCGCCGGGCCGTACTTCGCGGAAATGAACTTCACCATGTCCTCCGCAGTGAGTCCTTCGGTGTAGGTTCGATCATAGGTCACAGAAATCTTGTAGAGTTCGCCGTTGCAGAAGGAGAAGAGAATCTGTTCGACGGTATCCGAGCGTACGGGAGTCCCGGTAAGGTCCGGCAGCCACCAAGTCAATTCCTGGAGCAGGGCCGGGCGGCCATAAATCACCTTTACGTCGGCCATCTTTTTGTCGGTACGGTCCAGCACTCTGGCCAAGTTCATTCCAAGGGTAAAGTGGCGATACTTGGAAAGATCCTGTGCACAGAGCAATGGCGACGTAAAGAGCAGGACAATGAAACAAAGAATCGAACTGCGCAGCGTTTTCATTTTCGCATCTCCCACAAAATCCTAAGAACTTGAAATGAGGGCCGTGTATTGCTGTATGGCTGCTTCTGCGTGATGGGGTTCCCCGCCTCAAGATACGGACAACAACGCCCAAGATGGGGCTGAATCCCTGCACGTCCCTGTGCCGAGAGTCTTAGAGCTGACGGGCGTAAATCCTTCTGCCGTTCACGAAACCTGCGAGCAGCGTCAGAAGGACTGCAGCAATCGCGGCAACGAGGGTCGTGCTGATGATTCCGCCGAAGCCTGCGAAGCGCACCAGGAAACCGCCGGCTACAGCGCCACCAACACCCATAAGGATGTCCATAAGCGGACCATATCCATTACCTTGAAGAACTCTCCCTGCTCCCCAGCCAACGACCGCGCCAACGAAAATCCATGCGAGTAAATACATACATTCCCCTTTGCCTAGTCGATTCGCGGATAGTGGGGCGGCCTTGGACCGCCCCCCCAAACAAAGAGACCTATCGGCTTCAGGCCGCTATGGCAGCGGCGATCTTGTGGAAGGTGGAATTGGCAACCTCATAGGTCTCTACCTGAGGAGTTCCGTCAATCACCTTCGCCAGGGACTTCGCCACGTCGGCGTAAGCTCCGCGGTTGTAGCTTTCCGCGTTCTCTGCCTGGTCCCACAAACTGATGCCGAATGCTTCCTTTCCGCCCGGCACGACGAACGTGATTTCGTCCCGGAATCCCTTCTGTTTTCGAAGCAGGGGAATGACTTCCCTTTCCAGAGCCTGGGTGAATTCGGGAACGCTGCCCTTCAGATGCATGGAGACTTTGCGTGCAAACATGTCAACCTCCTTGGTTGGCTGACCAAGGGCGGATTCAGATAACCTCTACTGGTTCAGCTAGCCTGAAGGCTCCCTCAGTTGCTTAACCACAATGGGTTAATTCACTTGACTTGTCAAGCAGATTCTGAGACTATTTTTTGTACTTAATCGAATGCAGTTAATCACGCGGAGGGGCCTGTGGATGTCTGCTTAGTGATGAAACAGCGGCTAGATGAATTGGGGCTCGAACAGAGAGATCTGGCGGCCGCCGCCGAAGTTACGGAGTCCTACATTTCGCAACTCCTGACGGGAAAGAAATTACTCCCCGAGCCTAGCCGAACAGACATTTACGACAAGATAGGGAAATTGCTGAAACTCCCCAGCGGCAAGCTTGCGAAGTTGGCGGACCACCAGCGCAAGGAAATATTGAAGCGAAATCTGGAGGACCCACCGAAGCCGTTGTTCAAGGAAGTTCGAGAGTTGATTCTCCGCAAGTGCCGCCCCGAGAAGCGAGAACAAATACGGGCGATTTTTGAGAAGCAACCTTTCGGTGAACTCGAGCGCCTCGTTACTCAAAAGCTTTTGGACGTGGTCAAGAAAATCGCCAAAGACGAGCTGCAAAGCGAAACCTGGCTCCAGTCGGTGGCGCGACTCAACGGCAAAAGCTACGAAGCGACGCGTGTCAGCATCCTCGAGTTCCTGGACACAGACGTTTTCAACGTGTCCGTAGAGAACTGCGCTTCCTTCCTGGAGCCGCTCATCGAATCCTGGGACATCGACCTCGCGACCTTTGGCATGGAAATCGTTTTGAATCGCAGACTTATTCCTGGTTATGCCAAGAAATTTGAGTTTGTCGAAAAGGAAGCTGCTCGCCCTGAGCAAGAGCCAGGCCTCAAGGAATTCCTGAGGCACATACCCGTCAACGGTGGTGCGACCCAAGAGGAAATCGAGTTTCTGCGAAAACTGAGGTTCAACGGAAAGCACCCCACCGCTCTTTATTATTACCGGGAATTGCAGAACCTGAGAGACCCACTGCATTTTCGCGAGGGCTCGGCCGCCGCGATGCACAAACGCCGGAATGCTGATGACGTGGAGAAGCAGATGCAGCTTGATTCGAGAAAAAGAGCAGCCCAGCGGTGGGCAAAAAACAAGATCGCTCGCCACAAGAAAACCAAATCTTAAGGTTGCGTTTGGTGCCGTCTGCGTGACGGGCGAACTTGCACGAACGCAATCGGCGAACCACGGATTGCTGAACTCGCTCCAACCGGGCGAGTCCGGGCGGGCGGTGGCGGGCGGATTGAGTTGAGCGAAATCGGAGTGTAGGGCAGGCGGCTCGTGGGCACTGAGTAGGGTTGCGGGTCAGGCATCGGAAGCCTGCCTTTCGCGCAGGCGGGCACCGGCTTGGAATCAGAGGGTGGTGGCGGCAGCGAGCGCAGAGCATCCAACTATATTAGTAAATGGGATCGAGGCCTCACGCCGAGGTCCAGGTTTCCCGGATTCAGTCATGTAAAGCCTCTTATGCGTGGACAGGCTCGCGGCGTTTCAGCCTGGGAAGCCCCTTGATGGATTTCCCAGCTTTTTGCTGGGCGAGCCGCAGGTCATAGAGACTCTGTAGATTGAGCCAAAACTGCGCGCTCGTGCCAAAGAAATGGCCGAGGCGCAGAGCGGTATCGCCCGTAACGGCGCGCGTACGATGCAGGATTTGCGTGACGCGATTCGTCGGCACGTCGATCTTGCGCGCCAGTTCGGCCGCGCTCATATCGAGCGCTTTCAGTTCTTCGGCCAGGTGTTCACCCGGATGGATAGCAGTGACTGCCATGGCGAGCCTCCTAGTGATAGTCAACAATCTCAACGTTTGATGGCCCCGGCGATCGGTCCGGCCACTCGAAGCAAATCCGCCATTGACCGCTTCGCGGTCATAACTTTCAATTGATCGTTAATGCGGATGCTGTACTGGCCCTTGCGGTCGCCCATCAGCGCCTCAAAACGATTGCCGGGCAATGCGGCAAGGTCTTTCAGTGCCGTAGCAGACTCCAGACGGTCGAGCTTCAGGCGCGCGGAACGTTCAAACCCAGAGAATGCCTTGACCCGTTTCCCGGCGGCGAAGTCTCTGGTCCGCTTGTCCCGATAGCTGACGATCACTAGCTAGAAGTAACAGGAATTACGCGTTACGTCAAGCGTAATGAGATGGCGAGCCTTCGCGGATACGGAGAACCAATTTGAAGACGGTTGCCGATGACTGATAGGAACGGGGTGCGGAAGAGTCCTCGAAGAACTTGCTGCGCTCCAGAGCGCCGTCTACCGGAGGGAAGGACAAAACCCGCACCCTTTCCGAAAACGGGAAAGGGGTGCGGCACCCGAATCGTGCTCGCTCACAAAGGGTGTTCGACCCGCCTGCTCCAATTGGCCAATTCCGCTTTCAACTTTGCCAGGGCGTCCCTGCATTGGATCACCATTGATGGCGGCCGGGCCGTCCAGAGCATCTTCCACGAATATCCGCCGGTCCGCATGAATCGGGTGTCCCCGAAAATCGAAGTCCATTTCCTCAAAACGGACAACTCACCCACCGGTCTGGGCGAGCCCGCGCTGCCGCCGGTCGTGCCTGCTGTCTGCAACCCCATCTTTGTCGTCACCGGGAAGCGCACCCGCTTCTTCCGCTCTCGAAACACGGCTTCTCTTGGGCGTAGCGCCGCCCAACTAGCCTCTACTCATACCGCAGCGCAACCAATGGATCCACGTTCGCGGCGCGCCGCGCAGGAAGCCAGCAGGCCAGCAGACCGGTAATTAGGAGCACGGCCGGGACACACGTGAGCGTCCACGGATCGTACGCCGACACCCCCCACAGCTGCGTCGCAATCACTCGCCCAATTGCCACGCTTGCAATCAGCCCAAGCCCCACGCCGATTCCCACCAGCCGCAGCCCCATTCGAATCACCATGCCCAAGACATCGGAGCTTTTCGCCCCGAGCGCCATGCGTATTCCGATCTCTTGCGTTCTGCGTGTCGTCGTGTACGCCAGCACGCTGTAAACCCCAATCGTTACCAGAACGAGCCCAATCGCGCCAAAGATCGTCATCAGCAAAAACCCAAATCGCGGTCCCGCGTAGGAAAACTGGCTGATGTATCCTTCGAGCGTCCCGGTGAGCGTCAACGCCACGTTCGCGTCTGTCGCCCAGATTTCATGACGCACGACGTTCATCATCGTCATCGGTTCTTGCGCCGTCCGCACCAGAATTCCTCGGAATGCCGATCCCGTCACCGTGTACGGTACCCAGAGCTCCGGCTCGATCGGATCTTGCAGGCCGTGGTTTTTCGCGTCCGCCACCAATCCGATGATTTCAAACATCGGCTCCTTCACCGGGTCATCAAATTCCGTCAACCGCGCAATTCGTACCTGCTTCCCGATGGGATTCTCGTTTCCCAAATATTTCTTCACAAACGTCTGGTTCACCACCGCCAGCTTCCGCGCTCCGTTCACTTCCGCTTCGGTGAACGCCCTCCCGTCCACGAACTGAATCTTCAGCACTGGAAAATATCCCTCGCTGCACAGTTGGAACAACGCATTCCATTTCTCCGCGTGCGTTTTCCCGGGGATCTCGATGTCGCTCGGAATCCCTCCATATGGCGGCAGGGTGCTCGTCTCGGTAGCTTCCAGCACGCCGGGCAGCGCTTCCAGCCGCTGCAGCAGCGGCCGGTAGAAGCCTGCCATCTGGTCGGCCGTTTTATACCGCTCCGGCGGCAGCGGAATCCTGGCCACGAAAATGTGATCCGGTTGCAATCCCAGGTGCACTTCCCGCAACGCGACAAAACTTCGCATCAGCAGTCCCGCGGCCACCAGCAGCGTCAGCGAAAGCCCCACCTCCAGCACCACGACGGCATCGCGCAGCCTTCCGTGCCGGAATCCCCCGCTAACCCCCTTGCCGCTGTCCCGCAACGGCTCATTCAAATCCTTCCGCGCCGCCTTCAGCGCCGGTACCAGTCCGAACACCAGCGCCGTCAGCACCGCTACGCACAGCGTGAACACGAGCACCGGCGTATTCAGCCTTATCACCGCCTCGGCCGGGATAATCTGCTGCGGCATCAATGCCACCAGAAACTTCAGCCCTCCCCACGCCAGCAGCGTGCCCACCGCCGCTCCGCCCATCGCCAGGATCAAGCTCTCCACCAGCAACTGCCGGATCAATCTCCATCGGTTCGCCCCCAGCGCCGACCGGATGGCAAACTCCTTTTCCCGCGTCGTCGCTCTTGCCAGCAGCAGATTCGCCACGTTTCCGCACCCGATTAACAGCAACAATCCCACCGCCGCCAGCACGATAAATAGCGTCGTTCGAAACCTCCCCACGACCAAGTTCGTCAGCGACTCGATCTGCACCGAAAAGTGTTTCGGGTAGTCCTTCGGGTACACAGTCGCCAGCCGCTGGGCCACCACCGTGAGGTCCGATTCCGCTTCCTTCATGGAAACTCCCGGCTTCAAATGCCCTAGCAGGAACCAGAACTGCGGGAACGCCCCAGCATAAGCACTATTTGTCACCGCCTTGCTCGGCTTCGCCGGGATCCACATATCCGCGTCGCCCCAGCCAAACCGCGGGGGCATGATCCCGATTAGCGTCCGCGCCGTCCCATTCAACACAAACGTCTTGTTCACAATTTGCGGGTCAGCGCCAAAATGCTTAACCCACGTCTTGTATCGCAGCACGAAAACCGGCGGCGCTCCCGGTTCGTAATCCGCCGGCTGCATCACCCGTCCCAGCAGCGCCGGCATCCCCAGAAACTCAAACGTTCCCGGCGTCACATAATTCCCGTCGAAGCGCTCCGTCCCTTCTCCTGATCGGTACAACACATCCACCCTGTCGTTCGCAATCGCCCGGTCAAATACATGATTCTGCTGCACATAATCCAGAAACTCCGGTCCGCTGAACGCTGCCCGCCCACCCGGCTCACTCCGTTCCGTGTCATGGATTAGCACGGACATGAACCGCTGCGCATCCGGGTACGGAAACGGCTCCATCAAGATGTTGTCGATCACGCTGAAAATTGCCGTGGACGCCCCAATTCCCAGCGCCAACGTAATCATGGCCACTATGGCAAATCCGGGCGTCTTTCCCAGGTTCCTCAGCGCATACCGCAGATCCTGCCCCAGCGTTCCCATGAGCATCTCCCCTCTTTCCCCGTATCAGGTTCGTCCGCCATCGTAATGGCGGGTCTTTAGACCCGTTCTTTCCCAATCTTGCGATGGCTGTGTTATCACTCGTTCGTTATCCCCATTCCAGTTACGCATTTCTTTGCAATAAGTTCGACGCCGCCACCCTCAAAAAGTTGCCAATCTTTCCAAACACACCTCCTCCTGCCCCTCCCCCACCGCCCTTCGATGATTGTCTTCTCTTTCTCACCCTCACAGACTTCCGATTCCATAAGATTGAAGATTAGGATGGCACCGAAGCTTTTCGGAGGGGGAACAGAAATGGCTATCGCAACGGTCAATCCCGCGACCGGGCAGTTGATCAAGTCGTTTTGAAGCGCTGTCTGATGCCCAGTTGGAGGTGAAACTTCAAAAAGCGGCGGACGCATTTTCAAGCTACCGGAATGTGCCCTTTACCGCGCGCGCGCAGATGATGCTGAAGGCTGCCGCGATTTTGGACGGCGAAAAAGAAACCCTTGCGCGCACGATGACGACGGAGATGGGCAAGACCTTCCGGTCCGCCGTCGATGAAGCGGCAAAATGCGCGTGGCAGGCCCGCCTGCGGCGGGCAGGTATCGGGCGCTCGGATCGAGTTGAGCGAAATCGGAGTGTAGGGCGGGCGAGGAGGTTCTTCAAGAGCCTCAGGCCTCCCGACCAGGTCGGGACAAGCTCCGGCCTCAGCTACATGGGGCGGTTAATCGTTTTTGCGGCGGAGGCGGAAAAGCTCGCGGCTGAGGGCCTTGAGGAAGGCGCGTCCCCAGATGCCGATTACGAGGGCAGCGCCGAAAAGGAGCACGGCGTCCAGGCTGGCGCGGCCTTCGCGAGTCCAATACACATCTTCGTCGAGATTCAGCCAGAGCGCGAACTCGTCCAGCGTCAGGGCGGCGCCGACACCATAGAGCAAGGACATCAAACGGCTGGCCAGGAGAGACGACGACGCGGTTCCCGTGCCCACCTCGATCAACCAAGCAAATCCCACGGCAAGCAGAAGGAGAATCCCCCAGACCAAGTGATGGATATGCGTCCCGCGAATGTAAACGTAGTGAAACGGGCCGAAGTTGCGGGAAGCGGCATAGGCTAAGGAGCGCGCGACCGCAAAGGTGAGAAAGAAGCCGACGGCCGCGAGGAAAAGCCGGCGCCTGGGCCGATCGGGGACATGCTGGTGAAAAAGCCCGCCAATGCGCGGATGGTGCAGCATCCAGAGGACGACTGCGGTAGTCACAAGAACCGACAAAGCGAGCAGCCAGGCCCTCAGGAGCATGAATGTGCCCTCTCCTATAAGCACCCCGATTTCAACAGGGTAGGCGCCGCTGGTCAAGGGGCGCAAGGTGCGGAAAATGGCGGCAGGCCCCCCTGCGGCGGGCAAGGGCGGGAAATGCCGTCCGTCGCGTTCCGGTATTTTACCCAGGGCTCTTTAGGGTGTTTCCCGGATTGTTATGTGCAAGTCGCCGGCTTAACGTGCGCAAGTTCTTTTCACTTGTGACCCCGACCAGGTCGGGGTCAACGCCTGTCCCCAGTTCGTTTTCTCAAGTGTTGGCCCAACTCCGCAGGGCCGGACGTGATCCGTGGGAACCACGCAAGAACAACCGCTCTACTCCAGGAGGCAGACTACTCGCGTCGAGGCAGCGGATGGCGTGTGGGTCTACTGGCAGTGCGATGGACGTGATGATGTTTCGCGCGTTCGGGATCTGAGCGCCGGAGGTTTGTGCATCGCGACGTCAAAAGCAAAGCCGGTGGGACTGAAAGCCAAGATTGATTTTCTTGTTCCGGAAGGACCAATCAGGGCCGAGGCTCTGGTGCGGCATGTAAAGTCTTCCGGGGGCCTGGGACTGAAATTCACGGCATTGACCGAGCAAGACTCACCCCGTCTGGCGGCATTGATGACGAGGCTTGGCAGCCCGTCAAGAACCTTCGGCAACCCGTGATTTTAGGTAGTGTCCTAATATGACGAGCGCTTCATTTCGAGCCGAGACCCAAGGCCGTCGGATGCTTCGGTTGATAAAGACCGATCTCACCTCCACCGGGAAGCCGCATCTTCGTAATTGAACCCCATCGTGCTTCCTGAACCGCAGAGCACTTAACACCCTTCTTCGCGAGCGAAGCCATCTCGGCTTTCAGGGCGTCGCACATGAAATAGAGTTCGTGGGGACCATTTTCATCGGACGGGTGGAACGCGGCTTCTCCCGGTGGGAGGGCGAAGATCAGCCAGCCATGGCCCGCGTCCACGGACTTGAACCCGAGAACGCCGCGGAAAAATGCGCGGTCCGCTTCGGCATCTTTACTGTGGACAATTACGTGAGCGCCAGAAATCACTTGCCCCTCCAAAGCTGCAAACTGTGAAAAATGGCGGCGCCGAGGAGGGCGGCGCCGGGAATCGTCAAAATCCAGGCCCAAACAATGCGGCGGGTGACGCCCCAATGGACGGCGGTGAGGCGGTGCGCGGCGCCCACACCGACGATGGCGCCGGTAATCGTGTGCGTGGTGCTGACTGGAATGCCGAAATGGGCCGTGCCGGCCAGCGTGAGCGCGCCGGCGGTCTCCGCGGCAAAACCGCCAAACGGGGTCAGTTTGGTGATGCGCTGGCCCATGGTTTTGATGATGCGCCAGCCGCCGGCCATGGTGCCGCCGCCCATCGCCAAGTGGCAGCAAATAATAACCCAGTAAGGAGGACGGTTGGTTTTCACGAGGCCGCCTACCAGGAGCGCAGCCGTAATGATGCCCATGCCTTTTTGTGCGTCGTTGGTGCCGTGGCCGAGACTGTAGAATGCGGCGGAAACAAGCTGGAGGCGGCGAAACCATTTGTCTACTTTTTGCGGGCGCTGGCGGCGGACGAGCCAGCTGGTGGCCACAGTGACGGCCATTCCAACAAACAGGCCGAGGAAGGGAGCGAGAAAGATGAAGACGACGGGCTTCGTCCAGCCACTCAAGATGATCGCCCTGAAACCGGCTTTAGCGAAAGCGGCGCCACCATAACCGCCAATAAGGGCATGCGAAGAGCTGGTGGGCAGGCCGAGAACGAGCGTGATCATGTTCCAGGTGATGGCGCCGAGAAGGCCGGCGAGGAGGACGTACTCGTTGACCAAATCGATGCGGACCATACCCCCGCCGATGGTTTTGGCGACGGCAGTGCCAAAAACGAAGGCGGCGATGAAGTTCCAAAAGGAGGCCCAGAAGACGGCGCGAAAGGGAGTGAGCACGCGCGTGGAAACGACCGTGGCGATGGAGTTCGCGGCGTCGTGCCAGCCGTTCGAGAATTCGAAGGCCAGAGTAAGTCCTACGATGATGCCGACGAGGCCGAGGCTCGTCACGACAAGCGGCCCCTGCCTGCGCTGAAACGGAAGAGAGATTTCACCCGATGAGAATCGGGGCTCGCGCCGCTCTTCGGGCGCTGGTCCCGGCAGGAGCCGGGACTCGCACTCCTCCTTGGGTGCTCGTCACCGGCCTTCGGCGGGTTCGGAAGGACGACGGAGCGGAACCGCGGCTGCAAGAGCTGAATGTGCATTTAAGGTCAGGCGCTTTTTAACGTGACGGCCTCGATGACGTTGGCCACGTCTTCGCACTTGTCCACGGCCGTTTCGATAACCTCGAAGATTTCCTTCCACTTGATGATCTGGACCGGGTCTTTCTCTTCGTCGAAGAGTTGCGCGATGAGCGTGCGGCACAGGCGGTCGCTCTCATTCTCGCAGCGGTTGATCTCGATGCAGTGCTCAAGCGCGCGATCCGGCTTGCCGAGCGCCTTGACGGCCAAGGCGACCTCGCCGGTTGTTCCGAGGAGGATTTTCGCAAGGTCAACGGTTCCGGCGCGGACCGCGTCCACGCGGTAGAGGACCATCCGGCTGGCGGCGGCGTCGATCAAATCCAGTACGTCGTCGAGCTTCGAGCACAGCTCGTGAATGTCCTCGCGGTCGAACGGCGTGACGAAGGTCTGGTTGAGCTTGGTGATGAGGCCGTGAGCGAGGTCGTCGCCCTTGTGCTCGAGGGCCTTGATGTTCGTGGCCTGCTCGGGCACGCCGGTGTAATGCGAGAGCATTTCAACCAGCGCGCGCGCTCCAGCCTGGATGTTCTCCGCCTGCTGAACAAAGAGGTCGAAGAAGCTTTCTTCCCGCGGTAGGAACCGCCGCAAAAGACCCGGCATGGCGTTGGTCTCTCCCCTGAAGAGTCGTCGCTGAGGCGGGATGACTATAGCGGAGGCGGGCAAAGGAGGCAAGAATGGGGGCGCGCAGGTGGAAACGAGTAAAGGCCTGCCTGCGCAGGCAGGCCGTAAAGTAAAAGGGCGTCCCGGTGAATCGGAACGCCCTGTGGTTTGAATAAGTTGCAGAGAGGCCCTTCGGCTCGCTGCCCTTCGACTTCGCTCAGGGTTCGCATCCTAGTCGGATGCGAAATTTAGTACATGCCGCCCATGCCGCCCCCGCCCGGAGCGCCGGCGGCGGCTTTCTTTTCATCTTCCTTCAGTTCGGCCACGAGCGCTTCGGTGGTGAGCATCAGGCCCGCGATGGAGGCGGCGTTCTGCAACGCCAAGCGGGTGACCTTGGCCGGGTCAATGACGCCCATCTTCACCATGTCGCCGTATTCGTCGGTCTCCGCGTTGAAGCCGAAGTTGTCGTCCTTGGACTCGCGGATCTTGCCGACGACCACGGCGCCTTCGGAACCAGCGTTCTGCGCGATCTGGCGGGTGGGCTCTTCCAGCGCGCGCTTCACGATGCTGAGGCCGACGGCCTCGTCGTCGTGCAGCTTGAGCTTATCGAGCGCGCCGAGGCAGCGCAAGAGTACCGTGCCGCCGCCGGGAACGATGCCTTCCTCGACGGCCGCGCGGGTCGCGTGCATGGCGTCCTCGACGCGAGCCTTCTTTTCCTTCAGCTCGGTTTCGGTGGGTGCGCCGACCTTGATGACGGCGACACCGCCAACGAGCTTCGCCAGCCGCTCCTGGAGCTTCTCCTTGTCGTAGTCGGAGGTGGTCTCCTCGACCTGGGCGCGGATCTGCTTCACACGGCCCTCGATCTCAGCGGTTTTGCCCCCGCCTTCGACGATGGTGGTGTTGTCCTTGTCGATGGTCACCTTCTTGGCGCGGCCGAGATCCTCGATTTTCACGTTCTCGAGCTTGATGCCGAGGTCCTCGGTAATGGCCTTGCCGCCGGTGAGGGTGGCGATGTCTTCGAGCATGGCCTTGCGGCGATCGCCGAAGCCGGGCGCCTTGACGGCGGCGCACTGGAGAGTGCCGCGAAGCTTGTTCACGACGAGCGTCGCGAGCGCTTCACCCTCGACGTCCTCGGCGATGATCAGCAGGGGCTTGCCCATCTTGGCGATCTGCTCGAGCAGGGGTAGCAGGTCCTTCATCGAGCTGATCTTCTTTTCGTGGATGAGGATGCGGACGTCCTCGAGAACGCATTCCATGCGCTCCGGATCGGTGATGAAGTAGGGAGAGAGGTAGCCGCGGTCGAACTGCATGCCTTCCACGACCTCGAGCGTCGTCTCCATCGTGCGGGATTCCTCGACGGTGATGACGCCGTCCTTGCCAACCTTCTTCATGGCCTCGGCGATGATGCTGCCGATTTGCTTGTCGTTGTTCGCGGAGATGGTGCCGACCTGGGCGATCATCTCGCCCTTGACGTCGCGGGAGAGCTTCTTGATCTCCTCAACGGCGACTTCGACGGCCTTGTCGATGCCGCGCTTGAGCGCCATGGGGCTGGCGCCGGCGGCAACGGTCTTGACGCCCTCGCGGAAGATGGCCTGTGCGAGGACCGTCGCGGTCGTCGTGCCGTCACCGGCCACGTCCGAGGTCTTGGACGCGACTTCGCGGACCATCTGCGCGCCCATGTTCTCGAGCGGATCCTTCAATTCGATTTCCTTGGCAACGGTCACGCCGTCCTTGGTGATGACGGGCGCGCCGAACTTCTTCTCGATCACGGCATTGCGGCCCTTGGGGCCGAGCGTGATCTTCACCGCATCTGCGAGAATATTCACGCCGCGCAAAATCGCCTGGCGCGAATTCTCACCTGTAACAATCTGCTTCGCCATGCTCGTGTTTCCTCCTGAAAATAGGCTGTAAAGCGATTTAAGCCGACAAACCCTCAGGCCCGAAGGCCCGAGCTACAAACTGGCGGGAGAGCCCGCCGGAACGGGTTAGCGCTTGGAGCCGGCGGCCTTCGCCGCGCCGCTGAGTTTCGCCAGGATTTCATCCTCCTTGATGATGAGGTACTCCTGGTCATCGACTTTGATGTCGTTGCCGCTGTACTTGCCGAACAGCACGCGGTCACCGGGCTTCACGTCAAGGGGGATGAGCTCGCCCTTTTCGCGGCGGCCGGCGCCGACGGCAATTACTTCGCCCTCTTGGGGCTTTTCTTTGGCCGTGTCAGGGATGATGATGCCACCCTTCACGGTTTCCTTCTCCTCAATGCGCTTCACGATTACGCGGTCGTGGAGCGGCGTCAGGTGTACTGCCATCGTCGAAGAACCTCCATAGGTGAACTAACTGATTTGGGGCAACACAGAAGGAAGTTAGCACTCCTCGCTGCCGAGCGCTAATATAGCAGAAAATCCTTCCATGTCAAGTCTTTAGGTGACAACCAAGCAGGAAACGAAGCTCTGCCAGATGGAGCGCAAGACACATCTTTTCAGGGAGTTACATGGTGCAAGAAAAATCTTGCACATGGCAATTGTACTGCTTCACCCAGAAGCATAAGATTCTGAGCGGCTCGCCATGCACTTTCTTCTCTACGTCCGGCTGATCGGCTTCACCGCAGGAACGCTGCTGCAGCTCTTTTGGATGGTGGTGATACTCGGGTATCGGCGCCAGCGCAACTTTGAACGGGTGTTCTTTTTTTTGTGCCTCGCACTTTTTTTCTTCTATGGCGGATCACTGCTGGCGCTGAACGCGCAAGTCTACTACTCCCAGCCACCCGCGCTGTTGACGGCATTTGCGTGGGCCCTGCTGTGTATGGGCTTGTGTTTCTTGCCACCGCTCCTGGTGCACCTGCACCTGGAATATGGCGAGACGCGACAACTCTTGCGTGGCCACGCGCGAAAGCGATTGTGGCTGGCCGCCTTTTATGTTCCGGTTGTCTATTTCGCGCTGCGGGTTTATCCGATCCTCCTCAGCGGGCGCGGCTTTGATTTCCTTACGCCAGGAAACTCTCTGGGCCGCGGCTTTGGAATCTGGCTGGGAGCCGCGCTGGTCTTTTCATCGGTCTGGGAAATGCGTTTTTCGC
>Ga0209056_10003342_pt1 | contig 17146 bp, 13 predicted proteins | sample GraSoiAngelo_114_FD_185876 | JGI IMG/M metagenome (GOLD analysis project Ga0209056, IMG submission 185876) | Grasslands soil microbial communities from the Angelo Coastal Reserve, California, USA - 14_0903_13_40cm (SPAdes) (version 2) | ecosystem: Environmental > Terrestrial > Soil > Grasslands... | reverse complement strand
AGCAGCGAGCTGTCGGAGGCGAGCCGGACCCGCATCCCGATCCAGCTGATGGCGCTCGGGTCGGTGGCGTGCACCGTGACGCTGTCGGTCACCTCCACGCGCTTGCCGAGCGAGTCCGTCACCGATGGGGGAATCGTGTCGTTGGCCGCGGACAGCACGCTCACCGTCACGCTGTTGCTCGTCACCCGCCGGCCGCTCGAGTCCTCCGCGAACCCGGTGATCGTGAACGTCCCCGTCGTGGCGACGACGGTCAGCGTGTCCACGTAGTCCACCGAATCCGGGTAGGGCAGCGGGTACGAGATCGAATCGTTCGGCGGCGTCGTGGGGTTGGTCGTCGCCGTGGGCGGCACGACGAGGAACCCGACCTTGCGGACGCCCGAGATCTGGGCGGCGCTGACTTCGACCGGGATGTTGCGGCCGGTGGACGCCACCGCGCCGGTCACGGGGGCGAGGAGCACCACGCGCAGCGCCGCCACGTTCACGAGGAAGATCACCAGGGTGTCTTCCGTGAAGTTGCCGGCGCCGTCCGTGGCGCGTCCGATGATGGTGATCAGCCCGCCGGCGCCCGAGGTCGGCGGGAACGTCACGGTCACGCCGCGCCCGAACGACGTGACGGTCGTGTTGAAGATGGTGTCCGTCACGGCGAGGTAGCCGCCGGTGAACGTGAGCCGCACTTCCTTCAGGCCGAGGTTGTCGCCTGCCGAGACGCTGAACGACAGGCCGCTCGCGATCTGCTGCGTATCGGCGGACGTCGTCAGCACCATGGTGGGAGGAATGAGGTCGCGCTGAATGCCGCCTGGATTGCGGGCGGTTTCGCACGCCCACCCCGTCGCCACGAGCACACCCAGCCCCCAGAAGAGCCGCTTCCCGCGAACGCGCCGCATATGAACGCTCCTGGCTACTTCCCGGTGCTGGGCGTCACCAGGTCGTCGATGATATGCGGCGTGACGAGAATCAGCAGGTCACGCCGCTCTTCCGTCTGGGACGTGAAGCCGAACAGCTTTCCCAGAATCGGCAGATCTACAAGAAAGGGGATTCCGGACTTTGTTACCGTGACCTCGGTCACCGTAAGTCCGCCAACTACAGCCGTTTCGCCATCGTTGACCAGGATCTGGTTGTCCGCCTGCTGGGTCTGGAACGTGAACCCGATGTCCACCGACGCCGGCTTCACGCTGGACCGCTCGGCGTGCACTTCCATCAGGACCTGGCGGTTCGCCGTCACGTGCGGCGTCACCCGCAGGTTGATGCCGGTCTGCTGGAAGCTCACCGTGGCGCGCGGCACGTTGCTGCCGCCCGCGCTCGCGGCGCTCACGTCGATCACGCGGATCGGCACCCGGTCGCCGACGAGGATCTCGGCCGGCCGGTTGTCGAGCGTGGTGATCGAGGGCTCGGCCTGGACGTCCGCCAGGTCCACCCGCTGCAGCGCCTGCAGGAAGGTCGTCAGATCGAAGTTGCCGATCGCCGTCGAGAAGATGAGGTTCAGCGCCGGGTTCACGACCGCCTGGTTCGCGTTGGCGATGGCTGCCAGCGAGTTGCCGCCCAGATCGACGATCACCTGGTCGGGGCTGAAGTTGGACTGCGGCACGAGCGCGTCGGGCACGCCGTCGCCGTTCGTGTCCACCGGCTTTGCGGTCCGCGGGTCGGGCCGCGTGACCAGCTGGTTGAAGAATTGCGTGGGCGAGCCGAGATCGTACTTGATGCCCAGCTCCTCCACGTCGGTGCGGTCCACGAAGATGATCTTGGCCTGGATCGACACCTGCGGCGTGCGGATGTCCAACCCCCGGACGAACTGCTCGACCCGCTCGATGCGGCTCGTAATCTCGGTGACGACGAGCGCGTTGGTCGTCGAGTCGGCGACGACCTTGCCGATCCGCGTGAGGATCGATTGCACCGACGGCACGAGCGCCGCCGCCCGGGCGTAGTTGATCCGCACGAGTCGCGTCTCGACGGGCACGGTCGAGTCGGCGCGCGCCAGCTCTTTCTTGTCGATGACCCGGTAGATGCCGCCCTCGAGGACGACGACGTCGAGGCCCTGCGACTCGAGCACGGCGTGGAACGCGAGATCCCACGGCTGGTTCTTGATCTCGGCGCTGACGCTGCCCCGCAAATCCTTCGAGAGGACGATGGTGCGGCCGCTGAACGCGGCGAACCCGGCCACGACCTCGCGCAGGTCGGCGTTGTCCCACGTGACCGTGATGCGCGCCGCCTGCGACTGCGCGCTCTCGCGCGCGTGCGTCGCCAGGTACTCGTCGATCGAGACGGTCGCGCCGCTCGCCGCGGGCGTCACGACTCGGGCCGCCTCGGTCCCCGCGCTCCGCGCGGCCGCGGGCGCCGCCGCCGGCGTCACCGGCGGCACGCTCGCCGCCACCTGGCTCGACCACGCGGCGAACGCGGTGCGCTCGGTGCCGATCTTCACCCGGACCTGGCCGTCGCCCCGCTCGATCTGGTAGTCTTTCAGCGCGTCGAGGTCGATCACGACCCGCACCACGCCGGCCCGGAACTGCGCGTAGCGGAGGTTCTTCACGCCGCCGCGGTTCTGCCCGTCGTACAGCACCACCGGCGCGACGAGCCGCGCGCCCTGCAGGTCGATCACGAGCCGGGCAGGATTGGCCAGCGTGAAGTCCTGGACGTCGACCGCGCCTCGGAGCTCGATCACGACCTCCACGCGGCCGGCCGCCGGGAGCACGCTGACGGCCCGGACCTCGCCGTCTCGCGCCCCCCCCCCCCCCCCCCCCCCCCCCCCCCCCGCCCCCCCCGCCCCCCCCGCCTGACCCCGCAAGGGCTCGGGGTGCCGCCGCGACGCACAACCACGCGGCGAGGGCTGCGATGCGCTTCATGGCGTTACCTCCTGCTTGGCGAGCTGCAGGCTCTCCTGCCGCTCGAACCCGAACTCCTGCACCGTAAACACGATCTCCCGCGGCCGGATCGTCGTGACCTTGAGGCGCCCCAGGATCTCGCCGGTCCTCGCCCGGTACACCTTGTTGTTCGTCACGTCCCGCAGTATCGCCACGCTGCGCGCCGGGTACCGCCCGTCGTAGTAGATGCCCACGAGCTTCAAGTCCGTGAGCAGCGGGCGGATGTCCCCCGACTTGAGGAGCGACAGGAACGGGTCCCGCCCCCCGCCTTCGTACCCGAACGTTTCGCGCACCAACCGCGGCGACGCCGAGTCCGGACGCGTCGTCGTGTCGCGCGGGGCGGCGGTGGCCGGCTTCGCCGCCGGGGCGGGCGACACCGCCTTGGGTGCGGGCTTGGCCTGAGGCTTGGCCTGCGCCGCGAGCGGGCCGGCGACGAGCAGCGCCACGACGACTCCCGTGAGCTTTGCGCTCATGGGCTGGCCCCCCCGACCTTCGCCGGCTTCTGGCCCGGCGGCGGCGGGGGCGGCGCGGCCGCCTTGACGAAGGTGCGGATCGCGAACTGCGCCTCGAGCAGCGCCCCCAGCGTGTCGCTCAGGAACCGCATCGCCTGCTGCTGCGCCGGCTTGAGGCTCAAGTCCTGCGGCACGATGATGCGCCGCAGGCTGGCGATGTCGGACAGGAACTCGCCGAGCTGGTCGTAGTGGCCGATGATCTCGAGGCGGTACTTGTAGGTGTCGAACGGCTGCCCCGGCTCGACCGGCTGCGGCTCGATGCGGCCGATGGTGACGCCGCGTACTTTGGCTTTGGTCGAGATGTCGTCGATCAACGCCGGCACCTCGTTCTTCTCGGGCACGAGGCGGCGCATCACGCCGAGCAGCGCGCGGTAGGCCTCGACCTTGCGGCGCAGGTCCTCCACGGTGCCGCTCGTCAGATCCTGCTTCGCCTTGTCGATGATGGCCTGCAGGCTGTCCGTCTCGGTCTGCACAGCCGTGATCTGCTGGCTCGTCGGCTGCTCCCAGTAGTTCCAGAAGACGTAGCCGAGCGCGAGCATCCCCAGGGTGATGAGGAGCATCACCTGGCTCTGCCGGTCCTGGGGGAGCAGGGCCACGGCGTTACCTCACCGGCTGGGTGAAGGGGACGGTGCGGATGTACACGGAGTCCGCGACCCGGTAGCGCACGGCGATGTTGAAGGCCGTCACCGGTCGATCGGCCTCGATGATCGTGGACGACGTCGCCGGCGTCACGTCGGTGAGCCACGGCGACGCGGCGAGCTGCCGCAGGAAGGTCGTATACGCCTGGATATCCACCGTACTCCCCGTGATCCAGGCGCGCACGATCGGGACCCCCACGGAGTCCACTGCCCCGCCGGCGGCCGTGGCGCCCGGGCTGCCCGGGGCCACGTTCGAGCCGCCCGCGACCGCGATGCTCGTGAGCCACGTGTAGGGCGGGAGCGCCTTGGTGATCTGATCGAGCATGTGCGGCCAGATGTAGCGGTCGGCGTCGATCCCCCGGATGATGCCGATCTCCGCGACGAGTGAGTCGCGGATCCGCTCCGACTGCCGCTTCTGGGCGATCACCGCGTCGAACCGCCGCTTCTCGATCCGCACCGCATCGAGGTTCGACTGGAGCACCCGGAGCCGCGTGCTCAGCGTGATGAAAAGCAGCAGGCCGCCGCCGATCACCACCACCGCCGAGGCGCTCGCGGCGATGAGCCACGGGTTCTTGATGCTGGCGATCAGCCCCCGGAAATCGGGCAGCGAGAGCTTGAGGCCCAGGCCCTTGCCGCGGGCCGCCTTCTGCTTTTTCCCGGGAATGAGGTTGATTTCGATCATGCGGCACGCCTCAGCGCCAGCCCGACCGACAGCATCAACAGCGGCGCCACCTCGTCCACCGCCACCGACTCGAAGACCGAGTCACGCACCTTGAGGCGCTGCACCGGGCTCGCCATCTCCACCGGCACCCGCAGCCGCGCGGAGAGCGCCTCGTTGAGGCCGGGGATCCGTGCGCCGCCGCCGATCGTGTACACCCGCCCCAGCCCGCCCGCGGAGCGAGACGCGGTCTGGAGGAACGCCGCCGCCCGCTCCACCCCCACCGCCAGCTCCTCGGCCCGCGCCTCCACGTAGGGCGCGAGATCCGCGCTCTGCGCCAAGCCCTGGATCAGCCGCTCCGAATCCTCGGCGGAGAGCCCCTTCTCCCGCTGCAGGTCCTCGCGGAAGCGCCGCGTGCCCACCGACAGGTCCCGCGTCAGGACCGGCACGCCGTCCTCCACGATGTTCACGTTGGTCACTTCGTGCCCGATGTTGACGAGACCCACCACCCCCTGCATCGCATCGGGGTGGTTCAGCTCAAAGGCGTTGTGAATCGCGAAGGCGTCCACGTCGATGACGGACGCGTTCAGGCCGGCCTCGCCGAGCAGCGATGTGCGGCTCTCCACCAGCTCCCGCTTGGCCGCGACGAGCAGCACGTTCATCTGCAGCCCCTCGGCGTCCGGGTCGAGGATCTGGAAGTCGAGCTCCACGTTGGCCATGTCGAACGGCACGTGCTGCTCCGCCTCCCAGCGGATCACCTCCCGGGCATCACCTTCCTTCATCCGGTCCATCTGGATTTTCTTGACGATCACGTCCCGGCCGCCCACGGCCGTGACGACGGACTTCTGCTTGACCCCGGCGGTGGCGAACAGCCCCCGGATCGCTTCGGCCACGATCCCGGGGTCCATGACCTCGCCCTCGACGATGGCGTCGGCCGCCACTTCGGTCGTGGCCACCTTGACCAGCTCGGGCTCGCTCCCGGAATGGTCGACCACGGCGACCTTGATAATGCCGGAGCCGATATCCAACCCGACCGAGGTTTTCTTGCCGCCCAGCAACCCGAACAGGGCCATACGTGCCTAGGGGTTAAAGACAAGAGGGGGCGAGGGCAAACTACAGTAAGCCCCGCCCCTTATCCTGTCAAGCCTCGAACCTACTTGAGCCCGAACCAGCAACTACTTTAGTCGCTGGTACTTAGGCCTATTGGAACAGCTGTACCCACCCCCGCGACCGCATCTGCGCCCCCACGCCGGTCATGTCTAACGCCTTGAGAATAGCGCACTTAGAGTAGAGGAGGTTGGCGCCACCCGTAATCGACTGCGTCTGGCCGAGCGCCACGCTGTCCTGGGCCATGGTCGCGCCCCAGAAGTGCGCCGGCTGGCCACCACCACCTGCCGTCGTGAGAGACCCCTTGATGATCGCGATGCCGAACCACTGGAATCCCCCGTTGACGGACAAGCTGCCGTCGACGAGGAGGATGCCCTGTCCCTCCTGGCCGTTGATGTTCGCGTCCCCGGTGATGTGGATGATCGGGAAGTAGGTGCCGCAGGGGGCGGTTGGGTTGAGCGGGTCGCCCCAGTTGGTCAGCACCGACCAGTCGCACTGCCCGTTCGTGACGACGGGCGCGATCGAGGTGGAGAAGTTCTGCCCGGGCAGCGTGATGCTCGCCCGCGCCGCCAGGTCGGCGTAGGTCACATCGCCGTACTTCGAGAAGGTGCTGTCGGTCACCGTCGGGTCGATCTTGACCGGCGGGGTGCCCAGGACCGTGCCGCCACCGTTCTGCGTGATCGAGCTGCCCGAATCGGCCCGAATCCCGGCCATCGAGCTGTCCACCGGACCGCACGACGTCCAGCCGACTGGGGTGTGGTCGAACCCGTCGACGGTCGAACTGCCCGAGACCTTGTCGCCGTTCGTCGTGGTGAGGGACGCCTGGATGTCCATCACCAGCGGACGAATGGTGGTGAGCAAGCCGACGCGCTGGCTCGCCCCGCCGCCGCGGATGCCGCCGGCCAAGCTCTGGTTGTCCTGGCCGGTCACGTCGACGAAGTAGATCTCGTCGTTCATCTTGTAGAGCGACCCGTTGTACTTCCCCGTGTTGCTCCTGGACTGGGTGGCGACGATCGTGCGCTCGCTCGTCGGCGCCGTGGCGGGGTATCCGGCCATGCCGTTCCACACGGTCGTGCTGTTGGGCCACACCCGGATGAGGGAGTTCACGCCTTCCTCGGCGACGCCGAAGGAGGCCTGCACGCGCCGGGTGTTCTCGGCGACGCGCTGCTCCTGCGTGCCGGAGAACAGGGCCCCCGCGACCAGCGCGCCCACGATCACCAGCGCGACGATCGCGACCGCGAGCGCCATGCCGCGCTCGTTCTTCAGAACCTGCTTCATAGACCGCTCCTTGATGTGCACGAGTGACCCGCTCCCTTCCGTTAACACTTGACGAAGGGCGCGGAGCCCGGTCCGCAGCGCGGGTTGTTGCGCAGCGCCACCCGCGTGCTGATGCTGTCCACCTTGTTCGCCAGCGTCCCCAGCGCGCCGCCCGAGCGCACCGGCTGCGCCGTCTGGGCGCGCACGTGGATCTCGATCAGCGCCACCTGGGAAGAGTCCGTCGTGACGGCGCCGTTGACGTCGAAATAGTCGAGCTCCAACCCGTCGCTCCCCGTCAGCGGCCCGATCAGCGGCTGGACCGAGGAGCCCTTCGAGATATTCTGGTAGCCGACGTACCACATCCCGTCCGACGACGACTGGTACAGCTGGTACTTGATGATCGAGAAGGCGCGCACCGGCGCCCCCTTGGGGATCGCGCCGTTCACGGCCAGGCCGGGGATGTTCATCCACGCCGGGGGCGACGTCGACAGCTGATAGCCCGGCGTGCCACCCGCCGGTTGCGCATCCGGACAGGTGAAGAAGGGGCTCGCTCCCGTGATCTTGACCGGGAGCCATTGGTCGTCGTCGCGCCTCGCGGCGTTGCCCCCCCAGAACACCAGCACCGAATCGCCGGCGGCGAACGGGAGGTTGCGGCCGTACATCGGGCTCACCCACACGTTCATCGTGAAGTTGCCGAGCCCGACGGCCAGCGCGGGCGCGGTGCACAGGAAGCCCAGCTTGCGCATCGCCCGGATCTGAATCGACGTGGGCGTCATCGACTGAATGTCCCCGTCCACCGCGTCCAACTCGCGGAACTCGGCGGGCAGGACGGTCGTCGCGGCGCGCAGGTTCTCCTGCAGGTCGATCTGCTGGGTCTGCGCCTGGTACACCCGCTGGTTGTTGACCAGCACCTGGTAGATCGCACCGGACACGATCCCCAGCAGCACCAAGGCGATGATCAGCTCCACCAGCGTGTAGCCGCGGCGGCCTAGCGCAGACATGAGACCTCCGTTTCCACGACCTCGGTGCGCCACTGCCCCAGGGCGGTCGGGTACTTGTTGTTCAGCACGATCTGCCATCCTTGGTTCGCGAGCGGGGTGAACGACCAGCTCACCGAGTCCACGGGGTTCCCGCCCCGCAGCAGCACCTCGCTGCCCGCGGTCTGCGACGCGCAGGCGCTCACCCGCAGCATCTCGAGCCGCCGCCCGGCGTACGCCGCCGCCACGGCGGAGCGCTGCCCCCGCCCGATCATGCGCGTGACCAGCGCAGCCGAGGTCACGAGGCCGAGCAGGCCGACCGTGAGCACCAGCATCGCCACGATGACTTCGACGATGGTGAAGCCGCGTTCCTGTTTCATTACCGCACCACCTTGCCGGTGTAGCCGGCGATGATCACTGAATCCGTATTCGCCGAGACGTTGCCCGTGAAGCGCACGATGGTGTTGAGGGTCTCGAGGCTCAGGCCGCGCGGATCGAACTGCACCGAGTCCTGCGTGGCGCTGAGCGTGACGTTGAAGTCCTGGTACACGTTCTTGACTTGGCCCACGGTGTCGATCGTTACCTGCCCGGGCCGGCAGGACGTCACCCACACCCCGGACGATGCACCGTAGGCGAAGTGGACCGCCGCACGGCAGCCCCGCTGGATCGCGAGCGAGCGCGCGGTCACGACGTAGGTCCCGACCGCCACGCGCGCCGAGCGCACGTTCGTCTTGTCGAGCACGCCGTGAATCTTGGGAAACCCCACCGCCGCGATCAGCCCGATCAGGATGATCACGATCATCAATTCGACCGCCGAAAAGCCTGAGCGCGTCATGCGCACGCCTCCCGTTGGGGGGAGATCCTATCAGACTTCGTGCCGGAGGCTAATATGTTGTATTTGTTAGCGTTACGACATAGAGTGGGGACCGGCGCGAGCTGCAAAATGCTGCATACGTGCAAAATACTGCACTAGTCCAGCCCGTACCGATCCATCTTGTAGAACAGGGTCCGCAAGCTCACCCCCAGCCGCTTGGCCGCGTCACGCCGATTGCCCCGGGTTGCCTCGAGCGCACCGCGGATGGCTCGTCGCTCCGCCTCCTCGACGGTCTCACGGAGCGTGACCTCACCCCCTGGCTCCCCCTCTCCACGTTGTGGAGAGGGGGAAGGGGGGCGAGGTCCGAAGTCCGCTGGCTCCAGGATCTCTTTGTCCGACAGCACCGCGGCGCGCTCGATCGCGTGCTCGAGCTCGCGTGCGTTGCCCGGCCAGCGCTCGGCGACGAGCCACGTAAGCCCCTCGTCGCTCACGGCCAGCGGGCGCCCCAGGCGACGCCCGACTTGCACGGCGAAGTGGCGGGCCAGGGGCGCGATGTCCTCCCGCCGCTCGGCGAGCGGAGGGAGGTGGATGGCGACCACGTTGAGGCGATCGAACAGATCCACCCGGAACCGGCCCGCGGCCGCCTCCCCCGCGAGGTCCTTGGCCGTGGCGGCGAGCAGGCGCACGTCCACGCGCCGGGTCCGCCGGTCGCCGACGCGGCGGATCTCGCTCTCCTGCAGCACGCGCAGCAGCTTCGCCTGGAGCGGCAGCGGCAGCTCGCCGATCTCGTCGAGCAGCAGCGTGCCGCCGTCCGCCTGCTCGAACAAGCCCGGCCGGTCTCCCGCGGCGCCCGTGAACGCCCCCTTCACGTAGCCGAACAGCTCGGACTCGAGCAGCGTGTCGGGGATCGCGGCGCAGTTCACCGCGACGAACGCCTGCGCCGCGCGCGGGCTCGCCCGATGGATCGCTTGCGCGATGACCTCCTTACCGGTGCCGCGCTCGCCGGTGATGAGCACCGTGGTCTTGTGCTCCGCCACGCGGGCGACGAGCTCCAAGGCCTGACGCATCGCCCGGCTCTCGGCGATGAGGGCGCGGGACGCAGGGCTGCTGTCGAGCTGTGCCCTTAGTGTCGCGATGGTGCGTCCAAGCCGCTCGCGCTCCTCGGCCTTGCGCAGCGTCAGCACGACCTCGTCGGGCCGAAACGGCTTGGGGATGTAGTCGTAAGCGCCCTCCTTCATGGCAGCGAGGGCGGCCTCCTCGCCCCCGTAGGCGCTCATCATGATGACGAGGGCCGAGCCGCCGCCACTCACGTAGCCCCGCAGGAACGCGAGCCCGTCCATGTCGGGCATGCGCACGTCGCACAGGACGAGGTCGAACGGCTCGGCCAACGCGCGCGCGAGCGCCTTCGCGCCATTGCCCTCGGCGGCCACGTCGTAGCCCGCGTCAGCCAACAGCAGGCCGAGGGATTGGCGCAGCCCGGGCTCGTCGTCGACCACGAGGACGCGACTCATACCTCACCCCCTGACCCCCTCTCCGCGTTGCGGAGAGGGGGAACGTGAGGCGCCGCCGGAAAGAACATTTTGAACGCGGCCCCGCCTTCGCGGGCAGGGTCCACCCACACGACGCCGCCCATGTCGTGCACGGCGCGTGCGACGATGGCGAGGCCGAGCCCGGTGCCGCGCCCGGGCTCCTTGGTCGTGTAGAACGGCTCGAAGATCTTGTCGCGATCTTCCGCGGCGACGCCCGGACCGGAGTCGGCGACGAGCAGCAGGGCCCCTGCCTGCCCGGCCGCGAACTCCACCCGTGCGGGTCGCCGCTCGTATCCCCGCGGGAACGCGGTCCGGCCCGCATCCGTCGCCCGCTTCGGCGCGGCGCGCCCTGGCTCGTACGCCCACGGGCGGGCCCCGAGCACGACGAGGCCACCGGACGCGGCATCTACGGCATTCAGGACCAGGTTCACGATGACCTGCTCCAGCAGGTAGGCGCGACCGAGAATGTGCGGCACGCCCGCGGCGATTTCGAGGTCGGCGCGCACCGCTTTCAGGGCGCCCTGGGCCTCCAGCAGCGCGTGCGCGCCGCGCAGCACCGCGACCGGATCGAGCGGCGCCAGGGGCTCCTCCTGAGGCCGCGCGTAGTCGAGCAGGCCCCGGACGATCTGATCGATGCGGTCGAGCTCGCGCGTCAAGCCGGCGACCACCTCGCCGTCGGCTCCGCGGCGGCGCAGCACCTCCACGTACGTCCCGATCGCTCCCAACGGGTTCCCGACCTCGTGGGCGATCCCGGCCGCGAGCCGTCCGATGCTCGCCAGTTTCTCCGAGCGGACGAGCTGGCTCTGGGCATCGAGCAGGTGATCGGTCATGCGGTTCAGCCGCTCGGCCAGGACCTGGAAGTCCCGGGTCTCGGCCGCCGGAGCCCGGGCCGCGAAATCGCCGGCGGCTACCGCGTCGGCGACCGCGACAAGCCGTTCCACGGGGCGCAAGACGAGCCGGCTCACCAGATAGCGACCGAAGAAGATGAACACCACCACGTCGAGCGCGACGGTGGTGAGGATGAAGGGGAGCGCCCGATCGGGGGCGAGCGCGGCCACGAGCAGCACCGTGCCCACCCCGAGCAGCAGCGCCGCCGCTGCCAGAAAGGCGAGGTTGAAGAGCAGCTCGGTGCGGAGCGACGGCCGTGCGCCCATGGACGGATACAAAGTACAAAAAACGAGCGGCGGGGAGGTCCCCCGCCGCTCAGTACGTCCGTTACCCCTGCAGCGAGCTTACCGGCAAACCGGCGCGCCCTCCGCATCAGCCGTCGTGGCCGGCGCCGTGGGCGTCACTGCACCCACGTAAATCGCGCAGCTCTTCGCCGTGTTGATGTTCGTGAGGCTGACACTCCACCCCGCCGCCGTGCCGGTGCCGACCGTGATCGTGCCGCGCCCGTTACCGACGGTGGCACACCACGCCGCGTTGCCTGCAGGCGCTGGGTTGACGCAGCTGGTGCTGGTCGTGTACTTGACGGAGTCAGCGAAGTACGCCTCTTCCGCCGTCACCATGTTCCGAAGGTCCGACTTCATCGAGGAGATGTACGCCTTCTCCTTCGTGTTGGCGAACTTCGGGATCGCGATGGCGGCCAGAATGCCGATGATCACCACCACGATCAACAGCTCAATGAGCGTGAAGCCCTTGCGGTTCATCTGTTCCCCCTGTTGGTGCTGGATGAGGCAACGTGTTTCAAACCGCCCCCAGATGTTGCAACCCATATGCCTAGTTAACGTCCATTCGACAACGTGCTACCCAGTAACGACTTAGCATTTCAGTGTCATAGCACTGTGTCATATCGGTCTTGGTGAAATTAGCGATTTTGTGCGATTGCCTCTTGCATATCGCGGCTCGTCAAACGAAGAGCGGCGGGGAGGTGCCCCGCCGCTCAGTACGTCCGTTACCCCTGCAGCGAGCTTACCGGCAAACCGGCGCGCCCTCCGCATCCGCCGTCGTGGCCGGCGCCGTGGGCGTCACTGCACCCACGTAAATCGCGCAGCTCTTCGCCGTGTTGATGTTCGTGAGGCTGACACTCCACCCCGCCGCCGTGCCGGTGCCGACCGTGATCGTGCCGCGCCCGTTACCGACGGTGGCACACCACGCCGCGTTGCCTGCAGGCGCTGGGTTGACGCAGCTGGTGCTGGTCGTGTACTTGACGGAGTCAGCGAAGTACGCCTCTTCCGCCGTCACCATGTTCCGAAGGTCCGACTTCATCGAGGAGATGTACGCCTTCTCCTTCGTGTTGGCGAACTTCGGGATCGCGATGGCGGCCAGAATGCCGATGATCACCACCACGATCAACAGCTCAATGAGCGTGAAGCCCTTGCGATTCATGCAACCCCCTGCGCAAACCGTTTGCCTATGGGCCAAGACTTGCCGGGACAGATTCGAGCAAGGGCTGTGCCGACGCTGGCCCCGGCGACCATAACGCCGTTCTTACTGTCGAGTTAGCAACCCGCGACGACGACACTGCCGCCCCGCGGAGCCGTGCGGCGCCATGGTGTTTTGCATGGCCGGCCTCCGGCTCGCAAGAGGGAAGTCAGGGTCTACCGGGGGGCCGGATGCGGGCCAGGAGCGACTCGGCGACGGCCCCATCGCCTCGGGCCCGGGCCATGCGGGCCTCATACCAGTAGTAGAAGTCGCAGCGCGAGCAGAGCGCCTCGAGGCGGTGCAGCGTTGAGTCGGCCAGCGCGGAGCGGCCGAGCGAGAGGGCGGCGTCGGCGCCCGCGACGTGCACCCACGGCAGCTTGTCGTACCTGCTCGTCGCGATGCGATACGCCTCGAGCGCCTTTTCCGGGTCGTGCTGGGCGAGGTAGATCCCGACCATACGCCCCGGTCCGTCGAACGAGCGCGGCGAGTCCACCAGTTCGCTCAGCACGACCGTGAGCTGGTCTCGAAATACAGGGACGCGCAGCGCGGTGCGCACGCCTCCCGCCAGCACCAGGAGGGCGACGAGGAGTCGCCGCGGCGCGAGCGGCACGCGCGCGAGCGCGGCGCCTGCGGCCAGGACGAGACCGGCGGACGGCAGGTACAGCGTGCGCTCGGCGACGAGAACGCCCACGGGGAACACGAGGTTGGCAACCGGCAGCAGGGCAATGCCGATCCAGCCCAGGCCGTACGCCTCGAGGCGGCGTCCCCGGCGCCACGCGAGTGTGATCAGCGCCGCCCAGACGGCGAAGCACGCGAGGCCGAGCGCCAAGCGCGCGTCGAGCGCCGACGGGACGAGCGTGCGCTCGTCAGGGGAATAGTCCACACGCAGGTGCAGTGGGAACAGGAGCAGGCGCGCGAAGTCCGCGAAGGCAGCGACCGCGGTCAGCCGCATTTGGAGCGGCGTCGCCCCGATGAAATGGGGCGCCCAGTGTATGATCTCCGCGTACGGCGCCAGCACGGCGTGGCGCACCGCACCGTATGCGACGCCCAACACCACCCAGGCCGCGACGTAGGCGGCCATGCGACGCCGGGCAGGTCGCCGTCCCACCCTGACGATCCAGCCCCACGCGATCAGCGCCGGGACCACCGCGCCGGTTTCCTTGCTCAGCAGGGCGGCGACCGACGCGAGGAGGCTCCACCCGAGACTGTCCCGCTCCAGGGCGGCGTACACGGCGAGCAACGCGAACAGCGCCGCCATCAGCTCCGCGCGGCCCACGATATTCGCCACCGCTTCGACATGCACGGGATGCACCGCGAAGATCAGGCCGGCGACCAGCGCTGCGCGATCGCCGCTCCAGCGTCGCGCCAACAGGGTAACCGCGACGCTCGTCGCGGCATGCCACAGCAGATTGACTCCGTGAAACCACGCCGCGGCCCCAAGCTGCCAATCCACGGCGTAGCTCGCGATCGTGAGCGGCCGGTACAGCCCGCCACCGAATGCGTCAGGCCAATACGCGGCGGCGAAGGCACGCCACAGTGCACTGGGTGTGTGGACGAAGGCGTTCGTGTAGATGATCGTGAGGTCGTCCCACGCCCAGCGGTTCCAAAGGGCCCCGAGGTACACCACGCCGGCGCAGGCGGCAACGGCGCAATAGAGGCGCCTCGTCATCGCGGCTGCAGTCGGCGAACGTGCGCCGCGAGAGAGTCCGCCGCCGCAGTGTTCCCCAAGCGCCGGGCCGCGGCGGCTTCCGCGGCATAGTGTCCGCGACAACCCTTGCACAGGGCATCGAAGCGCCCCAGCAGCGAGTCCGCCAGGGCGGGACGTCCCAGCGCCAGCGCCGCATGCGCCGCCTTCAGGTAAGGCCGGGGGTCGTCCGGGTAGATCGACGAGGCCGTCGTGGCGGCCTCGAAGGCCTTCGCGGGCCGCGCCTGGTCGAGGTATATCGTCGCCATGATCATCGGCCCGACGTAGGACCGCGGCGAGTCTTCGAGGATGCTCAGCGTCAGGGACATGTTGCTGCGCCACACGGGCACCCGCAGCGCGGTGCGTGCGCCCCCTGCCACTGCCATCGCGCCGACGACGAGCCCGAGCGCGCGACCGCGCAGATTGCGCGCGAGCCCCGCTACTGCCAACGCGAGGCCTACCGAGGGCAGATACTGCGTCCGCTCGGCCACGACGACGCCGATCGGAAACAAGAAATTTGCGACCGGCGCGTAAGCCAGAGCCATCCAAGCAAGCCCGTACGCTTCGAGTCGCCGCTGGCGGCGCCAAGCGAGCGCCAGCAGGGCGACCCATGTCGCGAGCACCAGCAACCCCAGCCCGAAGCGCCACTCGAGCGGGGAGGGCACCGTGGTGCGCTCGCCCGGCGAGTAGTCGGCGCGCAGCGCGAGTGGGAAGAGCAGCAGACGCGCCACGTCCGCGAGCGCCGCCACCGCCGTCAAGCGGACTTGCAACGGGCTGGCGCGCTGGAAGGCGGCGGCCAAATCGTGCGACCGCGCGTACGGATGCAGCACGACTTCCCGCACCGTGAGGCACACCAGGCCCGCCAGCAGCCAGCAGACCGCGTACGTCACCATGCGCCGGCGCGGCGGACGCCGCAGGCTCTCTCCCCCCGCGCCCCCCTCGCCCCCCGCGCCCAACAGCCCCCACCCAGCGACGACCAGCGCCGGCGCGGCGGACGCCGCAGGCTCTCTCCCCCCCCGCCCCCCGCGCCCCCCGCGCCCAACAGCCCCCACCCGGCGACGACCAGCGCCGGCGCGACTACTGCCACCTCCTTGCTGAGCAGTCCGAGCGCCCAGCACACCGCGCTCCAGACCGGCCGATCCGCTTCCACCGCCGCGTACACCGCGAGCAGCGTGAACGCCGCGGCCATCAGTTCGGCCCGCCCCACGACGTTGGCGACCGCTTCGACATGCACCGGGTGCACCGCGAAAAGCATCCCCGCCACGAGCGCCGCCGCATCACCCGCCCAGCGCCGGGCGAGCACCGCGACGAGCGCACTCACACCGGCGTGCCACGACAGGTTCACGACGTGAAACCACGCGGCGCCGCCGATGTGCCAATCAAGCACGTACGTGAGCAGCGTGAGCGGGCGATACAGATACCCGCCCACGAACGGCGGCCAGTAAGGGCTGGCGAAGGCGGTGGCGAGCCCGGCCCACGTCTGGACGAGGGGATTCCCGAGAACGATGACTTGATCGTCCCAGACGAACTCGTTCCAGAGCGCGCCCAGGTACACGATCACGGCGCAGGCGGCGACGGCGAGATAGACGCTCCTAGCGCGCACGATGCACCACGAAGATCGTCGCGCCGTCGGGCCAACGGCGCACGATCCCGAGCCAGCCAGGGTAGGTGGCGAGCAGACGCTCCAGCTCCTCCTTTCCATCCGCCTGGTTTCCCGCGAGCAGGACGTGCGTCACGCCCTGGCGCTCGAGGTAAGCGCGGTGCACGGGGGGTGGAGGCTCGATCACGTGCGCGCCCCAATAGCTAGAGATGTAAAGCGGGACAGCGACGCGCCGCGTGTACAGCCAGACGAGCGGATCGTGGTCGCTCGCGATCACGGCGTCGGGCGGCAAGGAATCCAGGGTCGGCAGCACTTCGGCGAAGGTGTGGGAAATCCGTTGGGCGGAGAGCTCCCACCAGCGGCCGGCGAATCCGCGCGTCTCGTAGCGCACGTAGCCCGCGACCAAGGCGGCAGCGAGGAGCGCCACGGGGACGCGCAGGCGCGGGCGAGGCCACAGTGCGACGGCCCCGGCCGCCCACGCGAGCGCCAGCCAGGGGAGCACGGCCCAGAGGAACCGGTCAGGCGGGACTGGCCAGCAGGCGAGAATCGCGAGGTACACCACGAGCGTCACGCCGATCGCCGAGCGTCGGGCGACACAGGCCAGCCCATACACTCCGACCACGAGCGCCGGGACGCCGACGAGGTAATAGACCAAGCGGCTCGGCACCCAGTTGAGCGTCAGCACGCCGAGGGGCCGCGCCAGGTCTGCCGTTCGGGAACCCAGCGCACCGGCTCCGGCCGCCCGGAGGAGCTCGAAGTACGACCCGTAATCCGTGGCGAGCAGCGGGTCGAGGGCGTGCCCCTGGGTGAGCAGCCAAGCTCCCCAGCCTGCGCCCGCCGCCACGAGCGGGAGAGACGCGAGCGCCGCCTGCCGCCACGGGTCCGGGCGGGCCTGTGCGACGTTCCCGCGGCGCGCGGCGTACAGCCACGCGACGACGCCGGCGCCCGCCGCCACACCGAGCGCGCGCGTGAGCAGGGCAAGCGCCGCGGCACCGCCGGCCAGCAGCGCGGCGCTTCCGGACGCCAGGCGGGGGGGCGGACGGTCGGCGAGGATTACGGCAGCCACGAGCAGCAGGCCGAACAGCGGCTCCGAGAGCAGAGCGACGAGCATGGTGAGAAACGGGATCGCGAGCGCCGCCGCCGCAACCACG
>Ga0209056_10003341_pt1 | contig 17149 bp, 16 predicted proteins | sample GraSoiAngelo_114_FD_185876 | JGI IMG/M metagenome (GOLD analysis project Ga0209056, IMG submission 185876) | Grasslands soil microbial communities from the Angelo Coastal Reserve, California, USA - 14_0903_13_40cm (SPAdes) (version 2) | ecosystem: Environmental > Terrestrial > Soil > Grasslands... | reverse complement strand
GTTTTTCAGCATGAAACTCTCGGAGAAGGGAAGCTTGCACGAGAACGCGGCTTCTCTTCGCGACGAGCCACGCAAATGTGTGCAACTGATGGCGAAGGTCGCGCGTGCTGTCGAATACGCTCACAGCCGCGGAGTTCTCCATCGCGACCTAAAACCGGGAAACATTCTGCTCAACGATCGAGACGAGCCACTGGTCAGCGATTTCGGTTTGGCGAAGCTGCTGGATGGGAACAACGATCTTACAAGGTCGCTGACTACATTCGGAACCGCAGGTTACATCGCGCCCGAGCAGGCCGGTGGTGCAGCCGCCGACTTTACCCCGGCGGCAGATGTTTACAGTCTCGGCGCAGTTCTGTTCAACGTGCTTGCCGGACGTCCACCATTCCTGGGTTCCAATCCGGTTTCCGTGATTCGCCAAGCGTCTGAAACGGAGGCGCCCAAGCTACGCTCGCTGGCACCATCGCTCGATCGGGATTTGGAGACAATTTGTGCACATTGTCTCGAACGTCATCCGAGAGCGCGCTATCAGTCGGCTGGAGATCTCGCAGCTGATCTGGAACGGTGGCTCGATGGTCGACCCATCATTGCTCGCCCGGTTTCACCTCCAGCGCACATCTGGCGCTGGTCGCGTCGTAATCCCAAACTGGTTGGAGCAGCGGCTGCCGGTCTTCTTTTAGGCGCGGCTGCGGTTTGGTCACTTCGCGGCGAACTCTTCCGAGCGTCGCAGTTTAATCCCCCAGACGGGAGTATTGCGGTTCTACCATTTGCCGATTCTAGCGAGACCAAAGATCAGGGATATTTGTGTGACGGTATAAGCGAGGAGATTCTCGATACGTTGGCGCAGGTTGACGGTTTGCGCGTGGCTGGCCGAACTTCGTCATTCTCATTGAAAGGAAAGAACACAAAGGAGGTTGGAGAAAAACTCAACGTTGGAAATGTGCTTGAAGGAAGTTTGCAGCGCCAAGGTAACCGCGTTCGTGTGACAGCCGAACTGGTTGACGCGCGAAACGGTTTTCGCGTGTGGACGGAAACGTATGACCGCGAGTTGAACGGCGCGTTTGCACTCCAAGACGAAATCGCCCGGTCTATCGTTGACGCACTCAAGATCAAGCTCGCCGTTCGGCTTTCCGCCCACGAACAACCGGGCAATGGCGTGTACAACGTTTATCAGGGACTTTTCACGGATCTAACCCCTCCGACAGGAAGCAGTATCAGCATTAGCGGGCCCGTCCAGAATCCATCTAATCCATTGACAGTTCCGAATTATACATCTCCGGAAGGTTTCGGCGCGCGCCGCCCGGACACTCGCGTGACCGCTGCGTCTCCAGAGAAGGGAGTCACGACCAGTGTGCGTGATCGTGCATCGGAAGCCAGTCTGCGAACGAACAAAATTACAGCGGACATGCTCGCTGCACCTCCAGAGACGGGAGTCACTACCAGTGTGCGTGATCGCGCATCGGAGGCCAGTGTGCGAACGAATAAAATTGCAGCTGCAGCGACCGCTGCGACTCCAGAGAGGGGAGTCACGAGCACTGTGCCTAATCGCGCATCGGAACCCGGTGTGCGAACGAACAAAATTGCAGCTGCAGCGACCGCTGCGCCTCCAGGGACGGGAGTCGCTACCAGTGTGCGTGATCGCGCATCGGAACCCGGTGTGCGAACGAACAAAATTACAGCGGACGGGTCAGCGTCCATTCAGGGGTTTGTCAAAGATGCAAAAGGCGAACCGATTAAAGGCACAGACGTTCGGATCGAATCGCGAGACGGCAAACAGGTGTTCAGCACAGTTAAGACCGATTCAAAGGGCCGCTATATTTCACCGGGACTGCAACAGGGCGTTTACCGGGTAACATTGCTTGTGAATGGCGCGGTCAAGGCGTCGATCATGAATACGCAGACCAAGGCGAATCAACCGACTCAGCTGAATTTCGAGCTCAAGCCAACATCCCAAGCAGGTAACGTTGCAAAGGGCGGAAAACGCATGGTATGGGTGCCAAATCGTACCGGGAGCCATATCGGCGGTAATTGGGTCGAAGTCGACGACGAGGGAAACCCGCATTTCGATTCCAACATTCAGACATACAACGTTCGTCGTTGATAGTGTTGAAAACGGCTACGACGAAGCGCCGACCAACTTCAAAGGTCGTACTCGGAGAAGTCGCTTTGAGAAAACGCTTCTAATCTTCAGCCACGGCCCTGTGGGCCGTGTCCCCGCGCCTCACAGAGGCGCGGCTACAGCCACAGTCCACTGGCGGAAATTTCGCCTTTTCCATCAGTCAGCAAATTATTTTGGAACTTCGCCTCCGTTTTCCTGTAGGAATTAGTGAACCAGTATAATCTTATTCATCTATGTTTATTAAATCATTGCAGATTGGGTTAATGGGGTTCCTCCTTTGTGTTGCGAACGCCTGGGCAGGACCAGCAAGCATTCAGGGGGTTGTGAAGGACGCTAAAGGGCAACCGATCAAAGGCGCGGACGTTCGGATCGAGTCGCGAGACGGCAAACAGCTGCTGGGCACGGTCAAAACTGATGCGAAGGGTCGCTACATTTCACAGGGCCTGCAACCGGGCGTTTACCGGGTTTCGCTTGTCGTGAATGGCGCGGTGAAAGGGTCCATTACCAACACGAAAACCAGGTCAGATCAGTCAACGGTACTGAACTTTGATCTGAAACCGGTTGCGGCGGGCCAGGCAAGCAGCGAGCAAAAGAAAGGGAAGCACATGGTCTGGATGCCCCCGAGCACGGGCAGTCATACGGGTGGTCGCTGGGTCGAAGTTCCTGATGGGGCCGCAGAGCCGGGTGCTTTGAACGTTAAAAGAGCCAGCGCAGAAGAATTGCAGCGCGAATCTCTCAGCAGGGGCAACCCAGCCGGTGGGAATTAAGGCAAGCCGAACCCGACCGACGATAAGTCGCATTGCGCGATCTTGAAGAGTTGGGGCATGCTTCGGCGAATTCTGAGGGAGTCCACCCTCTATCGTTAAAGTCGGGAGCGTAGTTTCAACCCTGGGCTTGCATAGTTGCCTTGGAGAATAATGCCCGGACCGACTCCCGCGAAAGCGCAACGATCGTAAAGACTCCGAGGATCGTTCCGAACGGGACAAAGAGACACTCGATACAGGCCATCACTAGCGCGAACGTATAGCCTTTCCGATGGGAAAGGCATCGGCCAGCAATCAGAACACAGATCGCCATGGTGATGCCTGCGAGAAAGAGAACTGCGCCAACTGAAATCAAGATCCAGCCAAGGAACTCAGGCGGCGGTTCCTGATTGTTCGGGCCCGGATGCTGCGAGGCATATACCAAAAACCCGTCGACTACCGAATAGAACAGCGGGAACAACGAAAACAGCGCAGCCAGACCGGCGACTGCGTAATGAAAGATCGCCAGCAATTGCAGATGCTCCGCGTCTTGGTTCACGACGTGATATAGCCCTCCTCTCCGTGTTGATTGATGTCGAGTCCCTGACGCTCGATCTCCGACGCGATGCGCAGACCGATCGCCCCTCTAACGAGTGCGCCGATAAGTGCGCTTCCCACCACTGCCAGCACCATCGTGATTACGATTGCTTTTAATTGCTCAATCCACAACGTGTGACCAACGATCCGGGCGAGACCGTTTTGCGTCGCAGGCTTCAGCGAACCGCCGACGGTTAAGGAAAGATTCGGATTCACAGCCGCCGTTGCGAACAGACCCGTGAGAAAGGCGCCGAGAGTTCCGCCTACTGCGTGGATGCCGAAAGTATCAAGCGCATCGTCGTAGCCGACCCAGGACTTAAGTTTCGTGCAGGCAAAAAACGGGACGATTCCAGCAGCGACGCCGATGAGCACTGAGTCCGTCGCAGCAACATATCCGCAAGCCGGCGTGATTACGACCAGTCCCGCTACGGCGCCGGAACAAAACCCGAGCACGCTCGGTTTGCCGCGCAGCGCGTATTCAAGCATGGCCCATGTGAACGACGCCACCGCGGTGGCAAGCGTGGTGCTCGTGAACGCGTTGGCAGCGATTCCATCAGGCGCAAGCGCGCTGCCCGCGTTAAAACCGTACCAGCCCACCCAGAGCAATCCCGTTCCCACCATGCACAGCACCATACTGTGCGGCGCCATGATTTCTTTTCTGAATCCGAGCCGGTGTCCGAGAAGAATGCACAACACGAGCGCCGACCAACCTGAGCTCATGTGAACGACCGTGCCACCGGCGAAATCAACCGCCGTAATTTTTGCGTTGGGATTCCACACGCCATTCATCCAGCCGTCAATTCCCCAGACCATGTGCGCGATCGGGAAATAGACGACGAACATCCAGATGCCGACGAACACAAGAACTGCGGCAAATTTCATCCGTTCAACCACCGCGCCGATGATCAGAGCCGGCGTGATGATCGCGAACATCAGTTGATACATCGCGAAGACATTCTGCGAGACCCAGTAGGAATAGTTGGAGTTCGGTCGCGCATCGACCCCGTGCAGAAACGCAAACTTCAATCCGCCGATGAAGGCCGACCCGCGTGAAAACACGAGGGAATACCCAGCCACCCACCAAAGGATAGTGACGAGGCCCGCAATGCCGAGACATTGCGCCAGGACCGAGAGCACATTCTTTGCGCGGACAAGCCCACCGTAAAAAAGCGCGAGACCTGGCAAGGTCATGAAGAGCACCAATGCAGCACACGTCATCATCCACGCGTTGTAACCCGGACCGGGACCGGCAACGTTTGAGGCCATCGCCGAGCTGATGTCCACACCGCGCGCCGAATTGTTTACGTAAGCTTCAAGATCGGTGACGCGTTGTTCAAGCGACGGTGAGGGGGAAGGCGGCGGCGTTTGCGCGTGCGAAGGAGAAACAAACGCTATGATCCCGACGAGCAACAAAACCCGCATCATCACGCAGCCCGTTTATAGGCACGCGAATTCCTCGAGACAAGGAAAATGCCATTACTATTGTCACCGGACCGCAGTGGCTCGAAAGCCGACGCTCCAGAACTCCGAAAGGGCAGCGGACACTGCAGAGCGCGAAAAACATGAAACTCCGCCGAGCGGTTGGCTAGACCAGGTTAAGATGCTCGGCGGAGTTCCTCCTCTGCCCGTCAAAATGAGATCGAATTTGAAACCATTTCCGGGGGAGACGATTGAAACGAAACCTGCTGCGACGTCGATTCAGGAGTTTCCTCGTCGTCATCGTCATCATCTGCATCGTCCGTCTCAGGTTCGTCGCCACGATCGCGGTCGGATCCCGGCGCAACTGTGGGCAAGTCACTTTGCTGTAATTTCTCATAGCGTTCACGCACGTCGGCTGGCATCTTTTCGAGGTCTTCCTTGGTTTCGGCTGGACCACTGAAAAGCAGTTTACCTTGCGGGTCTTTCACCGTGAGCAGTTTTCTCCCGTCCACATTCGCTAATTTGAGCTCGCCCTTCTCGTCCGAGAAAACAATCTGCGCTTTGCCTAGATCGATCTTGCTGGCCTTGACCGCGCCGTTGTCTTCAAAAAAAATCCGAAGCTCGTCAGCTGCACGCCGGGCATCGTCACGCGCACGTCTGGCCGCTTCATGAGCTTGCGTCACCGCTCCGCGGATAATACCGCGCTGCGCATCCCCTAGTTGGTCTTTGAGTTGTTCCTTGAGATCCTGCATTTGGTCGCTGAGATCGCCTGTGGCATCGAAATCCCAATGCCAATCGTGGTTTCCGCCGGGAAACATCGAATGCCGCTGCGGCACTTCCTTTTTAGCGAGTTTAACGATCAGCTTTTGCTCCTGCCCCTTTCGAAGAACGGTGAGGGTCACTTCAGTGCCTTCGGAAAAAGTCTGGAGGAGCTTTCGCAATTGACTCGGCTCGATCAGAATTTGGTCGTTCAGCATTTTGAGGATGTCGTTCTGTTGAACGCCCGCAGCAGAAGCGGGGCTGTTCGGCTCTACGTAATCAACAACCAAACCAAGGCCTTTCGCTAAGCCAAGCTGTTCACTCACGACAGTTGGCACTTGCGACGTGTCCACACCGAGATACGTCACCGGAACCTTCGGACCTTTTTCATTATGAGCCGGCACTCCTGGTGGATGCGGCGGACGCGGCGGTTGTGGTAGCTGTGGCGGCGCAGGCGGTGTTTGTGCAAGTGCTGCGATCGGCAATAACGCGACGACTGTGATGGTGAATACGGATTTTATTTTCATGGTTTCTTGTGTTGAATCATTGACCTGAAACCGGGATGAGCACGATTTCCTCGCGGGGATAAGAGACGCGGAGGGATGCACCCGTTTCCGGATTGCGCCACCGCCAGGTTTGTTGTGTGCTGTAGCGAACGCGTCGCACGGGTCGTTCTGAGCCGTCAGCAAAATGCAATCCTTCGTCGCGGGCATTATAAACAACATTAGTCCCACCCGCAGGAACGAATCTGCCGGGGGATGTAGATCGTTCCCTCCCGAGCGGAACCGGTTTTGTCTCGGGCGCAGGCGAAGTTTGCGCGAGGGGTTGTTGCCCCTCGTGCCGACGCTCCATCGTGACTACCGCGAACAAAATCAAAACAGCAGCAGCAGCGAGGCCAAAGCCTAACGACCACCAATTATAGGACGATCGCACCGGTTGCCTGGCAGGCGATGCTCCTGCCATACAATTTTCGAGAGCTTCCCCTACCCGCTCGAATAGCACCGGCGATGGCTGCGTTGGTCGCAGCTTTTTCAGTTCGTTTTCAAGCTCCGAAAAATCGTTCATTGCGGTTGCAGAGTTTTCTTCAAATTGCTCAAGGCATACCGATACCGCGATGCTGCTGTGTTCTGCGAAATTCCCAGCGCTTCGGCGATTTCGCTGAATGTAAGATCATTCCAGATTTTCAAGACCAATACCTCCCGCTGATCACGCGGCAAAGACTCCACTGCCGCGGCGAGCGCCGACTGCGTGTCATCTTCCAATTCAAAGCGCGGCTCAACGGCCAGCTCGGCTTCAGCCAACGCCGTCGCCTCACGTCGTGCACGCCGCGCGTCGCGACGGATGAAATCGAGCGCGAGAGAACGAACCGCCGCGTAGAGCAACCCGCGGTTATCAATTTCATGGTTGCGACGCCAGAACTTGACGAAAGCGTCCTGAACAATGTCTTCCGCGTCGGCCGCTGATTGCACCCATTGACGGGCGAACAGAAGCAATCCGGGCGCAGCTTCAGAAAAGCAGTTCCTCCAATTCTCATGGCCGGCGATGGGTTCCATGACCTTTTCACGGTCTTTACTTTCAAGACGCCGCCAAGTGGAGATTTTGTCTATAGCCGCGTTTTTAATTCTGGGAGTGGACGCGGCCTCGCCAATCGCCGGGAGCGCGTGAGCAGAGTCGGGCTGCACTGCAGCCGGAGGCGTGGCGATGAGAAATCCTCGAAAGGGCACACGAGAACGCCTGCACTCTCCAGAATTACGTCTTCGACAACGCTCGTAGAATCAAATCCCCGAGCCAGTCTGGATGCGCGACTCCCTGGCGATATGCTCGAAGCGATTCCACAGAAGAATTCACGCGGAGATTGCTGTACGAACCATCGGCGTTTTGCCAGCGCTCGTGCCAGTAAAGCGCCGCTTTGATCCGCGGATAGCGCGTGCGAAAAAGCTCCAAACCTTGCTTAACCCATGCCGGTTTGCGCATGGCGCTCGGCTTTGCCGTCGCGAGCGGGAACTCGCCGGTCGCCCACTCCGCTATCATGATGGGCTTGTGCGGATCGAGCCGGCTCATTTCCTCATAGGGCCAGTCAACAAGCGATGGAATATCCGGGTTCGGCTCGTCCTTGTATTGCTGCCCGTAAACGCTGAGGCCGAGCCAATCGACGTAATCCGGGCCGGGATAATAGGCGGGAGCGCAGTTCCAGGTTTCGTACGGATACGGATAATTGTTGGTGTGAAACATCCATTTGACATTTGACGCGCCGCGCGCACGAACGCGATCCACGGCGTAATGTTTCCGGGCCCTTCCAATTGTTGACCTCCGGCTCCCATTGAGCGCCGCCGTAGTAAGCGCCCGACCATGGAAACCAGGTGCCGTTCATTTCGACGCCGAACACGACGATCATTGGGTGGCCAAAATCCCGAGCGGCGTCAGCCCACTTATCGATGTATGCGTCCCATTTACCTGCAAGAATTTCAGTTAAACTGAACCTGTCCGGTCCGTGATCTTCCTCGTACGGCTTGTCCCACGGCGACCAGAACACCAGCGGCAGCGAACCGTGTCTCCAAATCACATTCAAATTGTCGACGGGAAAATTTTGTTCTCCCCAGTAGCTGGACGAAGCGATGATTGCCTGATGTTTCCCCACCATCTCCTCAAAGTCCTCAATCGTCTCAAGCGTGACATCATCCTCCGCATCGCCGAAATCCATGAACGCGCCGGTGTAAGCGCCGTGCTCTGGAATGACGAGCTCGACCGGGCCATTTGGATCGACCTGCGCGACCGCGACGTGCTGCCGGCATCCGATTAGCAGCAAAGCCGATGCAATTAGTGCAATGGCCGCCCTAAAAACTGCATTCATGCGCATTCGATTTGGCAAGTTTCCCGCAAAGCGAATTCTGTCCAGCTCTGCACTAGCTACCATCATCATAATGTCATTCTGAGCGGAGCGAAGAATGTCGGATTAATTTCCCACCGATGTCTGCAACAGAATAGACCAAGGATGTTTCGCTTCGCTCAATTCGCCACTCGCTGTGGCGGGCGAATTTTCCTTGACCGAACAATCCCTGATGTGAGAACAAAAACGCGACATATTTTCGGCAAGAAGTGAACAGAAGACTTGTCAGTGCTTTGATCTTTTCTTTCGCATCACTCGGTTTTTCCGAGGACTTCAAAACCGTTAACAGAAAAGAATACAAAGATGCGACTGTCACGCGCGTCGAACCCGATGGCATCGTCGTGAAGACAAAATCGGGAGTCACAAAGGTTTACTTCACCGAACTGCCTAAGGACGTTCAGGAACGCTTTCATTATGATTCAGAAAAGGCCGCCTCCTATTCTGCCGAGCAGGCCGCAAACTACACAGCGTATCAAAAGCAGCAGGAGGAAACGCGACGTCAACAAGCCGAGGCAGACGCAAGGAACAATGCGGCTTTAGCCGAACAACAAGCCGCGACAAATCGCACCCAGGCTCTGCAAGCACGCTACGGCGAACTTCAGAGACAGGAAAATGACTTGCTCCACCAAATCGGCGAAGCAAAACAACCCGGCCCGGAGTACCGACAGGGCAAGTCTGTGCGTCACCAACCGAATCCGCAAAAATCGCAACTGCCGCTTCTCCAGAGTCATCTGAGCGATGTTCGTCGCGAAAAAAGCGAAGTTAGAAAGCAACTGGAGAAAGCCAGCGATAGCAATAAAAGCGACGCGGCGGCGCGAACGCACTCTAAAGCTTCGCGAAACTGAATCGGCGAGGTGAGTCATTTTGCACGAAGCGCTTTTGGAGTGCGATGCGTCTTCGCATCGCTTTCATCCCTAGCGATCCACGTTTAGATACCCCGCCGTGAATACATGGCGGTCCGGGGGTTTTCGCGAAAGAAACTGGCTGCGCCATGCCGCCATCACCTCAGCCGCTCTCCAATTCGCGTTCGCCACAGCAACACTCGGAGGCGAAAAATCTTTGGTCGTCTCCGCAATCGTTTCTGCCGATCATCCGGTAAACCGGTGCGTTCCGACCGAAGCGTTGGGCGCTGGCGTTGACGGCCACGACAAAGGCGAATGCGCCCAGATGTTCACCGACAAGAACATCGCGGAAATGTTGTCAGCCGGGTTGGGTCCGCTGACCTATCGACTGCGGACTGAGCTTGGCTGCGAAGTTTGGCATTGGAACCCACGCGGCACATGGAGTGATCCGGTTCACAAGTCCGGATATTGGACCTCCGACGATTCGCTCGGCGCACCGATCAACCTTTCCTATGGCTACCGTTTGCCGCGTCGCGGAAACACGATCGATCAGGCAAACGATGACGGTTACTCTCGTATCGCGGACGGCGATCCGAATTCATTTTGGAAAAGCAATCCGTATCTCGATTCGCATTTCACTGGCGAACCCGACGACGCCCACGCGCAATGGGTGGTGATCGATTTCGGCGACCGTAAATCTATCAACGCTATCCGAGTTCATTGGGGAACGCCGTACGCCGCACGCTATCGCGTCGATTACTGGCCCGGGGACGATCCGATGCATCTGCACCCGGATGACGACGACGACTGGCTGCCGTTCCCGCAGGGAAGCATCGAGAATGCTCGCGGCGGCGATCAACTCATTCGTCTCGCTGAACGCCCGCGCGCCGTCCAGTTTGTGCGAATCATCATGAGCAACAGTTCGCACACGAGTGCGCAAAGCGGGGATGATATTCGCGACTCGTTAGGCTTCGCGATTCGTGAGATCGAGCTTGGGAAAATCGATGAACGTGGTCGTTTTCACGATCACGTTCGTCACGCCCCTGATCGGCATCGCCAGACAATTATTTACGTTTCGTCCACCGATCCCTGGCATCGCGCCGAAGACCTTGATCCCAGCACAGAGCAACCCGGATTGGATTTCGTTTTGCGCAGCAAGCTCACTAACAACTCGCCAGTGCTCGTGCCGGTCGGCGTGTTGTATGACACGCCTGATAACGCTGCTGCTGAGGTCAAGTATCTGCTGCGGCGCAATTACAGTCTGGAAGGGATCGAACTGGGCGAGGAACCGGACGGCCAATGGGCTTCACCGGAGGATTACGCGGCGCTCTACACCGGAGTCGCGCGCCTGCTCGCCTCGTTTAACACGCGCCTGAAACTCGGAGGCCCGAGCCTGCAAAATTTCGAAGACGAACTGCTCACTTGGGCAGACGCGTCCGGCAATCGTTCGTGGATGAATCGATTTCTGGAATACATTCGAGGCGCAAAAGTCCGCTTCGATTTTCTTTCCTTCGAGTTTTATCCCTTCGATAACGTCTGCGCGGATCCTGCGCCGCATTTGTTGCAGATACCGAAGCGTCTCGGTGCGATGATGGCCAGCTTGCGTCGAGACGGCGTGCCCGCAGACATTCCGTGGCTCATGAGCGAATACGGCTATTCGGTTTTTGGCGGACGCCCGGAAGTGGATATCGAAGGCGCGCTTTTCAACGCGGATGCGGTCGGAGCGTTTCTGACGCTAGGCGGCGCGAAACCGTACCTGTACGGTTATGAGCCAAACTATCTCCAGGACGAACTGAAATGTTCCTGGGGCAATCTCATGATGCTTCAGCTAAGTCCCAGGAGCGATCAACTGAACCGCCTCTCCGCCTACTACGCCGCTCAGCTCATCACAAAAGAATGGATGCAGCCAATAAGCGAGCAACACGAGGTATTTCCGGTGAACGTAAACGAAACAAAAGGTGGCGCGCACGGAGAGACTCGCCCTACCAAAGCGACGTCATTATCCGCGGTGACTGTTTATGCCGTGCGTCGGCCGGATAAACAGTGGTCGCTGCTTGCAATCAATAAGAGTCCTAACCGCGCTGCACAGCTCGACGTGCAGTTCAAGATTCCCAAGACACAGCAGCCAGCCCGTTTTGTGGGTCAGGTCGACGTAGTTCAATTTTCCCGGCAGCAATACGCCTGGCACGCCGAGGGCACAAATGGGCGTCCAACTCGAAGCCTACCACCTGCGCACTTTACACGAGAAGCATCAGCAACCTACGAACTCCCCCCGTATTCACTCAGCATTCTGCGAGGAACACTTTCAGACTGATCAATCGCCCTGCACGTGACAGGAAATGTGTCCGAATACAGATTCCAAGTCGCGGATCAGGCGTCTGCATCCCAGTGCTCTGCGATCTTGCCGTCCTGCACTCGAAACATATCAAAACCGAGGGCTTGTTTGTGCTGCCCGTCACGACTCGTCCAAGTCTGACGCACAAAAATAACAACCATGTCGTTTTCGCCAACAACGTTTAGCAACTCGCGCTTGTAATCTGGCGGAAGCTTTTGGGCGAATCGCTCGCGAAATGTATCCATGAAACCCTTCAATCCAGTTGGCACATTTGGGTTGTGCTGGATATAGTCGGCGCGCAGAAATTGCGGCGCCGCGTCGACCTGCCGGTTAATGAGCACAGTTGTGTAGAATTCGCGGACGAGGGCTTTGTTGCGTTGGGTCAACGCGTCGTCAGCCGATGCCATCTGCACGAAGCTTAGGCTTATGAATATGATTGTCCGTGCAAAACGGTTGATTGTGAGGTTCCGCATATTCATCTCTTCGATTAAGTAAACAGGTTTTATCGCTTTGGCCGCCTGCATTGAATTCGACGCTGACGAAGGCCGGCGTTTCATTTGCCGAAGATTCCCGAAAACCACCCTTTTCTCTGTGACTTCAAAGCTTTCTGGAACTCCTCCTTCACAAAATTGGGATCCCGCGCGTGAGCCATTGCGTCCATGAGACTTATGCGATCCGCTATGAGCAACTCGATAAGGCTCTCGTCGACCGTATGCATGCCGTCCGCTCGGCCGATTTGAATCAGTCCAGGTATCTGCGAAAGACGCCGGTCCCGGATGCACGCCTCGATCCCCGAGTTCACAATCATCAATTCCGAGGCCAAAACCAGGCCTGTCTCGCCGCTTCGCGGCAAGAGATACTGGCACACCACTCCCAACAGCGACCACGCAAGTTGGGCAGCAACGAATTGCTGGCCCTCACTTGGAAAGGCATCAATAATGCGCCCAATGGCGGTCGGCGCATCGTTGGTGTGCATGGTTCCAATCACGAGGTGCCCTGTTTCCGCCGCCGTAATCGCAGTTTGCATCGTGTCGGCATCCCGCATCTCGCCGACAAGAATGACGTCCGCATCCTGCCTCAACGCATTCTTGAGCGCCGACGCGAAGTCGCGCGCGTCGGAACCAATCTCGCGCTGGTTCACCAGGCTTCGCCCCTGCTTGTGAACAAATTCGATCGGATCCTCAATACTGACAATGTTAACCGAGCGCCGGTTGGCTATTGTCTGGGCCATGCTCGCCAGCGTTGTGCTTTTGCCTTCACCACTCGCGCCAGTCACAAGTATCAAACCGCGCGTCCCGTCACACCAGCGATCCACCACAGGAGAGTGTCCCAACGATTTTAGATCGCCGACCTCATCAGGGATACGCCGGAAATTGGCCTCAATCGCGCCTGTCACATAGCACGCGTTTCCGCGATAGCGCCCGAGATCACCGACCTCTAACGCGAAGTCAAGCTGCCATTCGTTTTCCAGCCTTGCCCGTTGTGCCTCCTTCAAGGTGTCGACCACCAGTCTCCTTGTATCTTCCGCTGACAGCGGCTCTTCCGTCAGCGGCTGGATAACACCAGCGACTCGCATCATCGGGGGCGACCCCACTGTCAAATGAAGATCAGAAGCTTTGTGTTCGGCCGCAAGCGCCAGAAAATCGATCAAGTCATGTTTCTTCATAAGCACCCAATGCTGCAAAGAACTCGTCTAGGCGATTCCCCTCATGGCGCGACGCAGCTCCGATTCATTGCTGACCGAAGCCATGGCGGTCGCTTCTGTGATGACCTTGGCCTGGAGGGCTTTGAGAGTCGATTGCAAAAATGAAACGGCGGCAGGGTCCGATCCGCGGGCGATATATTGATCAATGTTGTGCAACTCTCGCCTCGCGATCCAGTCGCGCATGGCACCTGCGTTCTCAACGTGTTCCACCAGCAAATGTAAACCTCCGTCAGCAGATTCGATGAGCTTCTGGCACAGGACGCCCGAGAGTTGGTTTGCCAGAAGGTTCACACCATGCTTCTCGTCTCCGGCCGGGAAAAGATTCAAATAGCGCTCCATCGTGTCCGCAACCTTTTCCGAATGCATCGTCGAAACAACGAGATGTCCGGTTTCCGAAGCCTGCAGCGCCGTCAGTGCCGTCTCGTAATCGCGGATCTCGCCGACAAAAATGACATCCGGCGCCTGACGAAGCGCGCTCCGTAATCCGAACGCAAAAGTGCTGGTGTCGCGTCCGACCTGTCGCTGGGTGAAATAAGAGCGATTGCTGGTGAACTGGTATTCGACCGGATCCTCGATCGTCACTATGTGTCGCACCAGGTTTTCGTTCATCCATTGAAGGAGAGACGCAATGGTGGTGGATTTCCCTGAGCCGGTTGGTCCCGTCACGAGAATCAGGCCGTGCTCGCGAGCGCCCCACCGGGTGAGGAGCCACTCGGGCGCTCCGAGCGCTTTTAACGATGGCACCCTGGTCTTGATGCGACGCAGGACCGCACCGAGACGGCCCATGGTGCGGTGCAGGCTCACGCGGTAACGCGTGTGCGTGCGCGAGATGAAGCCGGTGTCGCGATCCATGTCGTCGCTCTGCGCGTTGACGCCGCAGGCCTGCCAGAAGTCGGCCATCTGCTCGAACGACATTGGTTCCTCGCCGAGCACGCTTATTTGTTCATTGATCTTAAGCCGCGGCACCTCGTCCTCCTGAAGGAAGACGTCGCTCGCCTCCCGCTGTTCTGCGACGTCGAGAATGCTGTCGATGTTTTGCGTCATGGTTGCCAACTTCTACTACGCGCGCGATTAGGTGGCAAACGTTGCTGACTGAACTGGAAACTGTGCAAGAAGGGTCATTGCTCGGCGCCTAACGAGAACCACGGTTGATAATCATCTCGGCGGTCGTGACAAGTAGTAGTCGAATCGACCATCTTGAACCTGTGAAAGGACCTGCCGAAACGGCTCCTTGCAGATCATGCACCCGCGCACGACTTCAACGTCACCGTTAGAACGAGCCAGCGATTCAAAGACCTTTTGATACGCTGCGCGATCACACCGGCGCAGGCCAACCAGAATGTAGAGCTTGCCTGCCGATGTCGCGTGAGCGAGCGCAGCGTGCAACTGCTGCGAGGCATCAGCCCGGTCCAAAAGGGCGATCAGCACTGATCGTCACGAAGTATCTGTCCGGATCCCGGAGTGAGAACTCCCGTGTTTGAGTGTTCGGATTGACGTGAGGCTCCTCTTCGAATCGCGGGACGAGAGCGCGTGCTCTCTTCAATGCCATGTCGAAGTCGTCGACGCGGAAGAACAAGAGAAGACCGTTACCAGGCGTCCTCTCGGCCGGACTCATCAAGGGAGGATGGTCATGCGCGCCCCACTGGTGCAGGCAGAGTAAGACGGTTCCATCCGTGTCCAGGATTTGACCAAAGTAGTCATGGCCCGGAGCGGTCTCGGGCTGGCCGAAGAGCGACTGGTACCATTTAAAGCTACGCCGTACATCGCGTACTCCAATGATCGTCCACGTCCGTTTCATCGTACTTCCACTGTTCGCCTAAAGGGAGCAGAGATAAGCCGCCTAGCCACTTAAAGCAAAAGTTTGAAGTTCCTCGCCGGCGTAAACCGAGCGACTGGGTGACTTGATCGATTGGTTAAACGGTCTTGTATTTGTCACTATATTGTTTAGAAACCTTAGACATTAGTCTGCGCAGTTTCGGCCAGTCCTTTTTTCTGAGCATCAGTCCGCGACAGCGAGGATGCCCGCACCTGCACGGCCCAAATTCCTCGTCCAGATCAAAGTCGTAATCGATTAAGAGCTCCTCACCCTGTTCGATAGGCCGCATGCTAATTAACCAGAGGCCACCACGTTTCTTTTTTATTGCGCAATTGGGAAAACAACCGTGGTTGACGTGGCCTGCCGGACTCCATTGCGGTCGGGCGTCCAGATCGTGGTTGGCATCGAACTTGATAACATGGTTCGCGCCGCGCAGTAGCATGAGTGCGCCTTCTTCCCACGAGATAACGCGTCCTTTGAACTCAATGATCGGCGTGCCCGCTCTGATCGGTAGAGCAGCAAACAATCCGACGCCGTTAATTGGCGACCTTCGCTTCTGCCATAGCCGCTTTCGTCGCTGCAATTTGATCTGCTCCTTTTGTTCCTTTAATTGATCGCATCTTGCCGTTCTTGACCAATTTCTTCGAGATACACTCCGAAGAAGCGCACGTTTAATCAGGCTAAACCTTGCGGCACCACGCCCCGACAGATGCAAACCAGCACGCAACAGTCTTCGATTCTGTAAGCTCGGCTTGCAGCCTGTGCACCAGGGTGTCAAGGCTACCCAACGACTCGATTGGCAGACGCATTCGCTCAATCTGCGGTCGTAAACTGTGTAAGGTATCGTAATATCATTGTGCCAGGTAAGGTTCCTTCCCCAACGGTAGTTCCATGCGCACCGCAGGCTCTGGCAATCCAGCTTCTACGAATGTGTGGTGAAGCTCCGTTCCCATGTCGTGATTGGCAGAGCCGCGCATTGTCTTGTCGATGAGCGAGGCCGGTGCGAACCAAAGAGGTAGCTTCGCCAAATGCCCAAGGACCGGGACCCAGTCTGGCTCTTGGAAAACAATCACTCCTCCTAGTTGCACCAATTGTGAAATTGAGCGCAATGCTGCAACAGGATCAGGAAGGTACATCAGAATGAAACGGCCCACCGCCGCATCGAAAGGCTTTCCGTGCCGTATTTCGTCTACATCCGACTCGATGAAGCTTACGTTGTGAAGACCGGCCTCGCTCACGCGAGCACGGGCTTTGGCAATGGACCTTGGGTCCCGCTCGATCGCCACAACCTCGCCCGAAGAACCCACCAGTCGGGCTACAAGCATCGCTACGTCTCCTACCCCCGACCCGATATCGAGAACACGTTGTCCGCGCCGAATGCCCGCCTCACGAAAGAATCTTTCGGTGATGGGAGCTACGCGCTTAGCTTGCCGGATCAGGCGCTCGTGCTCGGCGTCGGTGTTGCCCAGTGGATAAGCAGCAGAGCGAAGGCTCGTCATGGCCGTTGCTTCATCGTTGGTTAGACGCTGCGCTCGAACTACGGGGGCGGCGGTGGCGTCGGTTGACGCCTGGGGGTCGGGGCTACTCTTGGCGTAGGTGCGTTACTCTTCCCGGAAAAGCTTTTCCGCAGCTCGTCTGTGATTCTTTGTTTGACCATGTTCTGAATGGCATCGGAAAGGGAAGGTGACGCAGTAGCGCTCGGTTGAGGTGCTGACGTCGCTCTGTTCTTGTCAACCGAGCGCATGATCGCCGGCGCGAAAATCACTGACACAATGGCAAGGACGAGGAGCAACGCCCCGATGATAAAGATCGCCCGCACAACCGGAGAAAGGCTTTTGCGCGTTGTGGCGGCAGGCGCGGTGCGTCGTACTCCGGTGACACACGCCGGGGGCACGGGATTGCCAATCGTCTCGGCGTAAAGGTTGACTAA
>Ga0209056_10003339_pt1 | contig 17153 bp, 14 predicted proteins | sample GraSoiAngelo_114_FD_185876 | JGI IMG/M metagenome (GOLD analysis project Ga0209056, IMG submission 185876) | Grasslands soil microbial communities from the Angelo Coastal Reserve, California, USA - 14_0903_13_40cm (SPAdes) (version 2) | ecosystem: Environmental > Terrestrial > Soil > Grasslands... | reverse complement strand
GTTCTTCTTCTCCTTGAATACGGCGAGCGCGTCCGCATCGACCCGCGGCGCGACCACGACTTCCACGAACAGGTCGCGCATCGCCTCGGCGGCGGCGCGATCCACCACGGTGTTGAAGGCAACACACGAGCCGAATGCCGACGTGCGATCGGTCGCGAGGGCGCGCGCAAATGCGTCGGCGGCATTGCGGCCCAGCGCGATCCCGCACGGCGTCGTGTGCTTGATGATCACGCAGGCGGCGCGCGCGTCCTTGCTTTGCCACGGCGCCACGGCCATCACCGCGGCGTCCACGTCGAGCAGATTGTTGAACGACAGCTCCTTGCCGTGGAGCTGGTGCATGTCGCGGATGCCGGGCTCGTCGCTCACGTAGAGGGCGGCGCGTTGGTGCGGATTTTCGCCGTAGCGCAGTGATTGCCGTTGGTGGAGGATCTGGACGTTGGTGGAGGGCAGGACCTCTTGCGAGCGAACGAGATAGGCCAGAATCGCCGCGTCGTACGCGGAGGTGTGCGCGAAGACTTTCGTGGCGAGCGCCCGCCGTTTATCCTCGCCGACACCGCCACCCTTGAGATCCTCGATCACGCTCGAATAATCCTCCGGATCGACAATCACAATCACCGCCGTGTGATTCTTTGCGGCCGAGCGGAGCATCGACGGCCCGCCGATGTCGATCTGCTCGATGGCCTGCGCGAACGTGGTCTGCGGTTTCGCGACGGTCTCGCGGAACGGATAGAGGTTTACCGCGACGAGATCGATCGGCGTGATGCCGTGTTGTTTCATGGCCGCGACGTCGCCCGCGTTATCTCGTCTCGCTAACAGTCCCCCGTGCACTTTCGGATGCAGCGTCTTCACGCGCCCGTCCATCATTTCCGGGAAGGCGGTGACCTGATCGATCGGGATGACGGCGATGCCCTCGCGCTTCAGCGCTTCCGCTGTGCCCCCGGTGGAGACGATCTCCCACTTGAGCGCTACGAGCCGACGCGCGAAGTCTACGATGCCGCGCTTGTCCGAAACCGAGAGAAGCGCCCTCACCAGTCCTCTGCCACGGCACGCACCAAGTCCGCCAAGCTGATCAGGTCTTTCAGGTCCACCACCTCCGCCGGCGAGTGCGAGTAGCGCAGCGGCCATCCCATGGCGACGTCCACGACGCCGAACTCCAGAAAGGTAGAGCCGTCGTTGCCGCCGTTGGTCGTGCCGATCTGCAGCGCGATGCCGCGGGCGCGCGCGAGGGCGGCCAGCGAGTCGACGTAGGCGGGCGGCGTGATGGACGAATTGTCGAGCGCCCGCGCCACGGCGCCGGCGCCGATGGGCGCGACGGCGAAGTTCGGCAGCTCGAGCGGGGAATCTGCCGAGACGAAGGTGTCGATCGCATGCACGCGCCGGGTGGATGGGCCGAGCTGCCGCGCCGCTGCACCAGCGCCCTCGAGCCCGATCTCCTCGCGCGTGCTGAAGATGAAAATGACCGGGTGCTTGAGCTTCGCGCGATCGAGCTCCCGCAGCGCCAGGATCAGCGCGGCGCAGCCCATCCGGTCGTCGAACGAACGGCCGGTGGCGCGCGTACCGGCGAGCCGCACGTACTGCTTCGGCATCGTGACCGTCTGGCCGAGCTTCACGCCGAGCGACTCGGCGCCGGCGCGGGAGGTGGCGCCGACGCTCACGTGGAGGGGCGGAGGCGTGCGGCGCGTGAGCCCGGTGTCGCGCGGCAGGAAGATGCCGGGGATGTCGCCGCCACCCGTGTGGATCAGCGCGGGCTTGGCCTCGAACAGCGACAGGATGAAGCCGCCGCGGGTGCGCAGGCCCAGCGTCCCGTCGCCATTGATCGTGTCAACGCGGAACCCGATCTCGTCCATGTGTGCGACGATGACGACCGGTCCTCCCCCGTCGCCTTGCCCCGTGCGAACCCAGAGGTTGCCTGCGGTATCGGTTTCGGTCTTGGCCCAGCTGGGCAGGAGACGTTGCACCGTGGCTCGTACGGGCGCTTCCATGCCTGACACGCCATAACTCTCGACGAGCTGGGAGAGCACGCTCTGAGCCTCCGACATCCGGCTCGTGTCCTGGATCGCGAGGATCGCTGCGAATGCGAGAATCATTGCGAGCCTCCAATCCACTTCACGAGGTCCGCTCGCAGCGCATCGACGTCTTTTAGGCCGACGGTCTCGACGGTGGTGTCGGGGAATTTCGACGGTACGGTAACCAACCGGGCTTCGGTGAACGGGCCCTGCAGATTCACGACCGTCTTCAAACCGGCCGAATCCGCATACAGACTCTGCACCGTGAACGCGACGACGACCGTGCCGCTGACGCGTGGGCGCGACAGCGCGGCGGACGCGAGCGCGGCACAGGCGGCGCGCCGGCCGGCATTGGGTGCCGCGAGCAAGCCGCCGCGCTCGCCGTAGCGATGGGGCCGTTTCGCGAGGGACACGGGTGTGAGCATCGCGATACCCAGTCCGAGCACCTGGTCCCGGGAGGAGGCGCCGACGTCCACGTAGGCATTGTCCACCGTGAACGGCGGCTCGTCGCGCGAAGGCCGCCCGCGCGTGAGATGCGTCGAGCGCACGGCCACGACGCCCGGCACCGCGCCCCGGCGTCCGAACAGGGTGACCCGGTGGCCCTCGATCTGTTGATCGAACAGGGGATAGAGTCGCGGTCCGCCGCCGACGCGCCGCAGCGTGATGTAGCCGTCGTCCGTGATGTTGCCGACCACGTAGCCGGTCTCGTCGAGAGTGCAGTAGACGAGGCGTTTGGGCCCGCCGCGGCCGAGGGTCACCGTCACGTTCCCGGTGCGATCGCGGGTGCTGCCGGGCAGCAGCGCGAGCAGCGAATCGGTGACGGCTTGTTCGTAGCCCGTGACGGCGGTCATTCCTGAGAAGCGAACACTCAGACTATCGGGATTTTGCAGGGCGACAATTAGCAACAGCAAGTTCACGAAATCCTCCGAGCAAGATCGAGAACCACCTTCGGGAGCAACCGATGTTCGGCTTCCAGGACGCGGGCCGCCAGGGTCTCCGCGGTATCGCCTTGCCGGACCGGCACTCTTTCCTGCGCGATGATCGCGCCACGATCGAAGGCTTCGTCCACGAAGTGTACGGTCGCGCCCGATTCTTTGGCACCACTCGCGAGTACTGCTTCGTGCACCCGCTGGCCGTACATGCCGGGGCCGCCGAAGTCGGGGAGCAGCGCGGGGTGAATGTTGATGATCCGGCCCCGAAACCGCGCGACGACGGAGGCGTGCACGAGCTTGAGGTAGCCTGCCAGGACGACCAGCTGCGCGTCCGCCAGCGCGGACTGCACTTCGGTGGGGTCACTCGGGTCGCGCAGCACGGTGGTGGGCACGCCCGCGCGGCGCGCGCGGGTCAGCGCGCCGGCATCGGGCCGGTTCGAGATCACGCGGGTGACGCGGGCGACCGGGGAATCGTGCAGGGCGTCGAGGAGGGCCTGCAAGTTCGTGCCGCCGCCCGACACGAACACGGCGACACGAACCGGTCCCCCCCGTTCCGTCACTGATTGCTGTTACGACGGCACGGCACGACGGACTTCGGCTTGGATCCACTCGTGACGCTCAACGTGAACAGGCCGGTCACGTAATGCTCTCCTACCGCCGTATTCACGACGATCTCGTACTCGCCGGTCTGCGGGAACGTCGCGGTGAGCCGCGCGTGGCAGTTTCCGCCACCGTCGTCGTCCTGGAAGTCGCGGCCGCCGGTGATGCCCGGGCCACGCAGGAACAGGTACGAGTCGAACGCGTCCGACTCGAGATCGATGGTGATCGTCTGGCCGGCGCGACCCTGAATCGTCCAGGCCTGCGCGTAGGTCGTGTCGCTGTCCAGCAGTACGTCGCGGCGGGTGAGGGCGCCCTGCTCGGTTTGGCCGACGTCGATGGCATGCGTCGCTTCGCTCGCCGTGGTCGTCTGGCAATCGGCGCTGGCGCGGCTGTCGTCCTGCACCGGCTTTGCGCCTTCCGTGATCGACAGCGAGAACCGACCGGTTTGCCGCTCGGGCTTGGAGGTGGTGTTCACGAGAATGCGGTAGGGGCCCGTGCCCGGGAATGTGCGCGACACGCGCGAGTAGCAGCCGGGACCGCCATCGTCATCCACGATCTGGCGCTCGAGACCGGGGCCGTTGACGATCAGCACCGGATCGAAATCGTCCGACGACAGGTCGATCGTGATCGGCCGCCCCGACGGCGCCGTGAACTGGTACGCCGTGTAGTAGGTGTTGTCGGGGTAGAGGGAGTCGCTGCCCGTGAGCGAGCCGTTGATCGTCGCGCCGATGCGGATGGACGTCCCGCCCTGGCCGCTTTCTGCCGCAGCGCCCGCCGGCGAACAGTCGTTCTCGCTGCGCCCCTGCACGTGCTGGCTCCCCTCGGTGATCGAGAGCCGGTAGCGTCCCGTCTGCCGGTGCGGGGTCGTCGTGGTGTTCACGAGCACGCGATAGGGACCACGTCCCAGAAATGGCTGCGAGACGCGCGACCCGCAGCCCGGACCGCCATCGTCGTCCACGATGGTCTGTGCCAGGCCGCCGCCGCTCACGATGAGCACTGGATCGAAATCGCTCGAGGTGACGTCGATGGTGATGTCCTGGCCCGGCGTCGTCATGAACTGATACGCCTTGTAGTACGTCGTATCGGGGTAGAGCGAATCTGCGCTGCTCAAGGTGCCAGTGATCGTCTGGCCGATGCTGATCTCCGGCAGGCTCGCCACGCTATCCATCGAGCCGCGCGCGATGGTTTTCGTCGTGAGCAGCACCTGCCCCTCGGCCACCGCGCCCTGATCGTTGTTGAGGTTGCGAATCGCATCCGTCGCGGTCGCGAAATTCAGTGACTGGCCCGCTTCGATCGTGCTGCGCACGATGCCGATCACCTGACCCCGCGAGTTGAGCACCGGCGCGCCGCTCGAGCCGTGCGAGATCGCCGCCGAGATCTGCAACAACTTGGTGCCCTTGACGACGCGCGATGCGGAGATGATCCCGCGCGACACCGTCCCGGGCAGCTGCCCGAGCGGGTTCGAGATCACCGTGACCTCATCCCCATCCTTCATGCTCTCACTCGAGCCCCAGCGCAGCGTCGCCGGCGGACGCCCGGACACGGTCAGCATCGCGACGTCCTTGGCGGAATCGGACGCGGCCACCGAGCACCGCAGCTGCTGGCCGTCGCTCAGCTCGATGCGACAGCCGGCGGCGTCCTCGAGCACATGCGCCGCGGTGACGACGTACCCCTCGGTCACGAAGAACCCCGTGCCGCTCGCCATCAGCTGGCCGCTCGCATCGAGCGCCTGAATCGTGACGACGGCTTTCCGCACCAACGGGATGTCGATGGCGGGAGGAGTCGTGCGAGCGGTGCGAGTCGGCTGCTGGGACGCGAGGGAAGGAGCAAGAACCACGAGGGCGACGAGAGGTGTCAGGCTGCGTCCGCGCATGCGCGACTCCTTCACAACGGCGAGGTGCGGCTAATCTGGGGAATGGGATGAGCAAACACAATCACGCAAGAATCTTTTGAACGGCTTCCCCAATGTCAGCGACGACCATCACACCGAGCGCCCGCGCCTGACCCTGATGCAGGTTGCCTTCCCCCGTCGTCACCAGAACGCCGTGGCCGCCGAGTACGCGGGCCGGCTGAACATCCGAGAGACGGTCGCCGACCCACCACGACTGCGCGAAGTCGATGTCGAACGCCGCCTGCGCGTCGCGAAACAACTTGAGACCGGGCTTGCGACAGTCGCAGGGACCGGTGAGCTGCGGGTGATGCGGGCAGAAGTAGGCGCCATCAAGGCGTGCGCCGTGCGCCGCGAGCAGTGCGCCGAGTCGTTGCTGCACCGCTTCGTAGTCGGCAACCGTGAAGCGGCCGCGCGCGATACCCGACTGGTTGGTGACAATGATGACGCGGTAGCCGCCGTCGTTGAGCCGCCGAATCGCCTCGGCGGCACCCGGCAGCAGCTTGACCTTGTCCGGCTCGTGCAGAAATCCTGGATCCTCGATGATCGTGCCGTCGCGATCGAGGAAGACCGCGCGGGAGCCGTCAGCCATCAGCCGTCAGTGCGGCTTTCACCGTATCGATCTGTTCCGGAAAGATTGTGCGGGCATCGAGCAAGACGCGGCTCCCCGCCACGCGCGCGATGATCGGCGGGTCGTTGGCCCGCAGCCGCTCGGCGAGCGATTCGTCCGGGAATCCGGCGAGCCAGGTCCGCAGTTTGGCCCCCGGGAACGAGCCGCCGCCTACCTCAGAGTCTCCCTCGATCAACTGGCCGCCGAGCCGCTCGGCACGCGCCCGGATGCTGTCCCCGCTCTCGGTGAGCATCCTCAGTACGGGGATTTCACGAATGGCGACCTCCGGGTCGCGATAGAGTGCGAGGGTAGCCTCGAGCCCGGCCAGCGTAAGCTTGTCGGCACGCACCGTGCGCGCGATGGGATCGGCGCGGCAGGCCGCAATCGCGGCCTCGCTGCCGACGAGAATCCCGGCCTGCGGCCCACCGAGCAGCTTGTCGCCGCTGAAGGCGATCAGGTCGGCGCCGGCGGCGACCGCTTCCGGAACGGTCGGCTCGCCGCTCAGTCCCCAGCCCGAAAGATTCATCATCAGGCCGCTGCCCAGGTCGTACACGCAGGCGATGCCGCGCGCGTGCGCCATCTCTGCCAGCTCGACGACCGCGACGTCGGCGGTGAAGCCGGTCACTTGGAAATTGGAGCGGTGGACCTTCAGGAGCACTCTGCTATCAGCCGTCAGCGCTCTGTCATAATCGTTGGGATGCGTGCGATTGGTTGTGCCCACTTCCACAACCCGCGCACCAGACCGAGCCATGATATCCGGTATGCGGAACGAGCCGCCGATTTCGACCAGCTCGCCGCGCGAGACGATCGCATCGCCGCCGCGCGCGAGCGCGCTCAATGCCAGCAGCAACGCGCCGGCGGCGTTGTTCACGACGAGCGCATCGGCGGCGCCGGTCAGCTCCACCAGCAGATCGCGACAGATCGCGTGGCGCGAGCCGCGCGTGCCGCGGCCGAGGTCGTATTCGAGGGCGGAGTAGCCTTGGGCGATCCGGGTGACAGCGGCGATCGCCGCGGGGGCGAGCGGGGCGCGGCCGAGGTTGGTGTGCAGCACGACGCCCGTCGCGTTGATCACCGGAGCGAGCGACGGTACCGCGAGCCGGCGGACCGCGGCCCGCACCGCGGCATCCCAGCCCTCGGCCGGCGCCGTGCCGCCTTTTACGCGCGCCTCGTCCACCGCCGCCCGCGCCGCTTTCACGACGAGTGCGCGGGGATGCGTCGCCAGGAGCGAGGCGATGCCTGGGCCCGCGAGCAGCGAGTCAACGGACGGCAACTGACGTCTGGGGTCCGTCATCGCGGCGGTTTCGAGGGTGGTTGAATGGGACGTGGTGCGCGGTGCGTGGTGTCTCCGCGAGCGCGTTGGGTCGAGTCGCGCACGACCGGTTTCGGCACCGTGAAGCCGATATCGCCGTCGCCCGTCTTCCCGATCAGGTTCGTCGCCCTCGTGATCCGTACCACGTAGCGCGTGTCCGGCCGCAGCCGCTGCACCAGCCGGATCACGATCTTGTCCGACGGAATCGGACGCTGCGCGAGCAGCTTCTTCACGAGCGTCGAGTCCACGTAGACCTTCACCGGCGTTCGACTCGGCGCCCCGCGGGGGGGCGGGGGCGGGGGCGGGGGCGGGGGCGGGGGCGGCGCGGGGGGGACCGGTGTCCCGGGGGGCACGGGCGGGTGAATGTTCGGACGCGCCGCGGTGTCGTGCACCATCGCCGGACGCTTGGTCGTGTCGCGCGCCGCGGCGGCGGCCGAATCCGCTTTCTGCCGTGCCGCGGCGGCCGCAGTGGTCAGCGAATCGTACGCGCGCTGCGTGAGAATGCGTTCGATATCCACGGGCGTCGAATCGGGCAGCTCGATCAGATGCACGTGCGTCGTGTCGAGCGATTTGGCGGGGTCGAGCGCCTGGCTGAACTCGACGCGCACCGAAACGGAATCGACGGATGTCGCGGCGCGGGGACGCGGTGGAACGGTGTCGTGCGGGAAGGTGAAGAGCGCGACGTTGGAGGACGAATCGAGCGTCACGGTGACGGAGTCGTACGCTTCGCGCAGGCCGCGGTGCCGGTCGCCGTTTTCATCCGCCGTCGCATACACGATGTAGTGCCCTGGCTGCAGGTTCGTCAGGTTGAACTGGCCGCCCGAGTCGGCCATGGTCAAGTAGCCGACGCTGTCGGGGAGCGGCACCGCCTCGATCAGCCCGCGTACCAGCACCGACTGCTCTAGCCACTTGAGCGCGATCCCGCCGATGCGCGCGTGCCCGATCTCGGGGCCGGTCGAGAACAGCACCACCTTGGCGGAGTCGCTGCGATTGCGGCGCAGGTCGCTAAAGCCCGGCATGATCTCGAGCCGGTAGACGCGCCGCTTCCAGCCCTCCTTCGGTTTGATGCTGACGCGGGTGCGATGCCAGCTCACTTTTACGGGACCGGCCACTGGCGACAGCAGAACCTGCTTCTCGAGCAGGCTCATCGTTCCAGCTCCACCACCACCGGCCATTTCATCGATGACTTCATTGAATTGAATCGCGGCGTCGCCGTGGAAGTTGGGGACCATGGCGCCCGATTCCGGCTTCACCTGGACGATTTTGGGAGGCTCCTTGTCCGGCGGCCCGCCGGGCGGGGCGCCGACACTCGCGCACGCGAGCAGCAGCGCGCCGAGCGCTCCTATGAACAGCCGAGGGACTTGAGCTTGCCGGCCAGGACGTCGCGCTGATCGCGCCATGCCTTTTCCTTTTCGCGCTCCTTGGCCACAACGTCCTGTGGCGCGCGGGACACAAAGCTCTCGTTGGTGAGCCGGGCGGCCAGACCCTTGAGCTGATTGTCCAGCCTGCCGAGCTCGTCACTCAGCCGGCGACACTCCTGCTGCACGTCGATCGTGCCTTCCAGCGCGACCACGACTTCGCTGCCGTCACCGAAGATGGCGTGCGCTCCCGCGCCGTGCGGCACGCCCCCCCCCTCCCCGTCGAGCGCGAGGCTGTCGAGCTGCGCCAGCCGCACGATCGTGTCGCGCTCGCCGTCGAATGTCGCGGCCTTGTCGTTGCCGCGGAGTACGATCGTCGCCCGCAGCCTGGTCTTGGGTGCGACCCGGTACTCCGCGCGAATCGACCGGATCTGCTCGATCACCGTCTTCACGCGCGCAAACTCCTGATCGGCGCGCGGATCCTCGAGCTCGGGTCGCGGTGCCGGCCACTCCGCCGTCACGAGCAGCTCGCTTGGCTTGCGGCCCGGCAGCTTCTGCCACAGCTCCTCAGTAATGAAAGGGACGATCGGGTGAAGCAGGCGCAGTGACAGGTCGAAGCAGTACGCCAGCACGGCTTTGGCTGCCGGATCCTCGAGCCTGGGTTTCACCGCCTCCACGTACCAGTCGGCAAGCTCATTCCAGACGAACTCGAAGCAGCGCTTGGCCGCTTCGTCGAGCCGGAACTGCTCGAGCGACGCGGTCGCTTCGCGGATCACGGCCTGGGCGCGCGACAGGATCCAGCGGTCGGTCAGGGTGAGCGCGCGGCGATCGACCGCGTCGACCGCGGGCACGCTCTTGGGGAGCTGGCCGAGGACGAACTGCGCGATGTTCCAGAGCTTGTTCGCGAAGTTGCGGCCCGGCGCGAACGTCGTCTCGAGGTCGTCGGGATCGAGCTGCAGGTCTGCGCCGAGCGCGGTGTTGGCCACGCAGGTCCAGCGCAGCGCGTCGGCGCCGAACTTCTCCACCACGACGAGCGGATCGATGCCGTTGCCCAGGGACTTCGACATCTTGCGATGCTTGGTGTCGCGCGCGATGCCATGCAGGTACACCGTCGTGAACGGCTTCTTGCCCATGAAGTGGTAGCCCGACATCAGCATGCGCGCGACCCAGAAGAACAGGATGTCGGGCCCCGTCACGAGCGTGTGGCCGGGATAGAAGCGCTTCAGGTCGGGCGTCTCTTCCGGCCAGCCGAACGTCGCGAACGGCCACAGCCACGACGAGAACCAGGTGTCGAGCACGTCGGGATCCTGCGCGACGCCGGCGCCGCATGTGGGACACTGCTCCGGGTCTTCGCGATCCGCCCAGACATGCCCGTTCGCGCAGGTGAACACCGGAATCCGGTGGCCCCACCACAGCTGCCGCGAGATGTTCCAATCCCGGATGTTGTTCATCCAGTTCTCGAACGTCGCGTTCCAGCGCTCCGGCACGATATGGAACTCGCCCGCCGCGTATCCCTGCATCACGCGCTCGGCGAGCGGCTTCATCTTCACGAACCATTGGTCCGAGAGCCGGGGCTCAACCACCGTATCGCACCGATAGCAGCGCCGCACTGAATGGTGATGCTGCTCGGTTTTGACGAGAAGACCTTCCCGCTCTAACTGCTTTACGATCTTTTTTCGAGCTTCGAACCGATCAATGCCAACGAGATCCGGTGGCACGCGGGAATGATGGAATGATGGAATGATGGAATGTTGCTTCGTTCCATCGTTCCCACTTTCCATCTTTCCATCTTCCGTCAGGATCAACGGCATTTCAGACTGCGGCCACACCCGCCGGGCGATATCAAAGTCGTTTGCATCGTGAGCGGGAGTGACCTTCAACATTCCCGTCCCGAACGCCTGATCCACCGCGTCGTCCGTCGCAATCGGAATGGCGACACCGGACAGCGGGATCTTCGCCCGCTTGCCGTTGAGCTTCTTGTAGCGTGCGTCCTTCGGATTGAACACCAGCCCGATGTCGCCGAACATCGTCTCCGGCCGGGTCGTCGCGACCGTCACGAAACCGGAGCCGTCCTCGAGCGGATACTTGATGTGATACAGGTTGCCCTGCGTCTCGTGGTGCTCCGCTTCTTCATCGGATAGCGCGGTGAGGCAGTGCGGGCACCAGTGGATCACGCGGTGGCCGCGATAGATCAGTCCCTCGTCCCACAGCCGCACGAACACCTCGCGCACGGCACGCGAGTAGTCTTCGTCGAGCGTGAAGCGCAGCCGCGACCAGTCGCACGAGCTGCCGATCACCTTCAGCTGCTCGATGATCGTGTTGCCCGTCTTCTTGACGAAGCACCAGACTTCCTCGACGAACTGCTCGCGGCCCAGGTCGAACCGGGTCTTGCCATCCTTGGCGAGACGCTTCTCGACCACGTTTTGCGTCGCGATCCCGGCGTGATCGGTCCCCGGCAGCCACTCGGCGGCGCGGCCGCGCATCCGCTCGAAGCGGATCAGCACGTCCTGAATGACGTTGTTGAGGGCGTGGCCGACGTGCAGGATGTCGGTGACGTTGGGGGGCGGAATAACGATGACGTACGGCTCGGCGCCCGCCCCTTCCCGCGGCTGAAACGCGCCGGCGTCGAGCCAGCGCTTGTAGATGCGGGGTTCTACGGGCCGCGGATCGTATGCCATTCCTTAATATAGAAGCGCCGACTAGAATATCGTCCAATGACTTCTCCCAGCTCGCCGCTCCCGCCCCAGCATCCGTCGGCGTCATCCGAAGAGACGCTGCCGCCGGGACGCGTCGTGCGCTGGGTGTTGCTCGCGGGCATGATTCTGTTTTCCGTGGGACTCTACTTCCGGTTTGCATTGCACACGCCGCCGATGGAGAACGTCCCGGCCGGCACTGCGACGACGTCCACGCCCTAGAATGCCCTCTTCCGAGATTCAGGTCGTCCTGCCGGATGGGAGCAAGAAAGCCCTGCCGGCGGGCGCGACGGGCGCTGACCTAGCCCGGGCGGTTGGGCCTGGGCTCGCGAAAGCGGCTCTGGCCATTCGCGTGAACGGGGAGATCCGGGATTTGCAGCGCCCGCTCCCCGACGGTGCCACGGTCGCGATTCTGACGAACAAAGACCCGCAGGCGCTGGAGGTGCTGCGGCATTCGTCGGCGCACGCGCTGGCGACGGCGGTGCGGCAGATCTTCCCCCAAGCGCAGATCGGCTTCGGACCGCCGATCGAAGACGGGTTTTACTACGACTTCGACATTGGCCGGCCGTTTACGCCCGAGGATATCGAGGCGATCGAGAAGAAGATGGCGGAAGTGACCAAGGCCGACTACCCGTTCACACGCGAGGAAGTCTCGCGGGCGGAAGCGAAGAAACGCTTTCGCGATGACCCGCTGAAGCTCGAGCGCATTAGTGATTTAGGTGATAATGAGATTATTTCGATCTACACGGACGGTCCCTTTGTGGACCTGTGCCGCGGCCCGCACGTCCCCAGCACCGGGAAGATCCAGCACTTCAAGCTGCTGCACGCCGCCGGCGCGTATTGGCGTGGCGACGAGCGGCGCCAGATGCTGCAGCGCATCTACGGGACGGCGTGGTTCACCAAACAGGATCTCGATCAGTACATCACGCGTCTCGAGGAAGCCCGCAAGCGCGACCATCGTGTCATCGGCAAGCAGCTCGACCTCTTCTCGATTCAGGAAGACATCGGGCAGGGACTGATTGTCTGGCACCCGAACGGCGCGATCCTGAACTTCGAGCTGCGGCGCTTCATCGAGGATATCATCCTGCAGCGCGGCTACCAACTCGTGTACACGCCGAACGTGACACGCGAGCAGCTGTTCCTGCGCTCGGGCCACTTGCCGCTCTACGCCGCAAACCAGTTCCCGGCGATGGCGGCGGGCGAGGGCGAATCGGAAGAAGTGCGCTATCGCGTCAAGCCGATGAACTGTCCGATGCACATCCTGATCTATGCGAGCCAGCAGCGCAGCTATCGCGATCTGCCGATTCGCTTGGCCGAGATCGCGAATGTGTATCGGAACGAGCGGTCGGGGACGCTGCACGGCATGCTGCGGGTACGTGGGCTGTCGATGGACGACGCGCACATCTTCCTGCGCGAGGATCAGATCGAGGAAGAGATCTTCAACATGCTCGACATCGTCGAGCTGGTGATGGGCAAGACGTTCGGGCTCCAGTACCGGCTCGACCTCGCGACGCGGCCCGACAAGAAACTTGGCACCGACGCGATGTGGGATGTTGCCGAGAAGGCGCTCGAGAGCGCATTGAAGCGGCGCGGGCTGCAGTACAAGATGGATGTCGGCGGCGGCGCCTTTTACGGCCCGAAGATCGACATCAAGTTCAACGACGCGATCGGCCGCGAATGGCAGGGCGCGACGATCCAGCTCGACTACGAGCTGCCGGAGCGCTTCAAGCTCGAGTACACTGGCGCCGACAACAAACCGCACCGCACCGTGATGCTGCACCGGGCGATCTTCGGCACGCTCGAGCGCTTCGTCGGCTTTTTGATCGAGCATTTCGCTGGCGCGTTTCCGCTGTGGCTCTCACCGACGCAGGTGCGGGTGCTGCCGATCGCCGATGGCCAGATGGATGCCGCGCGCGCGGTGCACGAGACGTTGCGCCAGGCAGGGATTCGCTCACATCTCGATGAGCGCTCCGAGACCCTGAACTACAAGATCCGCGACGCGGAGACGCACAAGATCCCGTACATGGCGGTGGTGGGGCAGCGGGAGGCAGAAGCCAAATCGGTGGCGGTGCGGGGTCGCGGGGCAGGAAACAAACAAGTTGTGATGCCGGTTGCTGAGTTTGTGCAGAAACTGAAGGAAGAGGTTCACACCAGGAGTCTCAAGCCGTTAATTTGAAATGTGATCGGAACCCATACGGGGATGTGTAGGGGCGCAGCATGCTGCGCCCCTACTAATCCCGAGACCTGAATCGAATATGGCCACCAACGACGCCACCATCCCCGTCATTCTGAGTGCCTGCCGCACACCCATCGGCCGGTACCTGGGCGGCTTGTCGCCGTTACCCGGGCCGAGGCTCGGCGCGCTGGTCATTCGCGAAGCAATGCGCCGAGTCACGGTGCCCGACACGACGGTGGACGAAGTGATCATGGGCAACGTGCTGCAGGGGGGCGAAGGCCAAGCGCCGGCGCGGCAGGCGGCGATTCACGCCGGGCTCCCGGGCACGATCCCCGCGATGACCATCAACAAGGTCTGCGGCTCGGGGCTCAAGGCGGTGATGCTGGCGGCGCAGGCGATCAAGGCGGGCGACGCGCAGTGCATCGTGGCCGGCGGCTTCGAGTCGATGTCGAACGCGCCGCATTACGTCTACGGCATGCGCGGCGGCATCAAGGCCGGCAACAGCGAGCTGGTCGACGGCATGATTCGCGATGGGTTGTGGGATTCCTTCTCGAACACGCACATGGGCAACCTCGCCGAGTACACGGCGAAAAAGGCTGGCATCTCTCGTCGTGAGCAGGACGAGTTTGCGCTGCAGAGTCACCGCAAAGCGCTCAAAGCGATGGAGTCATGTTTCTTCAAAGCTGAGATCGTTCCGGTTGATAAAATTGAGAAGGACGAGAGCCCACGGGCCGACACGTCGCTCGAAAAGCTCGCCGCCCTGAAGCCGTCGTTCGAGAAAGACGGCACCGTGACACCAGGTAATGCTCCGGGACTCAACGATGGAGCAAGTGCCCTGGTTGTTTCGTCATTGGCGTTTGCCAAGGAGCATGGCGTGAAGCCGATGGCGCGAATCACCGGCTATGCAACCGGCGGCGGAGAACCGAAGGACCTGTTCTTTGCGCCGATCGTCGCGGTGCAGAATCTGATGAAGAAGACCGGGACCAAAATCTCCGACTACGATCTCATCGAGGCGAACGAAGCCTTCGCGGTGCAGGCGCTCGCCGACGGCAAGGCCCTCGGCTGGGATTGGGCGCGCGTCAACGTCCACGGCGGCGCGATCGCGCTGGGGCATCCGATCGGCGCTTCCGGCGCGCGCGTCCTGACAACGCTGCTCTACGCTCTGAACCAGTATGGGAAACGCACTGGTCTCGCCACACTCTGTTTGGGTGGCGGCAACGCAGTGGCTCTTTCTGTGGAGATGCTCTCATGACAGATCTTGCGTTGGGCGTGCGGCGTGCGGCGTGGGGTGTCCGAGCTCTCGCGGTCGCGTTGGGAGCTGTCTTGGTCGCGCTCGCAGCGCAGGTTTCGATTCCGTTGCCGGGAACACCAGTCCCGATGACGCTGCAGCCGATGGCTGTACTGCTCGTCGGCGGGCTGCTCGGCGCCCGCCTCGGCGGCCTCAGCATGATCCTGTATCTCGCGATGGGCGCCGCCGGGTTGCCGGTGTTCACACCGAGTCCGCTCTTGCTGCCCGGGATCGCTCGACTCTTCGGTCAGACCGGCGGGTATCTGCTCGCGTATCCGATTGCCGCTTACGCTACGGGTTGGTTTTCTGACCCCGCGCGCAAGCGCGGGGAAAACCCAGTTAACCCCGGGCTTGCGCCCGGGGTTAGTGAACCTTGGGCGCGCGTGGCCTTGGGGGTTCTGGTTGGCTTGGTTCTCATCCACCTCGGCGGACTTGCCCAGCTCGCAATTCTCACCGGCAACCTGTCCGCCGCGGCGCGGTTCGGCACGTGGCCGTTCCTGCTGGGTGACTTGCTGAAGATCGCGGTCCTGGTGCCCGTCCTCACCAGGCTCGCTCCCACGATTCGCGCGCGCCTCTAATGGCGCGCGTTTCGCTTGCGGATGTGAAGCGCGTCGGCATCGCGCTCGCGTGGCTCGCGCTCTACGCCGCGATCGGCATAGGGCTCACGATCTGGATCTCCAATCTGGTGCCGGGTTGGGGCGGCGGGCTATGGTACGTGTTCCGCAACGGGGCGTACGAACTGATCGGCTTCCTCGTGGCGACGATCGTGGTCGGCAACCTCCTCAACAAGTACTCGTGGGACCGCATGGGTTGGCACACGCAGCCGGGCGGCGTGATGCCGCGGCTCCTACGCGGCGTCGGCCTCGGCGGGCTGATGGCGATGCTCGCGATCGGGCTGGCGTTCGTGATCGATCGCACAACGGTGCATTACACTGGTGACTGGAGTGTCTGGCCCCGCGTCGTCCTGCCGCTCGCGCTCGGCCTCCTGCTCGCGGCGCTCGGGGAGGAGCTGATGTTCCGCGGCTATCCGCTGCGGCGGCTCGCCGATGCGATCGGCCCGCTGCCGGCGATGCTGATCCTCGCCGTGCTGTTCGGCCTGGCGCACGCGAAGAACGACAACGCCACCTTTTTCAGCACTGTCAACGTCGCGCTCGCCGCGATCTGGCTGTCGTTCGCCTTCTTCTCGGCGGGCGGGATGGCGCTCGCCTGGGGGCTGCATTTCGGCTGGAATGCCGGCCTCGCGATTCTGTTCGACGCGCCCGTCAGCGGCTACGAGTTCCAGGTGCCCGTCGTCGAGTACACCCCCGGCCGGCATCCCTGGGTAGACGGTGGCCCGTTCGGTCCGGAAGCCGGGATCGTCACGACAATCGTCCTCATCGCCGGCACGCTGGCCGTGATCGGCGTGCGCTGGAAACAGCCGCGCACCTGGCTCGCCGGATGAGCAAGGTCGCCGTGGTGGGCGCCGGCACGATGGGGAACGGGATTGCGCACGTGTTTGCGCAGCATGGGTGGGATGTTGTGCTGGTGGATACTTCTCAGGAAGCATTGGAGCGCGCAATAAAGACGATCGCGACCAACATCGAGAAGCTGGTGAAAAAAGGAGTCGGGAGCGGGGAGTCGGGAGCCGGGACGCTCGCTCGGATCAAGCCGAGTACGTCGCTGGATGCCGCGAAAGGTGCCGAAATCGTCGTGGAAGCGGTATCCGAGAATCCGGACATCAAGTTCGACATCTTCGAGGAGCTGGATCGGTTGGCCCCCACGGGCGCGATCCTCGCGTCCAACACCTCGTCGATCTCGATCACCGAAATCGCCAAGCAGACGCGGCGGCCCGAGCGGGTCATCGGGATGCATTTTATGAACCCCGTGCCTCTTATGGCGCTCGTCGAAATAGTGCGGGGACGGGTGACGGGGGACGAGGTCGTCGCGAAAACGGTCGAGATCACGAAGCAATTGGGGAAGACGCCGGTCGTGGTCAACGACTCGCCTGGCTTCGTGTCGAACCGCGTCCTGATGCCGATGATCAACGAAGCGATCTTTTGTGTGGACGAAGGCGTCGCGACACCGGAGGCGGTCGATCAGGTGATGAAGCTCGGCATGAATCATCCGCTCGGTCCGCTGGCGCTCGCCGACTTGATCGGCCTCGACGTGTGCCTCGCGATCATGAAGGTCCTGCAGGACGGGCTCGATGCGCACAAGTACCGGCCGGCGCCGCTGCTCGAGAAAATGGTCGCCAACGGACAGCTCGGCAGGAAATCTGGCCGGGGGTTCTATGTCTACCGTGACTGATATTAGC
>Ga0209056_10003333_pt1 | contig 17173 bp, 20 predicted proteins | sample GraSoiAngelo_114_FD_185876 | JGI IMG/M metagenome (GOLD analysis project Ga0209056, IMG submission 185876) | Grasslands soil microbial communities from the Angelo Coastal Reserve, California, USA - 14_0903_13_40cm (SPAdes) (version 2) | ecosystem: Environmental > Terrestrial > Soil > Grasslands... | reverse complement strand
GGAACCATATGATTCGCCCAATGCCACCACCAGTAGGCATAATCCATCAGCAGGAACGTCGCGATACCCGCGGCCCATCCCGGCAAAGCAAGCCAGTTCAACAGGCCGATATGGCTGTCTCGTGCCCGCATTGCCGCGGCGATCGGGATTGGCAGCATAGCGAAACGGACGATGGCGAATCCGGGAATCGAAAGCACGAAATTGCGCACCAGACGATGCAGTGCGCTGAAATGCTGGCGTCGCAGCGGAAAACGCCATTGCAACCAGAGCAGCGCGAGAAAAACACAGGCTAGCAGCGGTCTGCCAACATAATCGATCAAAGGAATTCTTTGCACGGTTCGGCGTGACGCCGCTGAGACTTTATCATCAGCTGATATACGGCGGCAACGCGCGGCTGACGAGACGACAAATCTTTCTTATGCGCCGATGCGCCGGAACATGAAGGTGGTCTCGGGCTTTGTTACCTCGCCGTTCATTTCGAGCAATGGGTAGGCAAGAAAATTGATCGGGCCGCTGGCCGGCCCGGGATCGACCACCAGATCCCGGCCTTTCGTCAGTTCGAAACGATTGGCCGGATTATGGCCGAAGTAGTAATCGGCCAGCTTTGGGTTTTTCCAAGCTTCGCTGATGTCCACCGGCACCCAGCGTCCATCGGCAAAAAATTCGGCCCAACAATGGTAGCCGTCGATCGTTCCTTCATTCTTGTCGGCGGGAATTGTCGCGCCGATCGCAAAGCGGGCGGGTATGCCTATGCTGCGCGCCAAAGCGATGAAGTAGGCATGGAAATCACTGCAGTTCCCGGTTCGCGCGTCGCAGGCGTAGAGGGCGTCACCGCGGCCCCAGCCTGTGCCTGATTTGTCGTAGCGCATTCGGCCCATCACATGATCGTAGAGCGCTTTCGCTCGATCGAGGTCATCCCTCTTATCCGCCACCGCTTTTTGCGCGAGCGTTCGGAACGTCTCGTTGATTGGCACGAGCTTTTCCGGGCGCAGGTACCGCGCAGCATCTGCGCCGCTTGCCGAATAGGCGGCTTTCTCTCTGCGTTCCACACGGTATCGCAGCTCGATCGTTTTGCCGCTGTCTGCGGGCTGCGGATGCAGCACGCAGATATCATTGGCGTAATCGCGGTCCTGCACTTTTTCCCATTTCATTGGGATGTTCAGCTCCTCTTCGGTGACCGTTTGAAAGCTGTCGGTCTTTGCCAGCGGTATCCAGACGCGGGCCTCGCCTTTGATCTCCGGCAGTTTGACTCGGTAAACGAACTCGAACCGATCGGAACCCTTGATTATGCCGGGCTCGCCAGCAGCACGTGCAGCGAACGCGCTTGCCAGGAAAACGACTGGAACAATTAGAAATTGCATCGAAACCTATGCCGCTGGGTTGCGTTTGGCATCGTTCGTCAGCTTGCGGGTACCTTGTGCCACGTTCCGTTCTCTTCTTTCCAATCGTAGAGAGGTTTTCCGTCGATCTTATGGACTGACGTCTCCGTGACCTTCATTTTGCCCGGCTGTCCGGTCAGAAAGAAGTCAATGTCGTAGGTCTTGCCGTCTGTACCCTGCATGTCTACGCAAGCGAAGTATTTGCCGCCGCCGAGATCGGAGAGTCGATCATCATGCACTCTTACTAGATCGAGAGCGAGATCCTGGCCCTGGTAATTGACGTGGAACTTGCTATCAGCGCTTTTTTTGCTTTCGGCATCGATGTTTTTCTTGATACCGGCGGAAATATCAGCCGTGCTCACTTGTTTCTCGGCCCCACCTTTCTTCGGGTGTTCCGCGCCTTTCTTGGGATGCTCCGTCGTTTTCTTCGGATGCTCCGGATGTTCTTGGGCAACGATCAGCGCCGCCGGTGTAAAGAACAGTGCAATAGCTACTGTAATAATAAGTCGTGAGATCATATCAATCCTCCGTTTTAGCTTCGTCTGCTCATAATTGGTTGGATGTCTCGATAGTTGTCTGGCACCACAGCCAAAAGTAGCAAGCATGTTTATCATTTGTACTTGTTTACGAGACGCATCACGAAGCGTTTTATTCCTGCTCACTTGCAAAATTCTTTGCCGTATCCCATTGGCGAATAGACAATCAGTTTGTGACCGATGTTGGTGACCAGTGGCGAAGAGCGTATTTGTGATGTTCTCTGGAGTTTTAGCGAAAGTGCGACCGCACGATCCCTCGAGAGGCCGGAGCCCCGTCTGCCATGACAAGCGCGACGCCTGTCTTCCAAAGTTCTCAATCATTGTTCCGGTGTTTAATGAGGCGCTGTTGATACAGCCATTCCTTCGGCATCTTCGCGAGCGAGCACCCGAAGCTGAGATTATTGTCGCGGACGGCGGAAGTTCTGATGGCACCGTCGAACTCGCCACAGGCTTTTGCGATCAGCTCGTTAAAAGCGAGCGTAATCGGGCGATACAAATGAATGCCGGTGCGCGCGCTGCGCACGGTGACGTCCTTTGGTTTGTTCATGTGGACGCTGAAGTCCCGCTAGGATGTTTGGATGAGATCGCGGGTATCATGAATGATTCGGAGGTCGTCGGCGGTTACTTCCGGATTCGCCTGCCGCGAGGCTTCGTTTATCGCTTGACCGACACTTTTGCGCATTACGCAGGCATTCTGCTCCGAATGCGATGCGGCGATCACGGGCTGTTCTGCCGGCGAACTGCCTTCCTGGACATTGGCGGATTTCCAGAAGTGCCGTTGATGGAAGACGTAGAATTTTTTCGCCGGCTGCACCGTCACGGCACTATACGGTACATCGATAGGCGGCTCCGGGTGAACCCTCGCCGTTACGAGGCGATTGGACGTCTGCGCCTAACCTTGGCCTACGGGTTAATCGCGTCGCTTTATATTCTCGGTTTCCCGTTACCGAGACTCGCGGCGGTTTACAAACTCTTGTGTTGCCAGCGCGCAGAGCGTGCATAAAACAATTCAAGAATCGGGATCACATGAAACTATCGCAATTTGTTTTCGCTTCTATCGTCGGCATCTTGTCGATCGTCGCTAACGCTCAGTCATCAACGCCGAAAATGAAAGCCATTATCGTAGACGAGTATGGCGGGCCTGACGTTTTGAAACTGGAAGAGGTGCCGCGGCCTGAGCCAAAAGATGATCAGATCCTTGTTCGCGTGATCGCGGCCGGAGTGAACCCAGTGGACGCGGCGGCTCGTTCGGAGAAGTACGCCAAGTTTTTCGGAATAGTGCTCCCGTTCGTTCCCGGATACGACATTGCCGGAATCGTCGAGAAAACAGGTGCGAATATTAAAAAGTTTAAAACCGGCGATTCAGTTTACGCATACATCGGTCTGGGAGAAGGCGGTGGCTATGCGGAGTACGCAGTTGTGACAGAAGTCGAGGCGGCGCCCAAACCGAAGTCGCTTAATTATATTGAGGCTGCCGCCGTGCCGGTCGTGGCGTTGACGGCATGGCAGGCGTTGATTGACACCGCGAAGCTTAGTGCGGGTCAGACCGTTCTCATTCATGGCGGTTCCGGTGGTGTGGGAACTTTCGCCATTCAAATCGCAAAAGCCCGCGGGGCGAAAGTGATCGCGACGGCATCGACCGCAAACCAGGATCTGCTCAAAAAACTCGGCGCAGATGTGGCGATCGATTACACAAAAACAAGGTTCGAAGACGTCGCGAAGGATGTCGATGTTGTGCTAGATTCAGTCGGTAAGGATACCCTGGCGCGCTCCTACGGCGTGGTGAAAGAAGGGGGCTTTATCGTTACGCTCGTCGCCCAAATCGATCAGGCGGAGCTGGATAAACACAAGATTCGGGGCGCGTCGCTCAGTGTGGAGCCGAATCCGGATGAGCTCGCCAAAATTGGCAGGTTGATCGACGAGAAGAAAATCAAGGTAATCGTCTCTCAAACGTTCCCGCTCTCCGAAGCGATGAAAGCCCAGGAACAAGTCGCGACTGGCCACACGCGTGGCAAAATTGTTCTCAAAGTTGCTGACGAACCCAAGTAGCGGCCAGCGGTTCATCCGTGGTATAACGCAGAGATGAACTGGGACGCAGTTAGCGCAATCTCGCAATTGGTCGGCTCGGTTGCTGTGGTTTTGTCGGTCCTATATCTCGCCATGCAAGTGCATCGGAGCACGCGCGTGGCGAAGCTCGCCACGCAAGACGCCGCGGCCACGGCCCTGCGCGATGTAACCAAACCTTTCATGGAAAACGCCGAGGTGGAACGGATCTGGCGGGTAGGCCTGGAAGATATTGGCTCGCTCTCCGTCGAAGAGCGAGCGCGCTTTTTCCATGCGACCTACCAATTCTTGAAAGCGTTCGAGACAATTCATTTCCATTATGTTTATGGATTAATGGACAAACAGCTCTGGGATGGCTGGCATGGGCTTCTTCGACATTACGTGGCCGCGCCTGGCATTGCCCATTATTGGAAACTTCGGCCTGAGGTTTTCTCCGAGCGGTTTCGGAATTTCGTTAACTCACTCGAACCTCCGGCCGAGCAGCGCACGGTGGGAACTCTTTTCGGCGAGCAGCGGAACTCATAGCCCGCTCCGCGTCGGTTGCCCGGGAGGATTATGATGACGAGTTCCACTACTCGATGAAATTTGCGTGACATTTAACGAGACGCTTCGGCAGATTGACGCAGTGGATCTTTCGACGATCGCGAATATTGCTACCGCACTAACAGTGCTGACTGCCGTCGTTTTTGGGTTGATCGAAATGCGTCATGCGCGCAAGGAGCGAGAAGAGCGAGCAGCGTTTGTAGCTGTCCAGGCGATTCTGACACCAGCATGGATGAGATCAATGGTGCTAGTACAGACAATCCCAGATGGCGTGACTGCCTCGAAAATCGAGGCTGATCCGCGCATTCTCGAAGCCGCTCAATCGATCGGTATTATTCTCGAAGGTCTCGGTTATGCGGTCTTTGCGCGGATGGTTCCGCTAAATGTAGTAGATGAACTAATGGGCGGTACGGTGCGGGTTGCATGGCGTAAATTGCAACGCTACGTCGAGTACGAACGTGAGCGTGCAGGTTCACAGAAAACCTGGGAATGGTTTCAGTGGCTCGCCGAACAGCTCGATCGGCACAGCAGGGCCCGAACCAGTCTCACGGTCGGCGCGCACGACGCTTACCGCGACTGGCGGCCATAAGTAACGGAGCGCTCAACAAAACCGTTGCCGCGTTCGGTAACGCGAGCTAATTGCACGGTCTGCCGCCGGGCAAAAGCAAATGAACATTCACGAGTATCAAGCTAAGGAATTGCTGCAAAAGTTCGATGTGGCGACGACGCATGGCAAAGTGGCGGCGACCGTCGATGAAGCGGAACAAATCGCGCGTGAGCTTGGAGCTGTCGATGTTGTAGTTAAAGCGCAAATCCACGCCGGTGGTCGCGGCAAAGGAACGTTCAAGAACGGATTCAAAGGCGGAGTTCACGTTCGCAAGACTCCCGAAGAAGTTCGTGAAGTTGCCTCGAAAATGCTGGGGCAAATTCTGGTGACTCATCAGACTGGGTCCGCTGGCCGCATGGTAAACAAAGTGCTCGTGGCGGAATCCGCCGAGATCGCCCGTGAGATTTATTTTGCAGTTCTTCTCGATCGGGCGACGGCCGCGCCTTTGATTGTTGCGAGCACGGAAGGCGGAGTTGAAATTGAAACCGTTGCGGCGAAATCCCCCGAGAAAATTATTCGGGAGGCAGTCGATCCACTCGCAGGTCTGCAACCATTCCAGACACGAAAACTCGCGAAGCAGCTCGCCTTCGAGTCGTCCCAGTTAAAAAGCGCTTCGAAATTGTTTGAAAGACTCTATCACACGTTCATTGCGTTCGATTGCTCGATGGTCGAGGTCAACCCGCTGGTCGTCACAATGAAGGGCGAAGCGCTCGCTCTCGACGCGAAATTTAACTTCGACGATAACGCGTTATACCGACACCCGGAGATCGCGGCGTTGCGCGATATAGCGGAGGAAGATCCGCGCGAGGTGGAAGCATCAAAGCGGGGACTGAGTTACATCGGGCTGGATGGCAACATCGCATGCCTGGTGAACGGCGCTGGTCTGGCCATGGCCACAATGGACATCATTAAGTTTTATGGCGGCGAGCCGGCTAATTTCCTCGACGTCGGCGGCGGCGCGACGGAAGAGCAGGTGACTGATGCCTTCAAGATCCTGATCGCGGACAAGAAAGTAAAAGCGATCCTCGTGAACATCTTCGGCGGCATCATGAAATGCGATGTCATCGCGCAAGGCATCATCAACGCAGCGAAAACGGTGAAACTCTCCGTGCCGCTCGTCGTTCGTCTCGAAGGAACGAACGTCGAGAGAGGGAAGCAATTGTTGAAAGAAAGCGGTCTCGCGCTGATCGCGGCGGATGATCTTGCGGACGCGGCACAGAAAGCGGTCGCAGCGGCTGCGACCGTAAATTCCAAATCCCAAAGCCCAAGTTCCAAGTAAAGAATCAAATCCCAACTTCAAATGAAAGACGGTGCGAAACCACGTGATCTCGAAGATCGGACGTTTCAATTCGCAGAATCCGTGCGGGCGTTCGTCAAACAGTTGCCGAGAACTGTTAGCAATACTGAGGATGTTCGACAATTGGTCCGCGCATCTGGTTCGGTCGCTGCAAATTGGATCGAGGCCGATGAAGCGCTGAGCAAAAAAGACTTTCTAATGCGTGTGAAAATCTGCCGCAAAGAAGCGAAAGAAAGCCGGCTGTTTCTACGACTGGTGGACGCGGGGTTGACCAAAAGCAGTACGGTTGCTCGTGATACGCTCGCGACCGAGGCACGCGAGTTAACCTTGATTTTCTCATCGATTATTTCGAAGAGCGAATGATCACGGTGTCGTATTTGGAATTTGGCGATTTGAATTTCCCTGGGATTTGGGAATTGGGATTTGGGATCTCTCGCGCGACGACAAGTGAAATTGACAATCGTCTTCGTCTTAACGATTAGTTCGCTCGCCGCTGGCGATGATTTACCACGTCGCGCGAAAACGCCTCGTGAAAATTTTCCGAACGTCGATGTGATTTATGATTCAGTGACTGCCTCAGATGGGCATCGATTGCGGACAATTATTACCAAATCACATGATGGAAAAGGGAAACTGCCTGTAGTCTTTGTGGCCGGCTGGTTGAGCTGCGATTCGGTCGAAGCACCCAAAGGAACGAAAGACGCCAGCGGAATTGTTTTTCAAGGTTTGGCTCAACTACCGGGTTTCTGCTTGTTTCGAGTCGATAAACAAGGCGTTGGTGACAGCGAAGGCGATTGTGCGGCCAACGATTTTGAGTCGGAGCTCGCCGGCTATCGCGCAGCGTTTCGCACATTGAGGAAGTATGACTTCATCGATGCAAATCGCGTTTACATGCTCGGCATCAGTAACGGCGGGGGATTCGCGCCGCTTATTCCCGAATCAGAATCGGAGCAGGCGCAAGTGGTTGGATACGTCTCAGTCGGCGGTTGGGTGAAGACCTGGTTTGAGCACATGCTCGAAATCGAACGGCGCCGCTTCGCGCTGATGGGCAAATCACCCGGTGAGGTGACTGAGCGAATGAAACGCGCGACCACGCTTTACTACGAGTGGTTGGTCAAGGGCCGCAGCGTTCCCGATATCTTAAAAGAACAACCGGAACTTGCAGGACTTTGGCCCGATGGAAAAGATGCCACGCATCTTTACGGGCGACCGCTGAAATTTTACGAACAATTGCACAAACTGAATCTCGCGGCGGCGTGGTCGCGTGTGAAAGTGCCGTCGATCATTTTACACGGGCAGTACGACTGGATCATGAGCCGGGAAGATCCCGAATTGATGGCGCAATACGTAGATGCAAACCGGCCCGGCGCCGCTCGCTTTATGGAAGTGCCGGAGATGGGACATACATTCCAACATTATTTGAGTTTGGCTGACGCGTTTGCTGGAAAGTCCGCGCCATTTGATCCGAAGATGCTCCGAATTGTGACCGATTGGCTGGAAGAGCAGCAAAGGGAACCCGCAAAATGAACATCAGGGAAATCGGATTCGTTGCTATCCCGGTGAGGGACATTCCGCGAGCGCGAAGATTTTACGAAGAAGTGCTCGGATTGAGCGTGTCAGATCAAATGATGGGCGGCAAATGGATTGAGTACGCGGTGGGCGACGACACGCTCGCCATCGCAAGTATTGACGAGCTGTGGACGCCTTCCGATCAGGGAACTGGCGCTGCATTTGAAGTGGAAAACTTCCGCGAAGCAATCAAGCACTTGAAAGATCAACAAGTGCGTTTCGCCGTCGAGCCGTTCGAGACACCGTGTTGTGAGATGGCAGTCGTGCAAGATCCCGACGGCAACAAGCTGATAATTCACAAACTCAAACCGGAAGACCAGAAAGGAGTCTGCAAATGATTACAAACGAGGTGGCGTTTATTGCCATCGCGGTTTCCGATGCCGAGCGCGCACGGAAATTTTATCAGGAGACGCTCGAGTTGAAGCCGAGTCATATCGCGATGGGCGGAGCGTGGGTCGAGTACGATATCGGTCCGACAACGATCGGAGTTGGTTGTCATCCAGCGTGGAAACCGTCGCGTGACGGGACAACCGTTGCTTTCGAAGTCGATGACATCGATGCGGCCATCGCCAAGCTCAAACAGCGCGGCGTCACGTTCGACATCCAGAAAACTGAGACGCCAGTTTGTTGGATGGCACAATTCCGCGACCCTGATGGGAACAAACTCGTCGTACACAAGCGAAAGAAATGACGAAGCTTCGTCATTTTTCCCATGTCGATTCTGGTCGATAAAAACACGCGACTTGTCGTGCAGGGCATAACCGGCAGCGCGGGCGCCTTCCACACCAGGCAATGCATGGAATACGGGACGAACGTTGTCGCTGGTGTTACGCCGGGGAAAGGCGGCCAAATGTTTGATGGCAAGGTGCCGGTCTTCGACACGGTCTGGGAAGCGCGACAAAAGACCAGCTGCAACGCTTCGATGGTTTTCGTGCCTGCTCCTGCGGCTGCGGATTCGATTCTGGAAGCAGTAGATGCCGGAGTTGATCTTGTGGTGTGCATCACGGAAGGGATTCCGGCGATGGATATGATGCGCGTAAAAGCGCTGATGCGTGGGAAAAAATCGCGGCTGATTGGTCCGAATTGCCCGGGAATTATTACTCCCGGCGCATGCAAGATTGGCATCATGCCGGGCTACATTCATAAGCCGGGAGGTATTGGTGTGATCTCGCGCTCCGGGACGCTCACCTACGAGGCAGTCTGGCAATTGACGTCGCGCGGCTACGGGCAATCGACGTGCATCGGCATCGGTGGCGATCCCATCCACGGCTTGTCGCATCTGGACGTAGTGAAACTTTTCAACGAAGATCCCGCGACAAACGCGATGGTCTTGATCGGCGAAATCGGTGGTTCGGCCGAAGAAGAAGCCGCCGCATGGATCAAAGCGAATTACAAAAAACCGGTGGCAGCTTTCGTTGCGGGGATGACAGCCCCGCCCGGCCGCCGGATGGGGCACGCAGGCGCAATCGTCTCTGGTGGAAAAGGGACTGCGGCGGGAAAAATTGAAGCGCTAAGGGGCGCGGGAATTGCAATCGCTGAGACGCCCGCGACTATTGCCAATACGTTGATCGCACAATTGGAAGCGCGATCATAGTTCGCTGGGGCTTTAGTGTTTCACAGGTTGTGTGAAGGACAGATGAAACGGATTCTTCTCATCGGTATCGGGCGCTGGGGTGGAAACCACTTGCGCGTGCTCAAGTCGATGCCAATCGAACTTTTTGTAGCTGATCATCATGAGCAACGGCTGCGTATGGCAGACATTCCGGAAAGTCATCGCAGCACGGATGCACGCTCACTTTTTCCGAGGATTGACGCTGCGGTAGTCGTGACGCCAGCGCCGGAGCACTTCGACACCTGTCGCGAATTGCTCGAGATGGGAAAAGATGTGTTCGTGGAAAAACCAATCACTTTGGTTTCGAGCGAGGCAAAGAAGCTGACGGAGCTCGCGGAGAAGTCCGGATTGATTCTACAGGTTGGGCATATTTTCCGGTTCGACCCGGCGTCGCTCTGGATGCGCGATGCGATTGCCGAGGGGCGATTTGGCCAGCTCAAGATACTGCGCGCCAGATTCAGCGGCTTTAAACGTCCCCGGCACGACACCGGCGTCACTTTTGCCGACAGCATTCATTTTATCGATCTTTTCAATTTTCTCCTCGAAGCGCCGCCACGGCGCGTTCATGCGGTTCTGCGTGATTTTTTGGGCCGCGGAATGGACGACGAATCGCTGATTGTCTTGGAATACGATCAAGGCAACGGTTCTCCGATACTCGCGACGGTAGAAGCAGGATACCATGCACCAGGCAAATTTCGCGAAGTAATCATTGGCGGGACGGATTGCTCCGCGGTGTGCGATTACAACGTGGCACAGTACAAAATCAAAACGTTCGAAAATCGACATCTCGCTGATAGCGACGCGATAAAAGCGGAGGAAGGCGCGGTGCACCAACTGGAATTTCCGCCAGAAGAACCGCTGCGCGCCGAACTGGCGGCTTTCATTGATTCGATCGAGAAGCGGACGCCATCTCGAGTCGATGGATGGGCGGGATTCCATGCTGTCTCCGTAGTGGAAGCCGCACTGGAGTCCGCGCGAACCGGAGCATGGAGCGACATTTCTAAATAAGTCGTGTCATTGATCGGTATGAAAAAAATCCCGCTTTCGCGTGTTTTCCTAACCGAAGAAGTGCGTAAAGCTGCGCTGCGCGCGCTCAACTCCGGATCGTACATCCTGGCGAAAGAATGCGAAGCATTCGAAGCGGAACTAGCCGATTACATCGGCACGAAACATGCGGTGCTTTGTTCGTCGTGGACTGCGGGCGGGTTTCTGCTTCATCGTGCCATGGGCTTGAAAGTCGGCGACGAGATCCTCGTACCGTCGCACACGGCGTTTCCTTCGATCGAGCCGATGATCCATTTCGGCGCGAAACCGGTTTTCATCGACATCAATGAAACCTACTGCCTCGATGTCGATCTTCTGGAGGCATCAATTACGCCTCGAACCGTGGGTATTCTCCCGGTGCATCTTTACGGGCATCCCGCCAATCTCGATCGAGTTTTCGAAATCGCCCGGAAGCATGACCTTTGGGTGATTGAAGACTGCGCTCAAGCGCATGGAGCGCGATTCAAAGGCAAGTGTGTCGGCTCAATGGGCGTTGCTGGCGCGTTCTCGTTTTATCCTTCGAAAAATCTCACGGTCATGGGCGACGGCGGCTGCATCACGACCAACGACAGCGCGCTCGCAGACGATCTGCGCATGTTGCGCAACCACGGACGCAAATCGAAATACATCCACGAGGCGGTTGGCTACAACTACCGCTTTAACGAAATCCAAGCCGCGATTGGCCGTGTGGAACTGCGCAACATCGACAAGTTGAATGAGCATCGGCGGCGCGTTGCTGCTCGTTACACCGAACGTCTCAGCGGGGTCGTGAAGGCGCCGCCCGAGAAAGAATGGGCGCACGCCGTTTACCACATGTACGTCATCCGAACCGAACGACGCGATGAGTTGGCGAAGCACTTGCAAAGCAAAGGAATCGGCACCGGCATTCATTATCCAGTGGCGAATCATCAGCAGCCGGCGGTTACGAAACTTTATCCGCACTTGCCAAAGCTCCCGCGAACCGAAGCCGTGGTGAAAGAAATTCTCTCAATGCCGATCTATGGAGAATTGCCACTGGAGGATGTCGATTATGTTTGTGACGCGATCCTCGAATTTTTCGGCAAACAATGAACCCGCCGCGTCGCTACACACGTCGCCTGTCTCTTCTCAAGGGAGAGGATAGGATGAGGGTTGAATACTTCGGCGGCGCGAAACCCGTCACCTCAGTCCTCTCCCCTTACGAAGAGGAGAGGCGGACTGGTTCGGGCTAAGTAGCTTCGCAATGAATGCAGTAGAGTTGAGCCTCGTTATTCCCTCTCATAACGAGGAGAAAAATTTACGGCCATTACTATCAGCAATTCATGCGGCGCTCGACCCGCTCGCGTTGGACTATGAAATTGTGATTACGGATGACTGCAGCACCGATAATTCGTGGAGCGTCTTGAAACAGCTTGCCGCGAATGATCCGCGCCTGCGTATCCAGCGCTTCAAGTTCAATTGTGGCGAATCAGCTGCGAGCTGGGCGGGCATGCAGGTTGCGCGTGGTCGATACATCGCCACGCTGGATGCCGATCTTCAAAACGATCCCAAAGATTTGCCGGCGATGCTCGAAGCGCTTAAAAATGCGGACTGCGTTTGCGGGACGCGCGCTACAACGCGAGGAAAAGGCGACAAGTGGATTCGAATTGCCTCTTCGCGCATCGCCAATTGGGTGCGCAACAAACTCTCCGGCGAAAAAATCAGCGATGCCGGCTGCACGTATCGCGTGTTCAAACGCGACTGCATCGCGCACGTGAAATTCTTTAATGGCGCTCACCGTTTTCTTCCCACATTGATTAAGATGGAAGGATTCCGCGTCGTCGAAGTCCCAGTCTCGACAAATCCGCGATTCTCGGGAAACAGTCATTACGGTGTCTGGAATCGTTTGTTCAAATCATTCCGCGACCTCCTCGCTGTGCGCTGGATGAAATCGCGACAAATCCGATACGAAATCGCCGAATCGAATGATTGAATATTTGACGACACATCGCGCTAAGTTGGTTGAGCGTGCTGTAGCCGCCTCGCTGTGTCGAGGCGCTCAGTGCGTTGCTAGTGGCACAGCGGCACGGCGACACAGCGCCGTGGCTACAACGCCGAGTGCTGTCGGGTTACCTCAGCATGCGTGGACACCAGACAGCGCTAAACAGAGATTTGAAAGAATTGAGGTGAGGGAATTCACAATCATTACATTGAAGCATTAAACCCTCATCCTGCCCTCTCCCTTGTGAAGGGAGAGGCGAAACGCTAAACAAATCAACAGCCTATGAATATGCTCACCATTATCGCTATCACCTGGATCGGAAAAGAATACCGATTCCTTGGTCTGGACTGGAGTTATCTGATGGTTATCGGCTTTATCGGGAACGCTCTTTTCTCGATGCGGTTCCTTGTGCAATGGCTGGCCTCAGAACGGCAAGGTGAAAGCGTAATTCCGGTATCGTTCTGGTATTGGAGCATTGCCGGAAGCGCTCTGATGTGCCTCTACTTCGTTTTCCGGCGCGACCCGGTCGGCATCCTGGCATATCTGCCGAACTCAATGATTTACATTCGCAATTTAATGCTTATCCGGAAACGCAAATTCGCTTTCACCGCTGCCGCACCCTCCCAAAAACCGCGCGAAGCCGGATAGCGAAGCATCACATCAAACGCAGTTCAGTACTTAATCAATGAGTACTCGACACCAGTAAAGAGATGCCTGTGGGGATTGAGAATTGATCTGCCTTAGGCGGGAGAAACACTGTCAGTAATAAGCTCTGACCCCTTTCCCTGACCCCCGTTCCTTTTCCAAATCCGAGTTGGGGCATCAGACTTCGAGTTGGTCCAGGTCGATGTTAAGCCACGGAACCTGCCGAATTACTTAAAGGCGGATATTACGGCGCAATGCTGGTCAACCCGGTCAACGCAAAGGTCCACAAGACGAGAGTCAATCATCTTACGTAGATCAGATTCGGAAATATCACTGACATTGCGATCCTTCGACCAGGCAGAAATAGTTCCGGGAGCTTCTGAAAAGTTGTATTTGTCTGCATCCCCTTCGAGCTCGCGCGAGCCTTTCAGGTATGTCGTGTGCCTAAAATTATTTTTCCGCAACACCGCAATCCACTGCGCAAGCTTGGGCTTGGTTAGAGCCCAATTATTACGGTGAGGTTTGTGCCATAACACGATTTCAAAGAGGAATCCCTCAGCGGCGCCGTCCCATGCAGCCGTGGTCTGGTAGTACATGTAGAGCTTGTTCAAATAGCCTTGGTTTCCGAAAATCCCTTTCCAAGACTTCATTCCTATTTTGAGGCAAGGCCAGTCCTTGTCGTGCAAGACGATCTCGGGCTCTAAGAAGGGACACGGTTGCCGCGCCATGAGTTTCTCCTTCACCTGCTCAAAGAGAGTACCGAGCGCTTTTCTCGCTGTCACTCCCCGCGCGTAATCCAAAATCTGTTGCGGCGTCCAATTGCTTACAATTCGTTCTGCTTCCATGTAATCCAATAGGTATTCGAGGATCGTCTTCTCAGTCGGTTCCAGTAAACTCTGTTTTCCGCTGACAGCCACGTACTTATTATACAGTTCGTCATATAGCTTGCGCCATGTATGACGAGCATCGCCACCAAAATCCTTGATTTTGAAATCGCTGGGTCTCTTGACGAGACTAAAAACATACTTTTCTCCCTTTTTGGTCTGCTCGAGCCAGTCTCGATATTTTTGTATCTGGGGGCCAGTTTCCTCAGCTTCAACTTTGACCTCAACGACAATATTGCGGGTTCCCGGTGCTTCGAGAAGCAGATCAACGATACCGTAGCCTCCCAATTGCTGCTGCGTTGAAACGTCGAGAGTTTCTACGTCAGCGAGATCGACTTTGTCATCACCATCAAACAGGAACCTGACGAATTCTCGTTTGATGTTGCTACTCAGCAATAAACAGGTCCCAAGAATTTCCGTCGCGTGGTTTTCGATTAGATCGCCCCGATAGCGTTTGAGCCTAAGGAAGGGATTTTGCTTTTGCATTGTTAAAGCAACAGATCAGAGTCGATCGTTTAGCCCAAACGCCTTGCGCCTTTTTTCTGGAAGGAGCCGTTCAAGTCCACGCTTGAGTCGCAGCAAGTCCTTTTCAGTACGTCGCAGCAAACTGGCTTCTATTCCAGGCAGACTGATCTCGATCCCTGATGGCAATTTCTCCTTGAGAGCTATCACCGTGTCTAATTCTTGATTGAGCGCATCGATCGCCGCAGCGATGAAAACTTCAGCTCTACCTACTGCTGCGCTTCGCGCCAGCGGCTGGTCGCGGGGTGCAATCGCCCAAACATCTAGTGCGCGCTGCCAATTTCGGGTGCGTGCATAGAAGCTCCCCAAGGCCTCTGTAATGCAACTGACATCGAATTCATTTTCAGCTCGTTCAATAGCATTTAGGCATTTCCGCTCCAGCTTCTTTGCCTCCGAAAGCTTGTTAAGTTGCAGGTAGATATCCATCGCGAACATCAACTCACTTGGACTTCGCAAATCTCGCGGAACGCAGAATGGCAATGCCGCTTCAAAATCCCAAATTGCAGAGTAGTAGTTCAACATCACTTCGCGTGCGCGCCGCTGTTCCTTTCTGCTTAATCGCGCAAAAGCGGCCTCCACATCGCGTCGCCAGCGACGCGGTGCATCCAAGGTACCTATTGCTCGCACCGCCTTCCAAAGCGCCTCAGCCGTCGACCGAGGGTGCCGAAGAATTTGCCGAATCAGCCTTTTGACTTCCTTCGTCGAACCAAGTTCGACAAACCCATTCAGTTCCGTGGTAAGCCAATCAATAGAGCTCTGTTGCAGCGCACGACGAGCCTCAGGCATGCGCCAATCGTAAGGAATTCATACCTTCATTCAAGCACTGTCGATGTTGCAGATCATTCGCGTATCTCACCGAGTTGCCGGCGTGCTTTCGGGGCGGCTGATTCTGCGGCAGGCAAATTTGCTGCTTTCCAATCCATGGCCATACGAATCCGGGCACGGCCGCTGGGATGATCGAAAAAGATGAATTCTTCCAGCGGCGTCGGATCGAGTTTGCGATAAGCGCCAAGCTTCAGCGCCACTTTGGCCATGCCGTCGGGCTCGCGCGAAGCGTTGATCCCAAAAGCGTCTGCTTCGCGCTCCGTCACGCGTACCACTGTATTAAGCAATGGAGTCGCGATGAAAACCAGCGTGCTGAATATCAAAACGAGTAACGGAAGCCCGGCTGGATCGGCAATGCCGCGCACACTCCATTTGCTGCCCCAGCGCGTGACGGCTGCGTCGAAGAAAACATGGGTAAACGCGAATCCCACGAGAATAAAAATCCCAAGGTAAGTCAGCAATTTTGCGCCGTGATTGAGGACGTAATGGCCCATCTCGTGCGCCATGACCTCGCGTATTTCCGGGAGCGTGCATTGCTTGAGCAGATTGTCATTGAGCGCGATGCGCGTCGTGCCGAGAACTCCTGCGACATTAGCGGTCACGCGCGTGGTCTGGCGCGAAGCGTCCACCTCGAAAACTTGTTTTACCGGGATTTGATTCGCTCGCGCCATCGCGAGAATCGGATCTCTAATCTCGGGCTTCGTCAGCGGTTTGTAGGTGTTAAAGAGCGGCTCTATGAACACCGGTGCGATAAAGACCAGGACGAACGAGAAAATAATCGCCACGACTGTTCCCCAGATCCACCATGTCCGCGGTGCTCGCCGGAAAACAGCGTAAAGCACAATCAACAGGATCGTCGCGGCAACTATTGTGACGCCCAGACCGATTAACTGTTCGCGGGACCACGCAAGGAAAGTCTGGGTTGCGAAGCCGTATTGATGCTCGCGAAAAAAGTGTTCATACAGATTCAGAGGGAAACTTAATATGTAAACGATCACCAGATACGGCAGCGCGTAGCAGGCTACTTGCAGCGTCTTGAATTTGGTTAGTCGCTGCGAAAAATCGCGTAGCCGCGCCGAGATTCGGGAAGCCAACAGAAAAATCGAGATGGCGACGGCGAGGAGAAAATTCCACAGAATCAGCCAGTAACCGCCCTCGAAATATGCGTCGGATTTTTCGCGCTGATCTCTCGGTACACTGGCTAACCAAGCTTGCGTCGCTGCAGCGGGATCAAGCAGCTGCACATTTTGTTCGATTCCAGGCGAGGCGACGGTTGCGGGAGTCTCCCTGCCAGATGCCGCAATGGGCGCAAAGACGAAGCAAACGGTTATCGATAGCAGAAGCAAACGCTTCCTCATGTTTGCATGCATAATGAAGCCGCGGTCAAAAGAAAAGCAGTGTAATGATATCCGCTTGACCTCCTAACAACTTGGATAAGCCGGCATCTCATTGGGCTGGACAAAAAACTATGACAGCACAGAATTGCTTCCATGAAAACGCCGGCGCTGCTCATTTTCGCATTTACTGCGGGCGCGGTACTGGGGCTGCAAGCACATGCGGAGACTCAAGCAGACACGGCGCGTTATGGGCCGTACCCGGCGAATTATAAGGAGGTTGTGATGCAATGGCTCAACAAACAATTGATCGAGCCGGAAAGCGCGCGCATTGAATGGGATGGGGATCCGA
>Ga0209056_10003325_pt1 | contig 17190 bp, 8 predicted proteins | sample GraSoiAngelo_114_FD_185876 | JGI IMG/M metagenome (GOLD analysis project Ga0209056, IMG submission 185876) | Grasslands soil microbial communities from the Angelo Coastal Reserve, California, USA - 14_0903_13_40cm (SPAdes) (version 2) | ecosystem: Environmental > Terrestrial > Soil > Grasslands ... | reverse complement strand
GATCGTCAGGTCGGGCGCCTCGATGGTGCCGGGCCTCAGCTCGCACCGGCCGCCGGCGATGCGCATCGCCCAGGCGCCGCCCCCGGTGCCGCTCAGTACGAACTGGGTGGTGAACGCGAGCCCGCGCGCCTCTTCGCTGCGGAAGTACTGCGGCATCCAGCGCATCATCGCGTCGACGCTCTGCGTCCGGATGCGCCGGAGCGAGACGAGGCGCACGCCGCGCGCCGGCGTGGCCGCCCGATCGATCGGGGTGCGCCACTGCCCCGGCGGAATTCCGTGCCGCTCCCGCGCGCTCGGGGTGTCGATCACGAACTGCTCGTCCTCGACGGCACGCGCGTGGGTGAGGGGCTTGAGGGTCTCGTCCACGTACTGGCGTCGGACGGCGCGATCGGCGTGAAAGGCGGTCTCGATCTCGGCGGGGCAGGTCGCGACGCAGTTGAAGCACCGATACTCGACCTTGAACGACAGCGCCTGCCAGAGCGCGGCGATCTCGGTGTCGGTCCAGCGGGCGCGGAACGCGCGGCGCGGCCGCTCGGCGAGGTCCCAGACGAGGTCCAGGAAGCCGGGAATCGAGTCGCGGTAGGTGTGGTTTAGAGGTAGAGGGCGGTGGCGCTGCAGCCCGCCGCCTGCGCGATCCGCCGCGCGGAGACGCCGTCCGCGCCGTGCGCGAAGTACAGGCGCCGCGCGGCGTTCAGGATCGCGGCGCGGGCGTTTCGCCGGGTGGGAGCGCCCGCCGCCTGCGAGGTGAACACTGTAAACCTCTTACGGCGGGCGCGGCCGTCCCGTCAAGCCGGACCCCGCGTCGTGCGGCGGACGCGCGTCAGTGGCCGGCGTTCACGAGGGCCGCGACCGTGAACCAATCGTCGGCGATGCCGGCCTTCTCACCCTGGTGGTAGTACCAGCCCTGCTCGCCCGGAAAGCGCGGACTCGGCAGCGAGGCCTTCGTCGCGTGCTCGAGCTGCATGTCGATCATGACGATCGCCGGCGCGAAGGGCAGCTCGTCCTCGTACTCGATCACGTTGGCGCCCTCGAAGGCCTTCTTCCGGTAGCTCACGTCGTTGATCCAGATCTTCCACAGCTCCCCGGAGCGGTCGTAGATGTCCGTGTACGGGATGCCCCATGTCTCCTTGTCGATGAAGAGCACGCGCTTGCCGTAGGCGTACTGTGGCAGCTTCGAGACGCCTTCGAGCATGTAGACGTGGCGCTTCTCCCATACCTCGTCGAACGCCCAGTCGACCTTGTCGTGCCATTTCACCGGGTAGTGCTGCGCGTGCACGATGCCGAGCAGGTCGCGCTCGCCGAGGAATTTCCACTCCATCCAGCCGACCTGGCCCGAGTAGCCGTAGTAGCTGTCGACATCGGTGTCCTGACCGAACAGGGCGTCCGAGCGCTGCGCGGTGGAGAGTCGGCGGACGCGCCGGAGCGACGGCAGGTAAAGCCAGGAATCGTCCTGCTTGTCCGGCGACGTGTAGCGGTTGCCGAGCGCGCCCACGCCCTTCAGGTCGTACGGCTCGAGGATCGGATAGAGGCCCTGCTGGGCGCGGTAGCCGTTGGGATTCGGCTTCTCGGGCTTCGGGTCGACGTAGAGCCGTCCCGTCCAGAAGAGGCGCCGGAAGTGGTCCAGGAGGAAGTGGCGCTCGACGGTGAGCGGCCCGTGGTCGGCGATCGCGCCCGTGTCGGCGTCGAAGTTCCTGAGGTCCGTGTCGTCGAGGCCGTTCACGTACCCGTAGTCGTAGTTGAACATGACCTTGATCACGAACTGCGGGTCCTTCCCGTCGGGGTTGGGGAACGGCTGTCCGGCGACGTAGTTCTCCATCGTCCGGCCGTCGGCCGTGAGCTTCACCTGGGAAGCATATTTCTCCGTGGCTTCCTTGTACGCCCGCGGCCACTCGACGTGCTTCGTCTCGCCGATCGTGAGCGGGAAGCCGTGCTTGATGCACCACTGGAGCCCGGGGGAGGTGAGGTCCTTCACCTTGTCCATGTTCGCATCCGTGATCTTGTCCCCGGGAGAGACGTCGGCGCGGAGCGGCGATACGAACAGCGTCGCCGTCACGGCGAGCGCAGCGACGAGCGGACGGGTGCTGGTCATGGCTTCCCCTTCCGGCCGCGTCGTGTCGCGGCCAATCGTGAACCGATCTGGTACTCTGCGAGTAGCAGCCCCTGCCCGACGGGGTCAATCGGGTCCGGGCCCGAGCGTCGCGGCGTAGCGCGGCGGCCCGGGCGTCGCTGGCGACACGCCGGCGAGCTTGCTAATCGACTTTCCTGCGAAGTTACGGCGCTGGCTGGGCGCGGAGACTCGTCACCCCGCGTGCGCACCGCGACGTCAGCCCGCCGCGCCGCGCGCGCGGCGGGCGGCTTGCCTGGCGGGCCCGGCGACGCCATCCGGCGATGACGTTCGCCATGCTGTGGTACGTCGTGGCGCTCGCGGCCGAGTCGACGATCTTTCCACTCGCCGAGCCCGTGAACGAACATCGGCCCTACCTCGCGACGCCTCTTGCTGGAAGCGCATCGCCTCGATCCCTGTTACGCATACGCACCACTACGGCGCGCACTACCAGCTGGCGGTGGCGCTGCTCGGCAGCGGACGGCGCGATGCTGCGCAGGCGGCTTGGCGCGAGTTCGTCGCCATGGCCGACGCGATCGGCGATCACGGGTCGCTCGAATCGGCACCCGCCTTGCTGCGCATATCGACGCGCTGACCGGTCGGTCCCGACATGCGGTGTGCGCAGGCGCGCACCTTTCCGTCCGCCGGCGTGGCGGTGTCGACGCACGCGCGCTTGCGCGGCCTCCATTTATGGTGGAAGACGGCCTGGCGGGTGATGGCACCCGGCTTGCTGTCTGCCACCGTCGATGGCGCGCTTCGGCACGGCGCCCCCGGGGGGCAGGGAGGGTAACGCGATGAGGTACCGGACGATCCGGCCATGGCTCGCGGCGGTGATGGGAGCTTCGATCGCAACGGCCACCTTCGCCGACACGACCACGACCAGCACGGTGACGACCACGACCGTGACCACCACCACCACGCCGGTGGCGGGTATGTTCAAGGCGGTCGACGACGGGGCCGCGGCGCTCACGGCACAGCTGAACGCCGTGGCAGGTTCGCTGAGGGTGCACACGCTGCTCGAGCGCGAGCTCGCGCACATGCAGACGAGCAGGATGCGCGCCGAGGCGCTGCTGAACGCGGGCCGCCGCCGTCAGGCGATCGTGGCGCTGCACAACGCCGACACCTGGCTCACGGCATTCCTCTCACGCGTCCGCACGGTCGGCGTGAAAAAGGCCGTCGGCTCGACGACGCAGGCGAGCATGGTCTCGATGGCGACCCAGGTGCGGAGCAACCTCCGCGCGGTGACCGTGGCCGCGAAGCTGCAGCGCTGAGTCAGCGACCGGCTTCGGAGGCGAGCGCGGGCTCGTACGGGTCGCCGGGGTCGGCGTCCCCGACGGCGAGCGACAGCGCCCGCGCAAGAGTCCGGAGCAAGCGGTCGGGGTCGATCGGTTTCGCCACGTGCGTGTCGAAACCAGCGGCGAGCGCCCGCGCACGGTCCGTGGCCTGCGCGAAGGCGCTGAGGGCGACGGCCGGCGTCGCGCCGCCTTGCTCGGCGGTGAGCGCGCGCAGCTTTCGGATGAGCACGTAGCCGTCTTCGGTCGGGAGACCGATGTCGCAGAGAAGGATGTCGGGTCGCGCGGCCGCGACCGCATCGAGCGCCTGCGCCGCCGTGGAGGTCGACGTGACCGTCGCCCCCGCCTGGGCGAGGATCAGCGCGAGCGCTTCACGGGTATCCGCCTCGTCCTCTACGACGAGGACACTGCTTCCCGCGAGGCTGACCGCGGTGCGCGGCGCTGCGGTCTCGGCCGACGGCGGCGACGGCGTGAGCTCCTCGATCGCCTCGCGGCCGGTCGCGACGGGCAGCGTGAGGACGAAGGTCGACCCCTGGTCTTCCCCCGCGCTGCGTGCCTCCACGCGGCCGCCGTGCAGCTCCGCGACGTGACGGACGATCGCCAGCCCGAGGCCGAGGCCACCCGACTTGCGGCCCGATGAGCCGTCCGCCTGGCGGAACGGCTCGAAGACGTACGCCAGGAAATCCTGCGAGATGCCGATGCCGGTATCGGAGACCCGTACTTCCACCTCGGCGCCGGACGTTGCGAGGACGACGTCCACCCGGCCGCCCGCCGAGGTGAACTTGATGGCGTTGGTGAGGAGGTTCCACACGAGCTGCTGCAGGCGGATGGCGTCGCCGAGCACGGGCGGCGTCGCACCGTCGATCGAGCTCCGGACGGTGATCCCCTTCGCCTCCGCCGCGGGCGTGATCGAGTCGGTGGTCATCTCGATGATCGGGCCGAGGTCGACGAGGCGCGTGTCGAGCCGTAGCTTGCCGGTGACGATGCGGGATACGTCGAGCAGATCCTCGACGATCCGGGTCTGGGCCTTCACGTTCCGCTCGATCGCCTCGATGGCGCGCGCCGCGCCCTCTGCGTCGAGACCTCCCCGCCGCAGCATCCAGACCCATGACAGCATAGCGCTGAGGGGTGTCCGGAGCTCGTGAGACACCGTCGCGAGGAACTCGTCCTTCAACCGGTTCGCTTCGCGCAGCTCCCCATACAGGGTGTTCTCGACGGCGATGGAGGTCATCTGCGCGAGCTGCACGAGGATGTCCTCGTCCTCCTCCGTGAAGGCGCCGTGCGGCTTGCCGGAGACCTGGAGCTCCCCCATGTTGCGGCCGTCGCGCCGCGTGAGAGGGACGGCGAGGAAGTTCGTGCTGCGCACGATCGACATCACCAGGTCGTCCTCTGCCCCGTCCAGCGGCGCCGCCAGGGCCGCGGGCGATGTCGCGCGGTGGATACGGCGGTCGTGCACCCGGGCGGTCGCGACGGCGCGCGGCACACCCAGGATCTCGCGGGCGCTGTCCGCGACCACCTTGACCATGTCGTCCAACGACTGCGCGCCGTTGATCTCGAGCGACGCCGTGCTCAGCCGGTGGAGCTGAGCGGCCCGCTGGCGGAGCGATTCCGCCTGGCGCTTCACCTGCGCCGTCATCTGGTGGAGGTCGGCGAAGACGGCGACCTTGGTACGCAAGACGTCCGGGACGACCGGCGTGAAGATGTAGTCGACGGCCTTCAGGGAATAGCCACGGGCCACGTGCGTCTCGTCGGGAAACGCGGTCACGAAGATGATCGGCGTGTGCTCCGATCGCGCGCGCTCGCGGATCAGCGCCGCGGTCTCGAACCCGTCCATGACCGGCATCCGAACGTCGAGCAGGATCACAGCGAAGTCCCGGGTGAGCAGGTGCCGGAGGGCCTCCCGGCCCGACGCCGCCTTCACGATGTCCTGTCCGAGCTCGTCGAGGATCGACTCCAGTGCGACGATCTTCTCGGGACTGTCGTCCACGATGAGAATGCTGGTCCGGTCCGTCGCGTCCGCCATCCTGCGCCCCTACCGCCCGAGCCAGACCCGGAGCAGCGAGAGCAGCTGCTCGGTGTCGATCGGCTTGGCGAGATAGTCCGACGCCCCCGCGTCGATGCACTTCTCGCGATCGCCCTTCATCGCCTTGGCGGTCACGGCGATGATCGGCAAGGTCTTGAATCCCGCCGTTCCCCGGATCGCGCGGGTGGTCTCGTGGCCGTCCATCTCGGGCAGCATGACGTCCATCAGCACCGCATCGATGCCGGGGGTACCGTGCAGCGCCGCAATCGCGTCCCGGCCGTTCTCGGCCGAGACGACGGTCATGCCGTGGCGTTCGAGGACGCTCGTCATGGCGAAGAGGTTCCGCACGTCGTCGTCGACCAGCAGGATCTTCTTGCCGCCGAGCGCCACGCTGTCGTCGTGGAGCCGCTCGAGCAGCCGCCGCTGGGCCTCGGGCAAGCCGGCAACGGCGCGGTGGAGGAAGAGGGCCGTCTGGTCCACCAGGCGGTCGGCCGCGAGCGGGTCCTTCACGATGATGCTCTGCGCGAGCCGGCCGAGACGCTGCTCCTGCTGCGGATCGAGGTCGCGCGCCGTGTACACGATGACCGGGCGATCGCCGAAGGACGGGGAGCGCCGGAGCCGCTCGATCAGCTCCATGCCGTCCATGTCGGGCAGGCCGAGGTCGACGACGGTGCAGTCGAACTGATCGTGCTCGATGGCGGCGAGAGCGTCCGCGCCTGTCGGCACCGCGAGCGTACGGACGTCGCCGTTCCCGATGAGCCTGACGGCGCTCGCGCGCTGCACGTCATCGTCCTCCACGAGCAGGAGGCTGCGACCGGTGCGGTTGATCCAGCCGTCGAGCCGCGCAACGGCCGCGTCGACGCCCGCGCCGGTCAATGGCTTCGACGCCGCGGCGAGCGCCCCGTGGGCGAGGGCGGCAGCGAGCTCATCCTCGACCGAGATCACGTGGACGGGGATGTGGCGGAGTGCGAGGTCCTTCTTCAGCTGGCGGAGGACGCGCCACCCGCTCACGTCGGGCAGCTTCAGGTCGAGCGTGATCGCGTGCGGCCGAAGCTCGCGCGCGAGCGCCAGCGCCTCGACACCGCGCGATGCGACGACAGCCTTGAAGCCGTGGCGGTGCGCGACGTCGACGATGACGTCGGCAAACGGCAGGTCGTCCTCCACGACGAGCAGCACGCGGTCGTCGGGACCGAGGTCCCGGCGATCGTCGTGGACGTCGTCGGCCGGGACGAAGGGCCGCGACGGCGCGGCGCTGGGCGCAGGTTCGGCGGCATCTTTGCGGGTGTACGTCGCGCGCGCCCGCACCGGATGACGGGACTGCGGCACGTAGAGCTTGAACGTGCTGCCCTTGTCGGGGGCGCTGACGACGGCGATCTCGCCGCCCAGCAGGCGCGCGATTTCGCGGCTGATCGCCAGCCCGAGACCGGTGCCGCCGTACTTGCGACTCGTGCTGCCGTCGGCCTGCTGGAACGCCTCGAAGATGATCCGCTGCTTGGCGGGCGGGATACCGATCCCGGTGTCGCTCACTGAGAACACCACGACGCTCGGCGCGCGGTTGAGCACCTCGTTGGTGGGGTCCCAGCCTTCCGTCGCCAGGCCCGCGCGTAACGTGACGCTGCCGCGCTCGGTGAATTTGAAGGCATTCGAGAGCAGGTTCCGCAGGATCTGCTGGAGGCGCTTCGAATCCGTCTGCAGCGTCTCCGGCGTCCGGGCGTCGACCTCCACGCGGAAGCCGAGGCCCTTGGATTCCGCGACCGGACGGAACGTCCGCTCCACGTAGTCCTCGAGCTCCGCGAGCGCGACGAAGGCGAAGTCCACGGTGACCGTGCCGGATTCGATCTTGGCGAGATCCAGGATGTCGTTGATGAGCTTCAGGAGGTCGGTCCCCGCGCTGTGGATGGTCCGCGCGTAGTCCGTTTCCCGGACCGTCAGGTGCCCGTCGATGTTGGCCGACAGCTGCTCGGCGAGGATGAGCAGGCTGTTCAGCGGCGTGCGGAGCTCGTGTGACATGTTGGCGAGGAACTCCGACTTGTACTTGGAGGTGAGCGCCAGCTGCGACGCCTTCTCCTCGAGCGCCTGACGCGCCTGCTCGACTTCCCGGTTTTTCCGTTCCACCTCGACGTTCTGGTCGGCGAGCAGCTTCGCCTTCTCCTCGAGCTCGGCGTTGCTCCGCTGCAGCTCGAGCTGTCGCACCTGGAGCTCCTGGGCCAGGGACTGCGACTGCTTCAGCAGGTCCTCGGTCCGCATGTTGGCTTCGATCGTGTTGAGGACGATGCCGATGCTCTCCATCAGCTGATCGAGGAAGGCGTGGTGCGTCGCGCTGAAGCGGTCGAAGGAGGCGAGCTCGATGACCGCCTTGATGCGCCCCTCGAACACCACCGGCAGGACCAGGACGTCGAGCGGCGGCGCTTCGCCGAGGGCCGACGTGATGTGGACGTAGCCGCGCGGCACGTTGGTGAGGAGGATCTTCTCCTTCTCGACCGCGGCCTGCCCGACGAGCCCCTCGCCCAGACGGAACGCAGTACCGACGCCCTTCCGCGGCTTGTGGGCGTAGCTCGCGAGCAGCCGGAGGATCGGCTCCTGGCCGGAGGCGTCCATGATGTAGAACATGCCGTGCTGGGCGCCGACCAGCGGCGCGAGCTCCGAGAGGATGAGCCGCGCGACGGCGAGCATCTCCTTCTGGCCCTGGAGCATGCGGCTGAAGTTGGCGAGGTTGGTCTTCAGCCAGTCCTGATCGCTGTTTTTCCGCGTCGTGTCCTTGAGGTTGACGATCATCTCGTTGATGTTGTCCTTGAGCGCCGCCACCTCGCCCTTCGCCTCGACGGTGATCATGCGCGTCAGGTCGCCCTTGGTCACCGCGGTCGCGACCTCGGCGATGGCGCGGACCTGGGTGGTCAGGTTGGCCGCGAGGCCGTTCACGTTGTCGGTGAGGTGCTTCCACGTGCCCGCCGCGCCCGGGACGCTCGCCTGCCCGCCGAGCTTGCCCTCGACGCCGACCTCGCGGGCGACGGTCGTCACCTGATCGGCGAAGGTCGCGAGCGTGTCGATCATGCTGTTGATGGTGTCCGCCACCGCGGCGATCTCGCCCTTGGCCTCGACGGTGAACTTGCGGTCGAGGTCGCCCTTGGCGACGCTCGTCACCACCTTGGCGATGCCGCGCACCTGGTTCGTGAGGTTCGCGGCCATGAGGTTCACATTGTCGGTCAGGTCCTTCCAGGTGCCCGAGACGCCCTTTACCTGCGCCTGACCGCCGAGCTTTCCCTCGGTGCCAACTTCTCGGGCTACTCTCGTGACCTCGGAGGCGAAGGAGCTCAGCTGGTCCACCATCGTGTTGACGGTGTTCTTGAGCTCCAGGATCTCGCCCTTCACGTCGACCGTGATCTTCTTCGACAGGTCGCCGTTGGCCACGGCCTTGGTGACGTCGGCGATGTTGCGCACCTGGCCGGTCAGGTTGCTCGCCATGAAGTTGACGCTGTCGGTGAGGTCCTTCCACGTGCCGCCCACCCCGGGCACGGTCGCCTGGCCGCCGAGGCGGCCCTCGGTGCCGACCTCGCGCGCCACGCGCGTCACCTCCGCCGCGAAGGACCGCAGCTGATCGACCATCGTGTTGATCGTGTCCTTCAGCTCGAGGATCTCGCCCCGAACGTCGACGGTGATCTTCTTCGAGAGGTCGCCGCCTGCGACGGCGGTCGTGACCGCCGCGATGTTCCGCACCTGGGCGGTCAGGTTCCCGGCCATGAAGTTCACGTTGTCGGTGAGGTCCTTCCACGTGCCCGCGACGCCGGGGACGCTCGCCTGGCCGCCGAGCTTGCCCTCGGTGCCGACCTCGCGCGCGACACGGGTCACCTCGTCGGCGAACGACCGCAGCTGATCCACCATCGTATTGATGGTGTTCTTGAGCTCGAGGATCTCGCCCTTCACGTCGACGGCGATCTTCTTCGACAGGTCCCCCGTGGCGACGGCCTTCGTCACGTCGGCGATGTTCCGGACCTGCGTGGTGAGGTTGCTGGCCATGAAGTTGACGCTGTCGGTCAGGTCCTTCCACGTCCCGGCGACACCCTTCACGTCCGCCTGCCCGCCGAGCTTCCCCTCGGTGCCGACTTCGCGCGCGACGCGCGTCACCTCGGAGGCGAACGACCGGAGCTGGTCGACCATCGTGTTGATCGTGTTCTTCAGCTCCAGGATCTCGCCCTTCACGTGCACGGTGATCTTCTTCGAGAGGTCGCCGGTGGCGACCGCCGTGGTGACGTCGGCGATGTTCCGGACCTGGGCGGTCAGGTTGCTCGCCATCGAGTTCACGCTGTCGGTCAGGTCCTTCCACGTGCCGGCGACGCCCTTGACCTCCGCCTGGCCGCCGAGCTTGCCGTCGGTGCCGACCTCGCGCGCGACGCGCGTCACCTCGTCGGCGAACGATCGCAGCTGGTCGACCATCGTGTTGACGGTGTTCTTGAGCTCGAGGATCTCGCCGCGGACGTCGACGGTGACCTTCTTCGACAGGTCGCCGGCCGCGACGGCCTTGGTCACGTCGGCGATGTTCCGGACCTGCGCGGTCAGGTTGCCGGCCATGAAGTTCACGCTGTCGGTCAGGTCCTTCCACGTGCCGGCCACGCCGCGCACGTCGGCCTGGCCGCCGAGCTTGCCTTCGGAGCCGACCTCGCGGGCGACGCGGGTGACTTCCGACGCGAACGAGCGCAGCTGATCCACCATCGTATTGATGGTGTCTTTGAGCTCGAGGATCTCGCCGCGCACGTCGACCGTGATCTTCTTGGCGAGGTCCCCGGTCGCGACCGCGGTCGTCACCTCGGCGATGTTCCGCACCTGGGCCGTCAGGTTGCCGGCCATCACGTTGACGCTGTCGGTCAAGTCCTTCCACGTCCCGGCGACGCCTTTCACGTCGGCCTGCCCGCCGAGCCGCCCGTCGGTGCCCACTTCGCGCGCCACGCGTGTGACCTCCGCGGCGAAGGAGCTCAGCTGGTCGACCATCGTGTTGATGACGTTCTTGATCTGGAGAATCTCGCCGCGGACGTCGACGGTGATCTTCTGCGTGAGGTCGCCGCCGGCGATCGCGGTTGCCACCTTGGAGACGTCGCGCAGCTGGACGGTCAGGTTGGTGGCCATCAGGTTGACGCTGTCGGTCAGGTCCTTCCAGGTGCCGGCGACGCCCTTCACCTCGGCCTGTCCGCCGAGCTTGCCCTCGGTGCCGACCTCGCGCGCCACGCGCGTGACCTCGGCGGCGAAGGAGCTCAGCTGGTCCACCATGGTGTTGACGGTGTTCTTGAGCTCGAGGATCTCGCCCTTCACGTCGACCGTGATCTTCTGCGAGAGGTCGCCGTTCGCCACCGCCTTGGTCACGTAGGCGATGTTGCGGACCTGGGCGGTCAGGTTACCCGCCATGGAGTTCACGCTGTCGGTCAGGTCCTTCCACGTCCCGGCGACGCCGCGCACGTCGGCCTGGCCGCCGAGCTTGCCCTCGGAGCCGACCTCGCGGGCCACGCGGGTCACCTCGGACGCGAACGACCGCAGCTGGTCGACCATCGTGTTGATGGTGTTTTTGAGCTCCAGGATCTCGCCCCGCACGTCGACGGTGATCTTCTTCGAGAGATCGCCGGTCGCGACGGCGGTGGTCACCTCCGCGATGTTGCGCACCTGGGCGGTCAGGTTCGCCGCCATCGAGTTCACGCTCTCGGTGAGGTCCTTCCACGTCCCGGCGACGCCCTTCACGTCGGCCTGGCCGCCGAGCTTGCCTTCCGTCCCCACCTCGCGGACCACGCGCGTCACCTCGGAAGAGAACGCCCCGAGCTGCCCGACCATCCGGTTCACGGTCTTCGCGGTGCGGAGGAACTCGCCGTGCAGCGAGCGGCCGTCGTGGTCGAGCGCCATGGTCTGGGTGAGGTCGCCCTTGGCGACGGCGCCGATCACCCGCGCCATCTCGCTCGTCGGATGAACGAGGTCGCCGATCAGCGCGTTCACGGAATCGAGCGACGCGGCCCAGGCCCCGGTGAAATGCGCGAGCGAGGCGCGCTGGTCGATCCGTCCCTCCTTGCCGACGACCGTCGCCAGGCGGCGGAGCTCCCGTGCCATGCGCTGGTTCACGTCCATCACGTCGTTCACGGTGTCCGCGATCTTCCCTGCGATCCCGGTCCACTTGGCGGGCAACCGTGGCGCGAAGTTGCCCTTCCGGAGCGCGGTCAGGACCTCGAGCAGCTTCTGGTCCATGGGCGGGGTCGTCCGCCCGTTCAGGGTGACCGGCGCGCGGCCGGACCTGGCGTCGGTCCTCATGTGGGCTCCTTGATGCTCCCGCGATCGGGGGACATTGTCCGCAGGTCAATACCGCGCTGCTGCCAAGAGGTTAAATCACGGCTTCCAGGTAGACCGGGGTCGAAACGACGGGAGCCGCCGCCCAAGCGGCGTCAGTTGACGTAGCCGAGGGCGTCGAGACGTCGCTTCATCTCGTCGCTCGGGCGCGTCAGGGCGGCATCGATCCGGCGCTGCGCGGCCCACGCGTGGACCGCCGCGAGCTGCTGCTCGTAGACGAGCGCGTCGGCGCGATCGTTCATGAGATCCCGTGCCTCCGCCGGATCGGCGCCGAGGTCGTAGAAGACGCGCCGCTCGGTGCCGCCCATCGTCACCTCGATCAGCTTCTTGCCGCCCGCGATGAACGCGCGCCCCTCGCCGAAACGGTTGATGAGCTCGGCATACGCGGGCAGGGGCGTCCACGGCTCGCCCTGCATGAGCGGCACGAGGCTCCGCCCGACGAGTCCGGCGGGTGCCGGCACGTCCCCCAACTCGAGGATCGTGGGCATCACGTCCACGGACCTCACGACCTCGTCGATCCGCTTGCCCATCGGCAGGACCGCCGGGTAGCGCACGATGAGCGGCACGTGCAGCAGCTCGTTGTAGAGCGAATGGCCGTGCCCCCAGTTCTCGTGGTCGTAGAATTCCTCCCCGTGATCGGCAGTGATCACCACGACCATACGGTCGAGCAGTCCGGCGCTCCGCAGCGAGTCGAGGAGCTTGCCGACCACCGTGTCGACCCAGAGAATCTCGCCGTCGTAGCGGCCGATCATGTCCTCGCGCCTGTCCTCGGCGAGCGGTGCACCGCGCTCGAAGAAGACCCAGCTCTTTTCGGGATACATCGCGACGGGCGGATCGAGGGGCGTGCGCACGAACGTCCGGTCGAAGGGAGGCGGCGGCTCGTAGGCGTGATGCGGGCTGAAGAAGTGCACGTAGGCGAACGCCGGCGCCTGCTGCCGCTGGAGCCAGCGGCCGGCTTCGGCCCCGAGCTCGGCGTCGCGCGCTGCGTTAGAGAGACTGCCCTGGATGCAGCGCTTGAGGAAGTTGTAGAGGCGGGCATCGTGGTCGAAGACCTGGTTCACGCGCTTGACCGCCTGCATCAGGAGCGTGGCCCGCGCGAAGCGCTCGTCGTAGGCGGAGTAGAAATCGTCGACCCCCTGCGCGAAGCCGTAGTCCGCCGTGACCCACGGATTGCCGCTCAGCGCCGCCGTCGCGTAGCCGTGGTCGCGCAGCACCTCGGGCAGGAGAACCTCCGCTTCCGGGATGCGCTCGGTGCGGAGATTCGTCCGGTGCATCGTCGGGTAATGTGACGTCAGCAGCGACGCCGTCGACGGCTTCGTAAGGCTCGACTGCGCGAACGCCTGCGTGAAGAGGACGGCTTCTCGCGCGAAGGCGTCGATCGCGGGCGTGGTCGCGCGGGCATAGCCGTAGCACGAGACATGATCGACGCGGAGCGTGTCGATCGTGATGAGCAGGATGCTCGGACGCGCCGCGGTGCTCCCGGACGGCCGTGGCGACGCAGTCGCGTGTCGACGCGGGAACGCGAGTCCGCCTGCCGCTCCGGCGCCTCCGAGCAGCAGGAGCACGCAGGCCGCCGCGATGGCTCGGCGCGACGGGCGCGTACGACGACAGGCGGCCGCCAGGGGCACGATGCTGCCCGCCGCCGCGAGCGCGAGGATCAGAACCGACGGCGCACGCCACGGAGAACGTGGCGGCAGAACGGCGAGCACCGCCTCCTCGGCCATGAGGAAGCCGCCGGTGGCGAACAGCACCGCGAACACGCCGGGGACCGCCGGCGCGACATCGCGCCCGCGCCGGAGCATGGCGGCAGCGAGCAGCGCCATGACGGCGACGAACGCGGCGCCGAGATACATGGCGAGCAGCAAGAGCACGCTCGCCGCAGAGAGGAATCCGGGCCGCAGGATCGCCACCTGCCAGAGGTCGAGCAGGGCGAAGACGGCCGCCAGGACGAACGCCGCCCTCGACGCGCGCCGCACAAGCGACGCGCTCAACTCGGCTGTCTGCGCCACAATGCCCGGGCCGCTTTCCGGGCCCGGCTGGCGACGAGCATCGGCCCGCGCAGATTCCGCCAGAGGAACGTCGGGGGGGTGGGCTCGGGATACCGCGGAATGACGAAGCCGTGATGCTTCAGGTTGAAGGCGATGGTGATGCGCTCCCGGTCACCCGCATGCGGTGTCACGTAATGGCGGAGCGTTGCCGGGAAACCCACCATGAGGCCCGCCTCCGGAACGACCGTGAGCTCGCGCTCGAAGGCATCCGGACAGCGCAGGATCTCCTTCGGCATGCCGCTTCGGTCCTCGAACCGGGTGACGCCCGCCAGCGCGTCATCCGGAGCCACGGCGACCGCGCCGAGGTAGTAGATTCCCGACCACAGGTTGCGGCTCACCCGACCCTGAGCGTGGTGGTGAGACTTGTTCAGGTCGCCGCGGGTGTTGACGTTCGCCCATGCTTCGATGTGCCAGCCTTCGAGGTGGTCGACGCCGGCATCGCGCACCGTGACGGTGACGAGCTGTCGAACCATCACGCGGATGCGCTCGAGGAGGACGGCGATCGCGGGGTCCTCCCAGGTTTCGAGGGCCCGTTCGGACTGCCAACCGCCGACGTTGCTGTCGACGAGCCCCTGGGAGCTCGCCATTCTGGCGAGGATCAAGTCGCGGAGCCGCGCGTTCAGCTCCGTCGACTCCGCCCAGAGGACCTCGAGGACGGGCACGGTTCCGAATCGGATGACCTCTGGACGAGGTGCGGGTGCGTCGCGGCAAGCCGTCGCGCCGGCGTCCATCCTGTTGCCCCGAAGGGATATCGTATCGGCTCCCACCCTGTGCGACAGCAAGGAGGATGCCGTGGCACCCGCCGGGTTGCGCCAGTTCGTAGGAGGCGGGCCGGCTTGCATAGCCGACATACCATGCAGCATTGCGTCACGTGCGTCAGGGTTGTCCCCGCGCCTGTCTTCGCCACACCCGGTCTTCCCACCGCTCGCGGTCGAGGAGCCGGCGGAACTCCACCTCGGCATCCGTCTCGCGCCCGGCGCCGGCGAGCAGATGGGCGAGGTTCTGTCGCGCGGCCAGAAAACCGGGCGACCGCGCGATCGCCAGCCGGTACGCCGCCTCCGCCGCGTGGAGCTTCCCGCGCGCCGCGAGGAAGATGCCCCGGTTGTACTGCGGCTCGGCGAGCTCGGCGAGCTGATCCGTCGTGCCGAGCCACTCGCCGAATGCGGCTTCGACATCCGGAACCTGCGCCGGAGGCACCTCGGTCAGCTGGACGGAGCGCAATCCGAACGCCGCCACGACGCGCACCAGGCGGGCGGGGTCGCGCACGCCGCGAAGCAACGCGACTCGAGCGGCAGCGTCGAGGACGTCGGGCCGTCCGAGGCTGTCGAGCGCACCGGCGCGGACGAGCGGATGCGGGTCCGCGGCCGTCGCGATGAGCGCCGCACGGACGTCGGCACGCGACGTCCACGCGCCGAGCAACCGGCCGGCGCTCGCTCGGCGCGTGGCATCCACGTCGCCACGGAGCAGCGCGAGCAGTGCCGGGACCGCGTCCGCGCGGCCGCGCCGGGCGGCGTCCAGCGTCGTGGCCATCGACCGCCTCGCCAGCAACGTGGCGCTCGGGCCATACCACCCGTGCACCCGCTCGGCGGCCCAGGTCCAGGGCTTCTCCGTGTGGCAGCGGGTGCACGCATCCGGCGCGCCGACCGCGGCGGCCCCCTCGGGGTCGGGGCGTGCGAACTGATGGTCGTGACGAGGGTCCCGCTGCATGAAGCGAGTGACCGGCATGTGACAGCCGACGCACGCGGCGCCGGCGCTCCCGGACGCGTGGTGCGTGTGCGCGGCGGTCGAGAGCTCCGGCACGTGACAGCGCAGGCACAGGTCGTTCGCTGGTGCGCGCAGCTGCGCGGCGTGCGGCTCGTGGCAGTCCGCGCAAACGACGCCACGCGTCGCCATCCGGCTCATCTGGAACGACGTCCACTCGTACGCCTCCCCGTGCAGCTGCCCGTCGGCATGGTAGGCGCTCGTGTCGAGGAGCTCGAAGTCGAAGAAGTCGTAAAGCGGGACGCCGGGGACGTATGCGGCGGCGCCGGTTGTGGCAGGGCTCGCACCCCGCCATGGCCTGCGGGCGCGAGCTGACCGCACCGTAGGAACCGCGCGCTTCCGGGAGCCCCCGTCGGCGCCGGGCCACGTGGGTGGCGCCCGGCCCGTGGCACGCCTCGCATCCGACTCCCATCTCCGCCCAGCGCGTGTCGTAGTCCTCGGAGGCGGCGCGATAGCCCTTCTCGTAGCCAGTGGTGTGGCACACGAGGCACTGGGTGTTCGCCGCGGCGCCCGGAGCGTCCCAGCGATCGGAATCGTCGCGCGCGCCCGGCTCGTCCTCGACGTCGAACCACTCGCCGACGCGGGTATCGTAGGCGGCCGGAAACGGCTGGTAGCGGCCGCCGGCCCCCCTCGCGACGAACTGCTCGATCGTGGCGCCGCCGAGGACGTACGCGAGCTCCACCACGCGCGGGCGGGCGGTGTCCTCGGCGCTCGCGATCTCGAGCGCGAGGGCATTCGCGTGGCGTACGGGACGGAACCGTATCCCGCTCACGTGACGGAGGGCGCCGTCGAAGGTCGCGACCACGCGGTCCGGTGCCGCGGCGCGCATCGCGCGCGCGTGGTGCGACGTCGACCACGCGCGATATTCGGCGCGGTGACATTGGGCGCACGCCGCCGAGCCGGCGTGGCGGGTGTCGTCCGGTCGCGCGCAAGCGACCAGCGTGATCGTGGCCAACGCGATCCAGGCGCGGACGAGTGGCCGGTCCATCACATGAACGGACAGCCTGCTGCTCCGGCCCAGACTCCGCCCGTGACGTCGACGCCCCGAAAGTGGTCGAGACAATGCTCCAGCTGGATGCGAAGCCGCTGCGCGCCGGAGTCCCGGGGTCCTCCGAGGAGGTACTTGTCCATCCGGAAGAGGTCGAACTGCTCGTCGGGATCCCAGTTCAGGTCCCACGCCGAGCCGTTCACGGCCGTGAACGGCCCACTCGTCGGAACGAACGGACCCGCGTCGTTCTTCACCACGCGCAAGATGAGCGGCTTGCAGAGCGCGCGGCGGCGCGTGCCGGAAAGCCGGTCGACGTCCTGGGGCGTGCAGTCGACATCCGAATTGCATGGAAGCGAAGCGTCGAAATCGGCGTAGCCGCCGTGGTTCCTCGACAGCGGGTCCGCCACTGGCCTGCAGCTTCCCGCTGAGAGACACATGCCGGGCCGCGTCACGTCGTGCGCACAGTCGCAAAGACCCGTGTCCGGCGACCAGCTCGCGCACTGGACGTCGTCGCTACACGTTTGCCACGGCTGGTTGATGCAGATGCGCGGATCGCGGTCCGGAGTCATGCAGTGGCCGAGGTCGATCTGGTCGGCATGCCCCGGCGGACCCGCCAGCGGTTCGGTATAGCCGCAATCGGCGTCGGACCGGCACGGGTG
>Ga0209056_10003324_pt1 | contig 17192 bp, 20 predicted proteins | sample GraSoiAngelo_114_FD_185876 | JGI IMG/M metagenome (GOLD analysis project Ga0209056, IMG submission 185876) | Grasslands soil microbial communities from the Angelo Coastal Reserve, California, USA - 14_0903_13_40cm (SPAdes) (version 2) | ecosystem: Environmental > Terrestrial > Soil > Grasslands... | reverse complement strand
ACAGGAATAGTCAGCAGCGACTTCGTTGCCGCGGTATCTCCGGGTCGGTTGCCAAGTGCGTCGCACGATCGCGCACCCGGCCACGTTGGCCGCTTTGTAGAAAATCAGCTACATGCACCACGGACTGCTAAGACATCATGCTGCCGCAACTGCTCCTTGCATTCGCAAATGATCGCCCCTACGAACTGTGCCGGAACGTAAAACGTTTGCGTATACGCCCACACTCGGCATCGGCTGTCCCAAAGCCGGGACATGGGGCTGGTTGTGCTGCGCTGCGGCTCGCAATATGCCATGGTCCTGCGGCAGGTCAGCCTGCGGCAGGGTGGTCATGACGCAGCGGGGACATGGGTTGGTGACCTTAAACACCAAGGACTCACCCACGTCGACAGTGAGACCTACCCATGAGTTCTCCACAAAATCAGGTTCGCCTTTGCCCGCTGTGACGACCACGTTGGGGCGGAATCGTCGCACTTCAAAACGACCTTGGGGGTAAAGCTCGCGAAGACGATTGAGCGTGTTGATCGTGATGATGTGGGCCACAGCGTAGTCAAAGAAGCTGCCCTTCGGCGCGGAGAGCGCAATCGATTCGTCCGTCACTGTTTCTCGATGAGCGAAGCCGTCGATGTCTGGCCAGTATTCCTCAAGCGCCGGGGAATCAGGAGCCGTTTTGGCCAGAGTGACCTCTCGCTCGAAGAAGCGTGAAAGAACCGCATTCGCGTTGGGCTGATCGCTCATTATGTTGCTACCATCAGGCAGTATGATCCACACCGGAGGGATGGGATGATCTCTGCGTGGGGGCTCCACGAAGCTGGCATGGCAGTCAAACAGCCGCGCCCACTTGCGCGGGTTCTTGGCGCTTGCAATCTTTCCGGTGGAGTTGTCAATGAGCCGTAGGCGCGATCACCAATGAGTCCGCCTTCCCTCACGTCAACGACAGTCAATTCCTCTCCCATCATTGACTTCACAGGATAGCGAAGCACAGACAGGACTGACCCTGCGATGTATTCGTTGCTCATGATTGCCCTCCTTCACAGACGAATAATTGACGCAGATGGCAGACTAACATTTTGCGCCCTGTGGGACATGGATTCAAGACCGACCTCGCCTCGAAAAACGCATGAAGGGTCTACTCCTTCTGCTGTTCTGATACGCTGTCACGGTAAAGGAGATTCATCATGCAGTCATCAGAAAAGCCCTCTCTTTACGACAGACTTGGCGGCGTGTACAGCATCGCCACGGTGGTAGATGACTTCATCGACCGAGTGATGACCGACCCGAGGCTGAACACAAATCCTTTAGTGGACGAGGCGCATCATCGGGTGCCGCCTGCGGGTTTCAAGTACTTGGTTACGGAAATGGTCTGCTGGGCTACAGGCGGCCCACAAAAATACACGGGCAAGTCGATGGCAGAGTCGCACTCCCATTTGAAAATTACCGGCACGGAGTGGGAGGCATTCTTGGACGACTTTCAGCAGACACTAGATAAGTTCGCGGTTCCTGCCATCGAGCAGGAGGAACTGAAAGTGATTGTCAACAGCACGCGAGCGGATATTGTCGCCGACTCCGCGCCCGCACAAGGCGCGGCATGAACAGCCGCAGGAGGCGATCACGGTTGAGTTCGCTTTGTCGAGCGGATTCATGGCGGATGAAAAAGCCCTCTTTCGAGGGCGATGTTAGGCTTGCGAGGAAATCCGGTCAGGCCGCTTTTGCGTGCGCCATTCGGCGGTAATTCTCACCAGATACTCTGCCGTTTCGGCAAGGCCTGAGGACATCACCTGATGTATGATATTGCATGCAATATCATTAGCAGATGGCGACTTCTTACGTTCTCGACACTGACGTGATAGTTGCAGCGTTGCGGAGCAACAGAGGCGCTTCCCGCCAGGTTTTGATGGCTGCCTTAAATCAGCAGTTTGAATTGTTGCTCTCAGTTCCGCTCATCCTTGAATACGAGGCGGTCCTGACCCGCCCGCAACATCTGGCCGCATGTGGACTGAGCGGTCCTGAAGTCGGGCGCGTCCTTGATGATTTGGCGGCGGTCGCGAGACCGGTTCAGCTTGCCTTCCGCTGGCGGCCAAGGCTATCCGATCCTGATGACGATATGGTGTTGGAAACGGCAATAAACGGGAGTGCCAGTGCAATTGTGACATTCAATCAGAGTGATTTTGCGTCTGGGATGAAAGGCTTTAGCTGTGCGGTGATTCTGCCCGCAACAGCGCTACAACAGATTAGGAGATCGAACCCATGAGGCGGAGTAATTTCGCATTACGACTACAGTCCTCTTTACTGGAGGAGTTGCGCAAAGCTGCGCAATTGGAAGGCGTAGCTCTAAACCAGCTCATCAATGTGGCAGTGGCGGAGAAGGTTTCTGCTTTGCGTACCGAGGAGTATTTCCGGGAAAGGGGGGGCCGTGCCAATCGCGCCGAAACCTTGCGGATTCTCGAACGTGCTGGAAGCGGAAACCCTCCCTTGGAAGGAGATGAACTTCCCAAGGAGTTGCGGAAGAAGCCAGGCCGGAAAATGACGAATGGGAGAACTTCGGCCAGTCAGCGGCGGCCAAAAAAGAAGCAACTGTGAAGTAGCGGCGTAGTATGCAGATCGAGATTCTCAAAGAAGCGTGGCCAAATTGTGGGCATTCCGTTAACCTTCAGACACATTTGAGTGTGACAAGCGTGCTCAACACGCGTGGCGGGGTCAGAAACAATGCCTTCCATTCCAGTCCGACACGCGCGTGCGCCTTGGGATCGCAGAACGCCACCTCCGGTTTCCTTATCAGGAAGCACGGTTTCGCTGCGGCGCTGAATGCGCAAATATCACCGATCAACTCGCGGACACAAGAAGGCGACCGTGCACAAACCGTGCACTTATGAGCGAGATTCAGGCCATTCGGGTTACCGTTGAACGAAAAGCAGATTCCCCAAACTGTTGAAAAGAAAAGAAATCAAAGCAGGAAATGGAATACCTGGAATAAACAATCTCACTTGTAAGCAGGTTGATGCTCGTGGGAATCCAGCCAGCAGCTCCAAATTTCGACGGCGGGATTGGCCGAATGGCTTAGGCACTGGATTGTGGCCCCAGTCACGAGAGTTCGATTCTCTCATCTCGCCCCAACTGGGCGGTTCGTATAAGGGGATTACCCACGGCCTGCAACCCTGAAATGCGAGTTCAAGTCTCGCACCGTCCACCAAAGTTTGGCTCGGGAACTCGACGGCAGAGTGCTGGTCTGAAAAGCCAGTGGATACGGTTCAATTCCGTGCCGAGCCACCAGTCCGGGTGTAGGGTAGCGGCCACCCACATGTCTTGGGCACATGTCCATGCAGGTTCAACTCCTGCCACCCGGACCATTATTTCCGTGCTTCTCGGTCAGGGGAGACGGACCAAGCCTCAAAGGAACGGACTCGTATAAGCCGCAATGTAATCCGGCTTGCTGTCGAAATGTTTCTGAAAACTATTTGCAAACGAATATGAAGTGGGCCCAATAATTCCGGGGAAGTCAGGCTGCTTGAATACGGTCCCAGTAGAACATCCACGCAGTCGTTTCCAATGGGCCGGAGGACGTTTTCGCGAGTGCGACTGATTCGGCTGCCGTCGTCATACCAGATCAGGCGGACGGCAGGCGCTATATCGCCATGAATGGAGATGCATCCCTGAGCATTTGCAAAAGACTTCCAGAGCTGAACGCCATTGGAACTGCAACCTGCCCGAAACCGATACAGAAGAGCCGACCCTGATTTCGTCATTGCTCACAATGTCGGCGCACGTTCACTTTGTGCTCTTGGCGTATTCTTCAGATGTGAATTTGCCGCCTTGCACATAGCTTGCGTTTAGTTGGGCGTACTGCTTCCACTTTTCAGGCAGATCCTCTAGCGGAAAAATGGCTGACACTGGGCAAACCGGAACGCAGGCACCACAGTCGATACACTCCACCGGATCGATATAGAGTTGCGTGACCTCATCAAATCCCGGGCGGCCATCTTCATAGGTGGTGTTCTTCTTCGGGTGGATGCAATCTACCGGGCAAGCATCGACACAGGAGGCATCTTTTACCCCAATACAGGGCTCAGCGATCACGTAAGCCATAGGCCACCTCCTTACTTTCACGCTATGCCTTTCAGAAAACGAATTCAACCAAGGCCGAGCAGGATAAACTGCTTCCGCTATGAAGGCGACAATTGAAAAGCTTTCCGCAATCACTCTGCAAGTCGCTGATATGGGCCGTTCGTTGCGGTTCTATCGCGATGGGCTGGGATTGGAACTCCTCTATGGTGGGCTGAACGCAGGTTTCTCTTCGCTACGCATTCCAGGTACCGAGTTCCCAATTATCAACTTGCAACAGGGCCGGGCGACCGTTGGTTGGGGCCGAATGATATTTTACGTTGCAGACGTGGATGCTTTCTGGACTCATCTCAAGGACAAAGGATTCGAGCCGGATAATCCTCAGAACGCTTCCTGGGGAGAACGGTACTTCCACATGCATGATCCGGACGGTCACGAGATCTCGTTTGCGCGACCGCTATGATTTCGGTCATTCACGATTTCAGCAGGATTCCGAGAATCACAAGGTGTAGTTTGGGACCACATCATGACATGGTGCGCGGTACAATGTGATTGAAACCATTTGATGCTGAAGTCGTTTTCAAGCATCCCGCATCCATGCCTGATCGCAGAAGCGAGAGAGGAGGTTCCCCGTGCCGCTCGCTCGTCTCAGAGAATTTCTTGACAGTCACAAAATTAAATACGTGGTCATCTCCCACTCAGTCGCGTACACCGCGCAAGGGATTGCGGCTCTCACCCATATCTCCGGCAAGGAGTTAGCAAAAACAGTGATCATAAAACTCGATGGAGCACTGGCTATGGCTGTGCTGCCCGCCTCTTCGCAGGTCGACCTTTCACGCTTGAAGACGGTAACAGGGGCAACAGATGCGGCGCTTGCCTCCGAGCAGGAATTCAAAGATAGCTTTTCCGATTGCCAGACAGGAGCAATGCCTCCGTTCGGAAATCTGTACGACATACCTGTTTATGCGGACGAGAGTTTGACTCGCGATAAGGAAATTGCGTTCAATGCAGGCACTCATCTTGAGTTGATACGAATGGCTTGGGATGACTTCGCAAAATTGGTTAAGCCGCGCATGGCTAGGTTCGCAACTGGAGGCCTTGAATCCCAGGCGGCATAAGCAGCTACCAGGTTCCGCACTGCGGATCTAATCATTTGTAGGAGCGTATCCCCTCTCCGAATATGGTCAGGCGGCGAAACGGATGTCCTTACTGCTGACATTGATTTCCAGACCATCGTGCGCGGCGACCACGTGAACTCCGCGCTCGCTCCCTAACTCCCCTATTCTCATGGCAACGGCCCCAGGCTCTGTTTTGACGCGACCCGCAGTGGGTAATGACCGCCTGCTGGACACCCTCTTCGTGACACCAGTTCAACTGATCGCGCACTGATGCATGCCCGATTGTGGTGTCAGCACGGCGCCGCAGGAGCGGTCTTGTGATCGACGCACCATCGCCAATGTACAGTGCGATGCTTGACATCGCCTCATGCCGTTGGTGAATCTTGACCAGGTCCGGAACGTAGAAGACGCTGACGGCACCCCGAGTGATGCGATAACCCACTGCCGGTGCGATCAACGAGTGCTCGACCGTGAACGCTTCAAACATGCAGTCTGCGATCGAGAACGGTCGCCGCGGAGAAATCGTGCTCCGTTGACGGACCGGATACCGCTTCAAGCGGTCCCATGTTTCAGTCGTGCATACACTTTGCATGGCGCTCCATGCTTCAAACCACCGGCGTGATCGGGATGAGCGTGAGTGAGCACAATAGCCTCGGGCTCAAATGCCTCGAATTTGCTGAGCCAATCTGCTCCACAGTCGACGAGGACACGTCCCTCGACCAGCACACAGCTGTGCATCCGGTGCAATCTGGTTCGAGCCTCAATCTCGCCGCGCGTTCCTGGGAAGGCAAGTTTCAGGACAGGACTCCTCTGATGGAAGCTCTACCAATTGATTGGCTTGGCGCCCGTCCGGTTGAACGTCTCATTCGCATTTACGAAGGGATTGGGAGGTCGAAGAAAGACCGCTCCCGCGCCAGTGATTGCTGCAGGATGCACGTGTCGAACTGCATCGACCCGGGACCGCCACTCGCGCTGATCAATCTCGCTGCCTAACGAGCGCTGATTGGAGGAGCGACAAGTGGCCGACCTGATCGGCACCACTCAACTCAATTCCAGCAGATGCAACCACCTGCTCAAGTCGATAAACCCTGGTCACGTATATGCATCATACGTTCTACAGAGGTTATCGGAATGAGCACACCGGCTTATAGATTTCCGAGCGGCAGAGAGTTAACCAGGATGCCTTACCTTGCCAGCCCGCTCCTGCGGTTCAATCTGTCCGAAGAGTTACGGCGGCTTCGAGGCGAAGCTTCATGGCAACGTGGCAGCGGGCGAAGTTCGAAGACGTTGGCAAAATATCCAGACTTTCATGTTGTGCTCGTTTTGATGAAAGCAAACACGCGCATGAACAAGCATCATGTGGATGCGCGTATATCGATTCATTCTCTCGAAGGCAAGCTGCGTGTTCGCCTGCCGGACCAAATGGTCGAAGTCCCAGCTGGGGAATTAATCGCGCTAGACTACGCGATCCCTCACAGCATCGAGGCGCTGGAAGAGAGCGCTTTCTTAATAACCATTTCCTGGCCCGGAGGTAGCAAGGAAGAGCGTCATGCATGGAAGCGAAGCATGTCATGAGCTTCAGCCACCGCCGTTCGCGTCCTGGCGTGCACGGCCATTGACGAAGTGGCTGTGACTTGTTCTACGCACTCCTGAGATATCGAGCTTCCGTGAACGTTTCGAGTAAGCTTCGCAGGCTCTCGAAGTCTCTCACCATGAATGCCGCACGAGTGGGTCCTGGGCCAACATGTACTGTCCAAGCTCCGTCTCGCAGACGTTCAAAGAGATCTTCATCGGTGCGGTCGTCACCTGCGGCAAACAGAAAATCGGGCTGTGAGTAGGCAGCCAGAATGCGTTCGAGTGCTTCCCCTTTGTTCGCCCAGACAGGTCTTACCTCTACAATCTTCTGCCCGCGGAAAGCCCTTAGCTCGGTCTCGGCAAGCATGGCTTCCAGCATCGAGACTAACTCGTTTGCTAGCCAAGCACCGAACTCCGGTTCTGCCAGACGGTGGTGCCATACCAGCGCATACTTCTTTTCTTCAACGAAGCTGCCGGGCGTGCGATCAACGAAGTGCTCCAAAATCGGCATCACAGTGGCCTTCCAGTCGGTGGGAACTGGCGACCGCAAGGGTTCCCATGATGCTCCGGGCGGCTTCAGTTCGGCACCGTTCTCCGCCACAAGCCACATGCTGCCAATCGCGCCGAACCAGCGATCCAGGTCTTCCGCTGGTCTGCCTGACATCAGAGCCAGGCAATTTTTCGATTCGCGGGCAAGAGCGGTCAGCAGGGTTAGCACCGAAGGCAGCGGTGCTGATTGGTGCGGGTGCGCGGTAAAAGGGACTAAGGTACCCTCATAATCAAGAGCCAGCAAGCGCCGCCTGGCGCTCATGTATGCTTGTTGGACTTCCGCCGGGCGAAGCCGTTTCGGTTGCGTATCTGTATAACGTCCGCGTTCCGAAACAGCTTCTTGCAGCGCAGTTAGAAATCGGTCTCCCCAGCGGAATACGTTGTTGCGCAACACTCTGGCGTGAAGCGTTTTCATTCGCTGCCGCCTTTCGTCTTCCTCAAGAGCCAGTGCTCGTTCGACCGTAGAAGCCGTGCGCTCTTCGTCAAAGGGGTTGATCAGCAGCGCCTCGCCCATCTCTGCTGCAGCACCTGCAAACTCGCTTAACACCAGCACCCCGTTGCCTTCTGCCTTGCAGGCAACGTACTCCTTAGCCACCAGGTTCATCCCATCGCGCAGCGGTCCCACCCAACACACATCGGCAAGCTGGTACAAAGCGGCCAGTTCGGCTCGCTCGATTGAGCGGTTGATATAGACGACGGGCGTCCAATTGGGCGTTCCGAGTTTGCCGTTGATTTCCCCGACCAGCCGATTCACCTCCGTGCGGAGGTCCTGGTACGTATCAATCCCTTCGCGAGTGGGCACAGCAATCTGGATAAGGACCACTTTTTCTCGGAGCTCTGAAGAGGAACGAAGTAGGAGCGCATATGCGCGCAAGCGTTCGGGAATTCCCTTGGTGTAATCGAGCCGGTCTACCGCAAGCAATACTCTGCGTCCGGCGTAGCGCGCGATCAATTCAGCGTGGTTGCGAGCAGTGGCTTCGTCATGGCTTAACAGATCCGCGTATTCCTCCGGTGCGATACCGATCGGGAGAGCTTCGAGGCGGACCGGGCGGGCGTCCACTGCAACTTCCGTGACTTTGCTTTCAATGCCGAGCACCCGCAGTAACGCAGAGCGGAATTGCTGCAAGTGGCCATGGGTTTGAAAAGCCACCAGGTCAGCTCCCAGAAGTCCCTGAAGCAGCTCCTCGCGCCGCGGTAGGATCGGGAAGATTTCAGAAGAAGGAAAGGGAATGTGGAGAAAAAATCCAACAGCTACATCTGGCAGTTCATCCCGCAGCATTTGAGGAAGCAGCATTAGATGATAGTCATGCACCCACACCAGGTCGCCCGGTTTGTAGCGCTCCACGACCGCCTTTGAGAAGATGCGATTTGCCTCAACGTATGCCTGCCAGTCTTTTGCATCGAACTTCAATTGTGAAGGAAAGTTGTGAAACACCGGCCACAGCGTTTGGTTGGAGTAGCCTTCATAGAACCCTGTCGCGACCTCGTCTGGTAGCTCGACCGCGAAGCATTGCTTCTTTTGCACCCAATCCTGAAGGACTGACCTGCGCTCTTCTTGATCCTCCTCCCCGCCAGCGCCAGCCCAACCAATCCAGTCCCCGCCATTCCTGCGCAAAATGGGATTCATCGCGCTCGCCAGCCCGCCAGAGCTTCGCTCTGTCGTCCAGTGACCGTCAGCTTTCCGCAAGGTCAGCGGAAGACGGTTCGAAACAACGATCAATCGATTACTCATATCTCCTAACTCTGAGGCTTGGATCTCGCCGCCGCCGCTGGAGGTCCTGAATCGAGGTAAGCCTACGATCCCTTCTTCTCCGCCACAAGTGCGGGTATTTTTAAAAGTATGATCCTGCCATGGCTGAGATGCTTGCCGCCGCTGGTGTGCTGTCGGGCAAGAAATAATCCCGCCGACAATTGCGGAACTGCAACTTGATTGTTCCTCAGAAAGAAAGAAAAGGAAAGGCAAGGTCTGTTGGATTTACACGCCAGCGGGAGTAACGGGATAGGCTAAGATAATTTTCTGACTTGTTGCGGGCGGAGGTGTCGCTATGCCTCATTACGAGTTCATCTGCCATGATTGTCACAAGGGCTTTCTCACAACTCTTTCCCAGGAAGACTACGAAGAAGGCAAAATCGCCTGTCCACACTGTGATGGCAACAGAGTAGAAGTTCAAGTGGCACTGCCTAGCCACGACGTGAAGAAAAGTGCTTAACATCTAAAGAGATCGCGCGAGTGCTCCTCACGAATGCCGGTTAAAGATTTCCAGATCTCGCTCGTGGGGCATTCATACCCGGTAAGGATTGGGGCAGAGCCGGCGGCAAACTTTGGCAGGTGTGCGGCAGCCGACGGGCCAGCTTCGGAGGTTTGGAGCCATGGCGAGCCGCTCCGGCCAAAGGCATGTATGTTAGCTGTACTCCTGTGCTCACGCACCGTAACATCAACCCACCGCGGCTCATGTCTCCGCGGCCAACGAATTCGGCTGGGAAAAGTAATTGCTTACCAAAACATTCCATTAGCGGCTCAGCATATTTAGAGGTCGCTATGCTGCCAAGCAGCACCACCTGGCAGTGTGTTCCGACCAGCTCAGAGAGCGCCGCCGAATCGCGGTCGACAGGACCTCGGTACTCTTCGTTTGCGAGATCAATCTCACCCGCAGAAATTTCCCGCAGCCGCTCAAGAGTAACCAGAGTTTCGCATGGGATCAGTCCTGCGGACGCGGTGATCACGTAAGCGGCCCGTACATCACCCGCGACCTCGGCAAATTTCTCTGCATAGGCCAGTTTCCCGCGAAAATAAAGTCCGCTGATGAAGCTGAATATCTCCCCCAGTGGCACACCCTGATTGTGCAAGCGCACAGCCATGCCCGATTGCATGCCATCACGCATGATCTGAGAGCCCCGAATTCCACGAATGTTTGCGGGCGAGAGGAGAAAAATTCGCCGCGCAATTGGCGCGGTCCGATCCCCAATCGCAGACCGCGTTGGTTGAGCGGAGAGATATTCGTGGCGGGTTCTTGGGTTCGTGCTCAGTTCGGCTGGATTGTCGTTGATGTTAGACAACATCGTGGAACTCTTGTTAATCATGATAGCTCAGCGTCCAGCGGGAAGCCTTCCTGGCTCTCAGCAAAGAGAGAACTGGAGGCAAAAGAGAGACTGGAGCGAACGATTCGCCCAGTCTCTGTGGTTCTGCGGCGATGAGTTACGCTGCTTTCGACATTTCTCTGGAACCCAGTACTTCAGCTTCAGCTTGGACCCAATCGTCAAGTTCGAATCCATCCGCCCTGCCGCGCTGTTCATAAATTTCGTAAGCCCGGCGACGGATTATGTCTTCCACCTCAACGGGTGTTGCAGGAAATTGTTTGGTTGCTTGATCCATATCGCGTTTCATTGGAACTCCTTTCCTCGGTGTTGAGTAGATCTACAAACGAGTTGTTGCGTGAAGGAAGTCGGAGCATCCTTAAATCCTTGCGAAGGCAGTTCCGGCTAGAGTGGAACGATCTTAAGACGCTTGCTTTTTGCCCATCAACTCCGCAATGTGGTTGCTCTTGCAAACTTCAGAACAGAAGTGGATGGCAAGTGGGTGGACGGCGGCAGTGTCGGTCCAGGCCGATAAAATGTCCGCTTCGCGCCGGACGACGGTGATGCCAACGGCTTCCGCCGCCCCGCCCAAAAATCCAGATGCCGGTTGGCTTCTTGACCTTGCCACACGAATCGCATGCAAACTGAATCACTGATCCTTCCAATTTCTGACCCGGTCTGCAAACAATACTAGGCGAGATTCGAGAGTACGGAAAAGGGCTAAACCTGCCTGTCGTACCACCCCAACGGATCTGCAATCTGAAGTCCAGCTGCATGACGCCAAAGCCGGTTGGCACCTACAGGGACAGGGATGAGCGCGTGATTTCCACCGCAGAAGACAACCGATTGAATTGTCATGGATTCCAACCCTGCTGACGCAGGTAGCTGCAGATTCTTCGTCGCAATGGCTAGGAGTACACGCATTGATATATCCCGCGATTTTCGTCCTCGCTGCTGCCATCTCCGGTTCTCTCGCCGCTAGCCGGGCGCGAATGCGACTTAACTTCCCTAAGAATTTGTTCACCTTGGTATTTGAATGGTTCGGCGAGTTGGGCTTTTTCTGTGCCCGTCTCTTTCGCGCTGCCCTAGTTCCTCCTTATGAATTCGGCGAACTCCTGCGTCAATGTGACGAGATTGGATCAAAGTCGCTCCCGCTTGTAGCGCTGGCCGGAGCAGCAACCGGCGTGGTTCTGTCGCTGCAGACGCGAGATAGCTTGATTCGATTTGGAGCCAAGTCCTTCCTACCATCTGTCATCGTGTTTTCCATCATCAAGGAGAGTGGCCCGATCATTACCGGACTGATCGTCAGTGGCCGTGTCGGAGCGGGTATAGGCGCTCAACTCGGTTCTATGAGAGTCACCGAGCAGATCGATGCCATGGAGGCGTCGGCTGTCGATCCTTACAAATTCCTGGTTGCCACGCGAGTTTTGGCTTGCATCTTGATGCTGCCACTACTCACTCTGGCATCGGATTTCTGTGGCATCTTCATGGGCTGGATTGCCAATATGCTGGCCGAACCCATTTCGCTCCGCCTGTTTCTGGAGAGTGGCTTCAAGAATGCGCTGTTTAGCGATTTCATTCCGCCGACACTCAAGACGATGGTCTTCGGCTTCATCATCGGACTGGTTTCTTGCTTTCAGGGAATGCGAACACTACGAGGTACAGAGGGTGTTGGAAGGTCGGCGACCAGTTCGGTCGTGCTCTCGTCGCTTTTTGTCGTCGTGGCCGACGTCTTATTGGTGCGATTAATTCTGACGATCTGGGGGTGAATTCCGGATGACGAACCAAACCAACGATTCCCTGATTGCAATCAAAGGATTGCGCAAAGCATTTGGCAAACAGAAAGTTTTGGACGGTATCAATCTTCAGGTTGCGAAGGGCGAAACCGTAGCTGTCCTGGGGCGGAGCGGCGGTGGGAAGAGCGTCCTATTGAAATTGCTCATCCGTCTGCAGACGCCCGACTCGGGTTCCATCCGGATTGCCGGCGAGGAGATCACGAGGCTGGAGGAGAAACAGTTGAACGATGTTAGAAAGAAGATAGGTTTCTTGTTCCAGCAGGCGGCTTTGTACGACTCGCTCACAGTTGAGGAAAACGTCGCCTTTCCTTTAAGGCGGCACACGAACCAATCAGCTGCAGAACAGAAGGACCGAGTGCACGAACTGCTCGCCGACGTGGAAATGGATCAAGACCTTGAGAAGTTGCCCTCGCAGATTTCGGGAGGCATGCAGAAGCGGGTGGGATTGGCAAGGGCGCTGGCGTTAGACCCTGAGATCTTGCTGTTCGATGAGCCTACGGCTGGACTGGACCCGATTACAGCGACCGAAATCGGGAACCTCATTCTTGAGTTGAAGAAAAAGCGTCACTTGAGCGCCATCGTGGTCACTCATGATGTGCAGGGCGCAAAAGCGTATTCGGATCGGATGGTCTTGCTCCATAACGGAGCCATCCAAGCCGAAGGAAGTTTAGCCGAACTACAACGCAGTGAAGATGGATTCGTCGCCCAATTTGTCGGCTACGGATCGAAGTAGTCATTAAGCCGGGTAATTATTTATGTCCAGAGCATTTCGCTTAGGAGTCTTCATCGTTGTCGCGCTGCTGATATTTGCCGGAGGAGTGTTCTGGATTGGGAAGAAACAATTCCTCTTCCATTCGACGTATCGCCTTAAAGCCGAGTTCCAAAATGTTGCTGGCCTAAATGGAGGAGCCGAGGTCCGCGTTGGAGGAATTCATGAAGGAACGGTCCGGCAAATCCAATTGCCTACCCGACCGAACGAGAAAGTACGCGTCCTGATGGATCTTGCTGGTGGCACCCGCAATGTGATTAAGAAAGATTCTGTCGCCACGATCCGTTCCGAAGGCCTGGTGGGAGATAAGTTTGTGGAGATCTCGTTCGGCTCCGAGCAGTCGCCCAAGGTGGGCGATGGTGACATGATTCAAGGCGAGCCTCCCCTACAAATTTCCGATCTTCTCAATAAGACCAACGAAGTGCTCGATACCACAAAGGGAGCGATCGCGAACGTCAATGAGACAGCAGGCAATCTAAACTCAATCACCACGAAAATCGATCAGGGTCAGGGTACAGTCGGAGCACTGATCAACAACAAGAAGATCTACCAGAGCGTCAACGCCGGCGCGGCCGCATTTCAGGAGAACATGGAGGCGCTCAAGCATAATTTCTTCTTGCGCGGCTTCTTCAAGGAGCGAGGATATGAGAGCGCCGCCGACCTGAAGAAGAATGAAATCTCGCAACTCCCGGACAAGCCTGTGGCCAAGCAATTCAACTATGAAGCCAAAAAGGTTTTTGACAAGCCGGACACAGCCAAGCTCAAGGACGCAAAAACACTGAATGACGCTGGAAGCTACTTGCAGAGCAATCCGTTTGGCTTTGCCGTGGTCGCAGCCTATACCGATATGAAGGGGGATACCGAGAAAGACCGGCTCCTGACCGAAGCGCGATCGATGGTGGCCCGCGATTATCTTGTGCAGAATTTCAAACTCGAGGACACCAAAATCAAGACAATCGGATTAGGAAAATCTGGCAAAGCTCCTGAAGGCGGCACTGTCCAGGTCTTGATTTATCCAGAAGGCAGTACCGCAGCTCAGAGCTCTGTTATGCCACCTTCACGGTAGGGCCAGTTCTCTGCGGCCAAATGGCGTGGCATGGAAAAAGCATTCGAGGTTGCGCGAGCTCGAAGAGGATCGAGGCACCTGCATCGGGCATAGCGTGGCTACTTGAACCGAGTCATCACCGGAGATCAACGGGGCCGTCGGGGAAATACTGTTGGGAGAATGAAATTATCGGGAGTACAGTCAAGATGCACAGTTAACGGCCTGGCTCGGCACTGGAAAAACGGCGTAATGCCAAACCATAAACAAAAGGTTCTACATATTGAATGCCCTTATTGTGATGGCGACAACGTTATTGCTAGAGCCCACTCTGGCCACAGTGAATTAGATCCGACGGATCGCGAGATCGCCTGCAAATACTGCCAAAGTCTTTTCACCATATCTGAAAGCAAGCTGTGGATTCGCAGGCTGTCCAAGCAGGATTTGGACGCTGCATGAAGTAATTCCCCAAGAGCATATGCCAGATTAGCTCGGTATAATTGGCGACGATCATGGACTGGAGCGCAGCGTCCGCGATCGGTTGGTTATTTGAAGGGCAGCGTGGAGCATCGGACCGCCTGATTCCGCGCTGGCTTGTCCTGCGCGCGCTCGGCATCATTTACTTTTCTGCGTTCTTTTCTCTCATATTTCAGATCCGTGGACTCATCGGTCCAGTAGGCATTCTGCCTGCAGGAAGTTACCTGCAAGCAGTTGCACAGTCACTAGGACATTGGCAGCGATTGTGGTACGCGCCGACGTTGCTTTGGTTCTCGAGCGGTGCGGCCATGCTGCATGCGCTCGGCTGGGCAGGAATGATTGCCTCGCTGCTGCTGGTATTGAATCTGTGGCCGCGCGCCACGCTTGCGGTTTGTTTCGTCTGTTTTCTGTCGTTCGTAAGTGCAGCGCAGGATTTTTCCGGCTACCAGTCCGATGGGATGTTGCTTGAAGCTGGCTTTGTCTCCTTCTTCTTTGCGCCGCCTGGATTTCGCCCCGGTCTCGGCCCAACGCATCCGGCTTCGCGAGCCAGCTTGTTTTTACTGCAGTGGGAGTGGTTTCGCATCTATTTCCAGTCCGGCGCGGTAAAGCTGCTGAGCGGAGATCCCCAGTGGCGCAACTATACCGCCATGGATGAGTACTACCAGAACGGTCCCCTGCCCACATGGCTCGGCTGGTACTTGCAGCACTTGCCGCACTGGTTTCATGCTGGCACCGTTTATGCCACGCTGGCTATGGAGCTGGGGTTGGTATGGATGTTTCTGCTGCCACGACGGTGGCGAATTATCTGCTTCTTCATCGTCACGCCGTGGCAGATTGGCGTAATCCTGACGGCCAACTACACGTTTTTGAATTATCTGGTGCTGGCTATGGGCGTGCTGCTGCTCGATGACGGCTTCGCATTGCGTGTCTTGCCGGCGAAGTGGAGAGGGAAACTAGATGTCGCTCTGGCCAGGGCAAAGAACGGAACTATCACAGACATAGAAAGATCGTTGAGCAGCATTCGTTCGCATTGCAGTGCACTGAAGCTTGCCACAAGCGCCGTAATGCTGAGCTGGATTTTTTACGCAACCACCGCAGAACTGATATGGATGTTTGCGCGAGTGCCATTGCCAACATCTCCAGTAGCTGCACTTGAGCCATTTCGGATTGCTAACCAGTACGGACTCTTCGCGGTGATGACCCGGGGACGATACGAAATCGAGTTTCAAGGCTCTGCCGACGGCCAGAATTGGGTGGCATATCCGTTTCGCTACAAACCACAAGACCTGGATCAGCCGCCTGGGATCTACGCGCCGTACCAGCCTCGATTCGACTGGAACCTGTGGTTCGCCTCTCTGGGTTCGTGGCGCGAGTATCCGATTGTTCCGAACACAGAAGTACGCCTGCTCTCGAACAGCCAAGATGTCCTCGCGCTGTTTGCGGGCAATCCTTTCCCTAGCAACCCACCGCATCAAATTCGTGCGATGCTTTGGCAATACTGGTTTACCAACATGCGAGAAAAACGCACTACCGGAATGTGGTGGCGCCGGCAATTGTTAGGTCTGTATGCGCCAACGCTGGAGCGAGAATCTGACGGACAAATCAAAGTCATTGAGTGGCCAACGGTGCAGCCACGCCAATGACACGTGATCCGGGCATCGAACGATTGGTGGATCAAGGCTGCCTTACGATGAGCCGTAGTGCGTGTGTAATCGGTTCGGGTCCGAACGGATTAGCGGCTGCTATCGTTCTGGCCCAGGCAGGAATGCATGTAGACGTTTTTGAGGCGGAGGCCATTCCTGGAGGTGCCGTACGTACTCTCGAATTGACCTTGCCCGGGTTCCTGCACGATTTTGGATCGGCGGTGTATCCGCTGGGCGTTGGTTCGCCATTCTTTTCATCGCTTCCCCTGGGTGAGCACGGGTTGGAATGGATTCATTCCCCAGCGCCGCTGGCGCATCCTCTTGATGACGGCACCGCTATCGTGCTCGAACGCGATCTTGGCGATGCGAAGGGTGTGTTTGGCGCAGACGGAGATGCTTGGATCAAGCTCATGCGACCTTTTGTTGAGCGATGGGCCGATTTCGCTCAGGAGGTGCTGCGTCCGGTCCTAAATTTTCCGAGACATCCCTTGCTGATGGCGCGCCTCGGTATGACTGCGCTGCTGCCGGCGAGAACCATTGCCCACCGTTTCCGCAGCGAGCGGACCCGAGCGCTATTTGCCGGACTGGCAGCCCATTCATTTCTAAGTCTTGACGAGCCGTTGAGCGGGGCAATGGGCATGTTGATGGCCATACCTGCGCATGCGGTTGGATGGCCGATCCCCCGCGGCGGTTCTCAGTCGCTGACTAGCGCGCTGTGCAGATATCTCGCGACGTTCGAAAGCAAGCTGAGGACGTCATCGCGGGTTGAATCTCTCGCGACATTATCTAACTATGATCTGATTGTCTGTGACGTAACCCCGCGACAACTTCTCAAGATTGCTGAAGGACGGTTGTCGAAGACCTACCAACGTCAACTGGCAGGCTATAGATATGGGCCCGGCGTATTCAAGGTTGATTACGCTTTGAACCACCCGATTCCGTGGAAGGCTTCCGAGTGTCTGCGAGCCGCAACAGTACATCTAGGCGGTAGTTTCGAGGAGATCGCCGCGTCCGAGCAGGCGATGCAAGATGGAAGGCATGCTGAGCGACCATTTGTGTTATTGGCGCAACCCAGCTTGTTCGATTCCTCGC
>Ga0209056_10003323_pt1 | contig 17193 bp, 13 predicted proteins | sample GraSoiAngelo_114_FD_185876 | JGI IMG/M metagenome (GOLD analysis project Ga0209056, IMG submission 185876) | Grasslands soil microbial communities from the Angelo Coastal Reserve, California, USA - 14_0903_13_40cm (SPAdes) (version 2) | ecosystem: Environmental > Terrestrial > Soil > Grasslands... | reverse complement strand
CGCGCTGTCGCGTACCCTGTCCGACCCGGAGAGGTCGACGCAAATCCTCCGCCATTCGCGTGCGATGGTTCGGTCGCGCCTCGGCCTCGATCGATCGACATCACGCGGCGTCTGACGGCCACGCCCCCGGGCCTGCCGACATGTCGGCAAGCTGCCGACGCGTCGGCGTCGTCGTTCGGCATCGTGAGCCGGACCGAGTCACGAGTCCCGACGTGACAAGACCTTCGGCGGTCCCGCCCCCCTTGGGCGATGGCACGGCAGTTGCCTATACTCTGGCTATGTCTGCCACACGGTATCGAGACGGTCGCTTGTCGATCTTCTTGCTCGCTGGGTTCTTCGCGCTCGCGCTGGGAAGCGATGCGGCATGGCCTGCCGTGGCGGGAAGTCATGCGGGCGGTCACGTCGGTGAATTCGGCGGCGGTGGCCGCCTCGGTACGGGCGTTCCGCGAGGGGGAAAGTTCGGGGGCGGCCGCTTCGTTGGCCGCCGCTTCGGTGACCACCGTTTCGCTCACGGGCAGCACGGCCGACGAGGCTTCTTCCCGTACTTGGGCGCTTATCCCTACGGCGACGAGTACGACCTGGATTACGGGTACGATCCGCACTACTCGTACAACCCGTACCCCAGCGGCTACCCGAACGCCGGCCACTGCGACGTGTCTTCACACTCCTACCCTCAATACTGCGTCTGGAAGGACGGTCCGTAGGACGAGATCAACGAGCGCTCGTGCGACGAGTTTCGCGCCCGGGAACGGTCGCGGAGCGTGGCGTCGAACACGTCCTCCCTTCGGCGCGATGATCGAGACGCCCGGCGCCGCGGCTCGGCGTCGCCACGATCGCCGCGCGCCGCCGTTTCGCGCCCTCTCCAAGCCGAGGCCTCGATCATTTGGAATCCGCAGCATCGCCCTAGTGGGAAGACATGTTCATCCCTCCTGTTGCCGCGATCCATGGGCCGGGCTGGGGAATCGGATTCCCATTGGCGGCCGCGATGTGAACCAGGACGACGGGCCCGAAGCAGAGGGAGGGCACGGCGATGTGTCCGTGAAGGTTGGCGTTTCCCTTCATTGACAGCGGGACGGGAGCCGTCTCCGACTGCACGGTGCCCCCGCTACCGCCGCAAACCAAGCTGGCGCTGACAGCAGTCACCGGACCCGCATCTCCGGTGGCCGGGAGAATCAGGTCGCGAACCCTCACGTGCAGCTTCCCGCTCGGGTCGAGAGACGCAAAACCGCCTTTGACCGTCCAGGGCGAGCTCGCACTCTCCACTCCTCCGATCACGATATTCGGGTTGTTTCCCGCCAAGGTGGAATGTAGCTGAATCGGCTGGGCCATCGCGCCGACGGCAAAGAGTGCAGGGCTGATGACACCCAGCAGAGCGATCTGTTTCGATACCTTGCTCATGATTCGACTCCTCTCATGGTTGGTGCCTGCGTTGACGTACTCGTGGTCTCGATCGGACAGCGGCGCCCACGCGGCGGGGGCGAACGGCCGCCTGTTCCCGGCTCGCACGTCAGGCAGGTGATCGTAAGGTCGTCTCTCCGTAACGAGAACCTCAAAGCGCCTATTTGACCCTCGTGCATCCTAGCCCGTCGTCCCTCCGGAACGAGCGTCACGCTGACTTGGCCTGCCATGGGGCCTGCGTGTGCCCGCACTCCTACGGGCCCAGCAGCAGTCTTGACCAGCAGCAGTATTGAGGAGCGTAGGAAGGTGAATACGGGTCGCAGTACGCGGCGTACGGGTAGATGATCGTAGAAGTACGGGAAGACGAAGACTCGCGGGCCGCCGGGCTCATGCTCGTCTCTCGTGAGTGCCTGGTCGTCCACCGAACCGGCCGCCCCCGAACTCTCAGGCACGGGGTGACGAGCCCATGAGACCGAACGTGAGTGCGTGGAAATCGCTTCATCGGGTCCGGCTCTCCTCGGCCGCCTCTCGTGCACGATTCACGCCATCATCCGTCGCGCTCCGCTGGGTTGAGAAGCTGCGATGCGAGCGCGCCCGATGCTGCCGAATGATCGGCACGGTGCCGAGGCACCGGCACGCAGCTCTCGGATTCGCGCCGGAGAGTAGAGACCGATTGCCACACCGCCCCCCGGGGCAGGCAGCCTCGAATCTGCTCGCGGTTCCGTGTTTTTCGGCCCGGCCGCGGCAGCTGCGGAGCGGCACGGCAGTTGCGGAGGGCCAAGAAACGGATGCGCGCGAATACGGGAATGAGTCAAAGCCGTGACGAGGTCCATCAACATCGAGACGATGGCACGAAGGTGCGCGCCCCGATGACGATCTGGAGACGCGGAGGAGTCCTTTCCGTCCCGTGCGTGCTGTCGCTCTGGACGGCCCTGGCTCACGGAGCCTGCACCGACCCCTCCGCCGCCGCTGCCACACGTGCGATGGCCGAGACGCAGTGCCCCTGCGCGACTGCGACGAGTCATCGGGAGTACGTCAAGTGTGTTGCCGGCGTGGCGAAGATGGCGGTGGCGAGCGGAAGCCTGCCGAGGCAGTGCAGGCGCGCCGTCCTCAGGTGCGCCGCCCAATCGACGTGCGGCCGATCGGGCTTCGTTTCGTGCTGTCGGACCTCGGCGAAGGGCGTCACGAAGTGCTCCATCAAGCCGGACGCCGCAAAATGTACGGCGCCGAGAGGAGGGGCAGCCTGCGTGCAGGACGTCCCGAGCTGTTGTGATGCCTGCAGCGCGGGCAGCTGCCCTCTCAGCACCACGACGACCATGGCGGGCGGCCCGACGACCACGACGACGATCGCCCCCCAAACCCACACCGTCATGGTGGGGCAGGACGGCCTGAACTTCATTCCCGCGCGCCTCACCATCCATGTCGGAGACACGGTGCGCTGGGTCTGGGCCACGGCGGGTCACAGCGTCGTGAGCGGCACAGACGGGAACGCAGACAATCGGTTTTGCTCGCCGGACGACACCGGCTGTGCCAACCCGCCGCTGTCCAACGCGGGAGCGACGTACGATCACACCTTCGCCAACACGGGAAGCTTCCCGTACTACTGCTCGGTGCATTTCTCTCTCGGCATGACGGGTACGATCACGGTGCGATAGCGGGGAAGGCTTCGCGACGGGCAGCAATCGTGCCTTCGTGGCAGGCGTCGGCAGCCACACCGTTACACGCCAGACGATCTACGGCGCGATCGCGGGCTATGTGCTCCTCGCAATGACCTGGGCGTTGGCCTACGGGCTCCTCGAGAAGCTGGCGCCGGGTTCCTTCCCGTCCGTGGTCAAGGACGGGCTCGTCACGGAGCCCAACTTCCTCTTTCTGAGTTTCATCACGCTGACGTCGGTCGGCTATGGCGACATCGTGCCGCTCGGGGAGTTCGCCCGGTCGCTGGCGATCCTGGAAGCGATCACGGGTGTCATGTTCCAGGCGATCTTCATGGCCCGGCTCGTGGGCCTGTACGCACCGGGCGCCGGCAAGGCGACGTAGTTAGCGCGCGCCGCCCCGAGCGCAATCAGCAGTCGCCGCAGCCTGCCCGCTTGACTCTTCCTGTCAGCGGCGGCCGTTACGACGCGGAGAGGCACGTGTCTCGCCCCGAGACATAAGACGGGGGGCCTGGAGTCGGTCGGTCAGTGTGGATATGTCCCGGCGCGGGGGCGATGCCTCGGACCATCGGTGCGGTGCTGGTGCTGTGCCTTCTCGCCGCGCCGGTCGTGCGCGGCGACGACGGCGACTGGCGGGATCGGGTCACGCTCATCGCCAGCGAGCGTCTGCGGGGCGAGTTCGTCGACTGGTTCCGTCCGCGCCCGCGGACGGCCGCCCCGGACGTTCATCGCTACAGCTTCATCGCGAGCCAGCTGCGCGCCGGCCTCTCGGTCGTGCTGCCGCACGTCCAGCTGACGCTCGTCGCGCAGGATACCCGGCTCGGCAACCTCCCCGACGACGCCAGCCTGGCGCCGCCGGTCGGCAACCTCGGGCCGGGCGCCGTCTACTACGCGAACACCAAGCAGCGCACGCAGGGCGAGCCGTTCCTGAAGCTCGGTTTCCTCACGTTCCGCCGGGCCGGCCTCGCGGCGACCGTCGGCCGCTACGAGTACCGGGACGGGCTCGAGACGGTGCCCGGCGACCCGACGCTGTTGGCGCTCAAACGCACGCGCATCGCCGAGCGGCTCGTGGGCCCGTTCGAGTTCACCCACGTCACACGCAGCTTCGACGGGGTGCGGCTGGCCTACGACCGGCCCGGGTGGAACGTGACGCTGATCGGCACGCGGCCGACGCAGGGCGGGTTCGAGGTGAGCGCCAACCGGGAGCTCGACCTGACGCTCGCGGGCGCGGCCCTCACCCTGAAGCGCCTCCCCGTTGCGCCGCCGGCCGACGTCCGGCTCTTCTACCTCTACTACCGCGACGGCCGCGACGGCGTGCTCAAGGTCGACAACCGCCCGCTGCCGCTCCGCACGGCGGACCACGCGCCGATCGCGATCCACACCGCCGGCGGGCACGGGCTGACCGTCGTCGACGTCGGACCCGGACGGCTCGACCTCCTCGCCTGGGTGGCCGTGCAGGCGGGCGACTGGGGGGTCGACGACCACGCGGCCTGGGCCTATGCGGTCGAGACCGGGTACCAGCTTCCCACGCTCGCGGCGGCTCCGTGGCTACGGGTCGGCTACGATCGCTCCTCGGGCGACGGCAACCCGGGCGACGGCCATCACCGCACCTTCTTCCAGCTTCTCCCGACGGCGCGGACATACGCGCAGCTGCCGTTCTACAACCTGATGAACACCGCCGACGCGTTCGCGCAGGTGCTGCTGGTGCCGCACCGGATCGTGAGCCTGCGAGCCGACTACCACTGGCTCACGGTCTCGGACGGGAACGACCTCTGGTACTCGGGCGGCGGCGCGACCAACGATCACGTGTTCGGCTACGCGGGCTCGCCGGCTGGCGGCCGGCACGCGCTGGCGCAGGTCGTCGATCTGTCCGTCACGGTCCAGCTCCTCCGGCAGCTCGCCCTCGGCACGTACTACGGCCACGCCTTCGGGGGAGGCGTGGTGCGCGAGACCTTCGCGGGGACCGGGGCCAACTACGGTTTCGTCGAGCTCGTCTACCGCCGCTGAGACGGCGCCACGCTGCATCCCCGTCAGCTACGTGCTCTCCATCACCGTCGGTCCGGCCGGCGCCGCGGTGCGTGGGGTCGACTCCTCGGTGAGGAAGAGCTTCGCGATGGGTGCGGTGTACGACTCGACCGGCACGGGGAACTGCGCAACGATCGTACCCCCGGGGTTCACGCCGAACTCGCCGCAGAAGACGCTGCGGTCGCCGACCTGCGCCCACAGGCGGTAGCGCTCGCCGGCCGGCAGCGCCCGCAGGCCCTTCAGGACCACCGCGCCGCGCTTCGCGTCGAGGTCGAGGGCGACCGTCCCGTACGCGCCCCCTGTGCCCGCGAGCGCGAACGAGCGCACGACGTTGGGCTCATGCAGCGTCGCCGTGAGCTCGCGCTCGAGGTCGAGCTCGCGCCGCACGCGATAAGCGTCGAAGCCGAAGGCGAGCGCGAGCACCGCCGCGGCGGCGGCGGCGAACTGGCTCCAGACCACGCGACGGGGCGCGCGTGTCCCCCTGGCCGGCGCACGGCCCTCGGCTGCGGCGAGCACGCGCGCGCGCAGGTGGGCGGGCGGCTCGGTGACGGTCGCGAAGGGAAGCAGGCCGAGCGTCGCCCGGAGCCGACGCACCTCCTCTGCCAGCTCCGGGTCCTCGGCCACGCGTCGCTCGAAGGTCTCGGCCTCGTCGCCCGAGAGCTCGCCCAGCACGTACTCGACGGCCAGCTCCTGGGCGGTGGGATCGCGGGGGGCCGTCACGTCACTCCACCAGATCCGCCAGGGCCGCGCGCAGGCCGAGCAACCCGCGGCGGCACCAGCTCTTCACGGTCCCGAGGGGGGTGTCGAGCGTCGCGGCGATCTCGGCCTGCGTCAGGCCCTTGTAGTAGACCATCTCGAGCGCGCGGCGCTCGTTCGCAGGCAGCCCGGCGACCGCGCTGCGCACCCGCTCGGAACGCTCGCGCATCGTGAGCCGATCGACCGCGGGCATGGGCATGACGGGCGGAGGTGCGTTTTGCCACGATGCGCGGAGGATGCGGAGGCGCCGGCCGCGGCTCCGGAGCCGATCGATGGCCCGCGAGCGGGTGAGCGCGGTCAGGAAGGCGCCGAGCGAGCCCCGGGTCGCGTCGTACGTGGTGCCCTGGCACAGCATCACGAAGACCTCCTGCGTGAGATCCTCGGCCTCCTCCTGGGAGTGGAGGATGGCGCGCGCCAGCCCGTAGACGAGGCCGCCATAGCGATCGTAGAGCGGTCCGAGCCCGGAGCGTTCGGCACCGAGGGTGCGGAGCAGAACCTCGTCCGATGGGTCGGGCGAGGCCGCCTCGTCATTTTCGGTCCGCCGCAAGTCGGGGCTCTGGCTACCATAGTCGTTCGGCGCGGGGGATAGCACACCATCTCCACTACGCCCGAGCCGGGCGGCCGGATGAGGGGGCCGAATCAGGGGGCGGGGGCTTCGGTGGTCGCGGCAAGGGAGACGAGCGCCGTGGGCGGGTCGCCGATCGGGCCGACCGGATCGGCATGGCCGGTTGCGAGGTCGACCGTGTAGAGCTTGCCGCCGGTGGCGGCATAGGCGTGGTCGACCCCGGCGGCGTCGGTGACGATGGCGAGTCCGGACAGTGGCGCGAAGTCGACTCCCAGCGCGCCCACGGTCGTGAGGATGCCGTCGTTCGGCGGATCCTGGACGACGAGGACGTCCTGCTCGGCGTCGATCTCGAAGAGGCGGGTGGTCGGTGCACCGGCCACGGCGTTGGTATACGCGGCCGCGGCGACCCGTGGGCGTTTGCCGGCGTTGCGATCGGCGGGTGCGTAGGCGAGCGGCGAGTCGGCTGCCGTCGCTCCCAAGGTGACGTTGATGCGCAGGTTCTGCCCGTCGGCGCTCAACACGCGAAGGCGATCGGTCTGGGGGTTGAAGGCGAGGCCGGACCGGACGTCGCCGTCGAACGGGACGGTCAGCGTGCTGACGAGGGTGGAGGCGCCGGTCGTCGGATCGATGCGGTAAACGTCGTTGGTGGTCGTGAGGCCGAAGAGGTGGCCGTCGGCGGGGCGCGTGTCGACCCCGACGAGACGACCGCCGAGGCCGGTCGAGCGGACGGTGCGAATCGCCTGCGGGCGATCGGCTGCGAAGATGACGAGGGTGCCGTCGTCGGTCGGCCCGATGAGCGTGGGACCCGCTCGGGCGGGGAGCGGAGGAGCGAGGAGTGTGGCGGCCGACGCCACGAGGACGGCAGCGAGGAGGCGAGGTCGTCTCACGCGAACTCCAGCCGCCGACGCAGAACCCGCCATGGACGTCCGCGTCTTACGACGGGACTACAAGCGCGGCAATACGCGAAGACACGACCGCGTCGGCGGTTTCCCGCCGACGCGGTGTCGCGCGCGGGGAGCCCCGCGTCTACCTCGCCTTGAACTGCTGCTCGACCACGGCGCTCGCGCCGTCTACGTCGGTCGCCGTCACACGAAGGGTCAGGTTGCCCTTGGCATGCTTCAGCGAGATCTGGGCCTCGAAGGAGCCGGCGCTGGTCTGGTTGACGGTCACCTGGCGAAGGGATTTCCCCTTCTTGTTCAGGATGTCGAGCGTGATCGTCGCCGGCTCGGACACCGTGAGCTGCACCGTCAGCAGCCGACCCCTGCCGAGCTGCTTTGCCTTCACGTTCTCCGGGAGGTCATCGATCGAGACGGTTGGCGGCGTGTTCACGACCACGAAGCTCTGGTCGGGACCGTCGACGGTGACGAAGTCCGTCTTCGCGACGGCTCTGAAGTGGATCGTCGCGCTCTGGGTGAGCCCGCTCGCCGTCGCGTCGAAGGCAGTCGCGACGCTGGCGACGTCGAGGCGAGCGTCCGGCGTGCTGGTGCCGTAGGCCGCCGTCGCGCCGAAGTCGAAGCGGGTCAGGATGGCGGCGCCGCCCGGATTCGCCGATCCGTTCAGGGTCGCATCCGTCTCGGAGATGTCGGTCGCTGCCAGCGTCGACACGTCGGTCGGCGCAAATGCCTCGGCGAAGAGCTGCTGGGTCCCCGGGCTGCCCGCGGTGTAGAGGAAGAACGGCGTCCCGATCGCGCCTCCCTGGCAGCTCGCGCCGTCGGCGTTGGTCGGGTTGGCCGTGCAGCCGGACGAGATAGGGGCGCGGAGCGGGTTCTCGACGTCGCCAAAGCCGGAGTTCGGGATGCCGGTCGGCGTGTCGAGCTTGAAGACCGGCGCGCTCGCCCCACCCTCGAAGTGGCCGACGAAGGTCACCTGCGCCTTGGACACGTCCTCCTGCCAGGAGATGTAGGGCACGTTGCCGGAGAACGTGATGTCGGGTCGCGTCGCGTCGTTCGCCGTGTTCGAGACCGGCTGGCCGGAGTTGAAGAGCTCGAAATGATCGCCGCCGACCAGTCGCGAGACGAAGACGGCGTGCTTGCTGTCCCCCAGGTCCTCCTGCCAGACGACCCACGGCACGGTCGCGCCGCCCGGCTTCAGCGTTCCGGCGGCGACGCGCGGGTTCTCGGCGTCACGGCGGGCGACCGCGTTGAGCGTGCACGCGTCCTCGGCGGCCTCGGTCTCCGCGCAGTTGCCGAAGCCGTGCGCGCCCGAGGTGTCGAGGACGTTGGTCTGGCCGGCCGTTCCGTTCCCGACCGCGACCCAACGGAAGCCGCCATCGGCCGTGCCGTCCGCGACGATCCTGGCCGCGAAGACCATGTCGGTGTTGCGGAGCCCGGCGATGGCGGTGGGATCTTCCTCGTACCAGACGACCCACGCGACGGTGTCGTTCGGACCGGTGAACGCGATGTCGGGCTCGACTCCCGAGCGTGTCGGGTCGATGTTGAGCGTGGGATCGCCGGTGGCGAGCGCGGTCGGACCGTTCGGATCCAGCCGCTCGAGTCCCACCTGCTGGAAGCAGAATCCGTTCACGTCGTTCCCGCCCACGGGCTTCGTCCCGACCGGGCACGCCGTGCCCGCGACGGCCTGCTTCACGCCCTTCGAGACGAAGATCTGTCGCCGCGTCGTGCCGTCATCCGGGACGCCGTCGTTCTCCTCCCAGGTGACCCATGGAACTGGATCGTTGCCCGCGACGGCAGCTCCGCCCGCGACCGAGGGGTTCTCGGCCGTGCGAAGAACGTGGATGTTGAGGGACGGGAGGTGGCCTCCGCGGGCCTGGCCGGAGGGCAGCCAGAGATTGGCCGCCGCGTTGAAACGGCTGGCGAAGATGTTCGTCGGCCATCCGAGGGTTGCGTGCGGCTCGTACCACGCGACCCACGGGACCGTGCGTCCCGCACCGGCGAAGTCGATCGACGGTGCTTCGGCCTCCTCGGTCGGGTCGATGTTGAGCGACGCCGGGAACCCCTGCGTCACCCAGGCGCCGTTCTTGAACGCACGAACGAAGATATGCTGCCCGCCGCCGGCGACCCTTTGCTCGAACGTCGCCCACGGCACCTGAACCTTTCCGGCCGTGAGGGTGCCGCCGGCGACGTCGGCGACGCCCGCGTCCTCGCTCGGATCGATCGAGTTCACAGGATCGTCGTTGACCTGCGCCCCGGTGGCCGGGAGCGGCAGGAATGCGGCGTGTGCCGCGGGAGCCGCGAGCAACGCGCTGGCGGCGGTGAGCGCGGCGAGCATCAGGGGAACGTTGCGCGCGCGGGTGATCGTCTCGAGACGTCGAAAATGCATGGAACGTGCTCCTTCAAGGTTGCGGCGCGCGGGTGAGCGGGGCTCGTCGCCTCGAACGCGCCGGAGTGTTCATCCGCGGCGATGAAGTCGTGCACCGTCGCGCGAGGGCTCACCTGAAGTTCGCGGCGGTCTTTGCATCGTCACGGCAGCTACGCCCGAGCCGCGCGGACGGATGCAGCCGAGGCCGGCATGGCCCTGCCGGTTGGACCCACCGCGCGATGTTCTCGCCGCACTCCCAGCGCCACACGACGGTCGCGCTCCTGCCCCAGAGCGGCACCGCCGACGCTGACGTCTCCCGGAAGTCTACGGCACCCAAGACTAGAGTAAGCGCCCGCTTCGGCCGTCTTTTACACGGTTGGACCGTTGCACCCACCGCGCGATGTTCTCGCCGCACTCCCAGCGCCACACGACGGTCGCGCTCCTGCCCCAGAACGGCACCGCCGACGCTGACGTCTCCCGGAAGTCTACGGCACCCAGGACTAGAGGATGCCGCCGCCTTTCGCGCTCAGCGGCCGCCGCTCACTTGCCTTTTGGGCGCCGTATTGTCGGGGCCCTGCGACGCTTCCTTGCCCCTCGCTTCTTCGGCGCACTCGGTCGGCCCTTCTTCGGTACCGGTGCAGAGACCTTGGCCGCCGCGGGAGGCGCCGCCACACTTTCCGTGAGGGCCCGCGGCGATACCGACACGTCAGCATACCGCCTGAGCTCGGGGTACTTGGCGAAGGCTTCAGCCCTGTGCTTCACAACAAAGTCCGTCACCGCCCGGTCAAAACCCTCCCGCAACCTGCTCGCGACGGTCGCGCTCGGTGCCGGACCGCCGATCGAGTGCGATATCACCGCCGACAGATCGCATGGCTTTAAGTTCCGCGCGGCGAGCGACAGAACTGCAGAGACGCTTTCGATCTTTTGCTGCATTCTCCCCGTCACTTCAACCGAGTAGGTCTCACCGGCTTTTCCAAAACGCTCCGCGATGAGCTGTAGGATGGAGGTGTTATCGAGAAAGGCGTTCGAGACACCACGCGGAGCAAAGGGCCCAGCAACGATCGCCGGCACTCGAGGGCCTGTCGAGTCGAACGAGATCGCTTTCTGGAGGTTTCGGTACTTTACCGGAAGGGGAGGAACGTGGTCGAAGAAGCCGCCGTGCTCGTCATAGGTGAGGATGAAAACGGTCCGCGACCAGCGCCTCTCATCGCCCGACAGGACCGTGTAGACTTCTGCAAGAAACGCTTCGCCGGGAGCCATCCCTAGCGGAGGGTGGTTGTCACACGGTGGGCGGAAGTGCAGTGGGCAGTCGTAGTAGTCCGGCTCGATGAAGATGACGTTCGGCCAATCGGTCGCCGGCTCCTGCTCCAGGTCCTTCTTCAACTGGTCTAGGCGCCTAAAGTGGGGACGTAGGAGGTGCAAGGACAACCGGGGCATCAACGTGAAGAAAGGAAGCCCCGCTGCGTAGACGCGCCAAGAGACACCGCGCTCGAGCAGCCAGTCGTAAACGGTCTGCTGATCGGGAACGACAATGCCGGTCTCGCCAAGGTCGGTCCTTCCGCACATCGACATCAGGCGATTCGGCACCGTTGACGTCGGGATGCACGCGAACCAGCGATTGCAGACCGTGTACTGAGCCGCAAGCGCACCGGTCGCCGGAATGCTGCCGGGCGTTAGAAGACCCATGACTGGGGGATCGCTCACGGACGTGTGAACCTGCTCCTCGAAGGCGTGCACAAAGCCATTCATCGCGAACTTCCCCGTTACGGCGGAGTACCGCAGCTGAGACGCGATCGGCCCCGAGTCGTGCGGCAGATCGCAGTCAAAGGAGCGATCATCCATCCAGAAGGGAGCGACCGCTTGGCCGTCGATGTTCGGATTGATGTAGTCCGGGTTCGCGAGGTCTTCTATACCGTCGATATCCCTCCGATTCCCGTACATCGAATGGCGCAGGTGACCGAGAACGTGATCAAAGGAGCGGTTCTCCATGATCACGACCACGATCGTATCTACGTTCGCTTTGAGCTCCGCCCGCGTCATCTAGGAGCCTCCGGTCGACATTCGGTGACTACGTCGATGACGAGGATGGGCGGTACGGTGGCGCACGTCTCGTCCGGGCCGAGCGGCGCCGTTAGGAACCAGTCACCCGCGAGCGGTGATCTGGCAAACGCGGTCACGACCGTCCCAGGTGACACCGCCGCACGAATGCCCGCGTGCTCGACCTCGTAGCTCCGTTCGTCTGTCGGGTGTGAGGCCACGGTCGCGACTCTCACATCGCTCGAGAAGCGCCTCGCATGCACAGAGGCCCACACCTTCCCTCCGCTGCATCCTGGACTTGCCGCTGGATCCCCCAGGCTCGCGGCGAGAGTCTCTTTCGTCGCCCCTCCACTCACCACCTCAATCTCCTGGACGCTGGTCGTCGGGTTTCCGAAGCTCCGCGTCACGTGGAGCTCAACCCGTGTCTTCGTCGTGGGTGATATGGTCGCGTGTCCTGCCTTGGGAACAGGGCCGTCCGGGAGGGCAGGACTCGGAGGGACAACGGTAACGCGCGGAGATCCTACGACGCTCCACTCGAGGTCCACACGTCCCCCCGCACAGATGTGCCGCGGTACGGCGGAGAAGGCTCTCACCTGCGCGTTACAGCCAGCAAGGAAGACGCCGACCGTGCCCACCATCAGAGCAGGGGTAGTCGCCGTGAGAGTTCTCTTCATGAGACTGCACGCCCCAGGGACACGGGCCTTGCGGCGCAAAGGTCTTTCGGCGGCAGTAGCATCACCCGGTCACGAGAAGTCGCCACTCCGCCACCGACCCGAGCCGTATCGATCGAGTCCACGCAGCATCTCACCGGTCGAGAGAGTCCTCATGCCGTGGTCGTATTCGTTCGTGATCGCTTCGCTCAGGGAAAGGGACCACTGCTCGTAGCTCGAGAGCCGATCGCTCCGCAGCGCGGCTTGTGGCCGCGACGCGATCTCGGTCGCCAGCGCGATCGCCGCATCGAGCGCGGTGCCCGGCGGGACCAGCCGGTTCGCGAGTCCCATGCGAAGCGCTTCCTCACCGGAAACCCCGCGGCCGGTCAGGATGAGGTCGAGCGCATGGCTGTGCCCGATCAATCGAGCGAGCCGAATCGTCCCCCCGTCCATCAGTGGAATGCCCCAGCGCCGGCAGTACACACCGAAGACCGCGTTCTCCGCGGCGACGCGGAGATCGCACCACGCCGCGAGCTCGATGCCGCCGGCGACCGCGTGCCCTTCGACCGCAGCGATGACCGGCTTGGCAAGCAGCATGCGCGTCGGCCCGACCGGGCCGTCGCCGTCGCGGTCGAGGCGACTCGCCCGCTCCATCCCCGGCTCTCGCATCGCTTTCAGATCGGCGCCGGCGCAGAAGGTGCCGTTCGCTCCGGTGAGGACGGCGACGTGGAGCGACTCGTCGGCTTCGAAGCGGCGGAACGCATCGGCAAGCGCCGCGGCCGTCGGGCGGTCGATCGCATTGGCGACTTCGGGCCGGTCGATCGTGACGACCGCGACGGGACCCTGGCTACGAAATTCGATGCTCATGGCGTGCCCTCCCTGTCAGGCTCCCAGTCAAGCCGCGCGCCCGGTGTTCCGTCAACCGGGCGGTCTGATATTGCTACGTTCCAGCGGAAGCAGTCGGAAGGCACCGGCTGAGGCTACGGAGGCTGCGATGGCGCACACGGTCTTTCACACCTGCTCGCTCTGCGAGGCGATCTGCGGGCTCAAGTTCGAGGTCGAGGGCAATCGAATTCTGTCGGTGCGCCCCGACGAGGATGACGTCTTCTCCAAGGGTTACGTCTGCCCGAAGGGAATCGCCATCGCCGCCATCCACGACGACCCGGACCGGCTGCGCCGGCCGGTGCGCCGCAACGCAGCGGGCCGCTTCGAGGAGATCTCCTGGGACGAGGCCTTCGATCTCGTGGCCAGGCGCCTCGGCGAGATCCGGGAGCAACACGGCGGCGACGCGGTCGGCTTCTACTGGGGCAACCCCACCGGCAACAACCACGGCGCGCTCTTGATGGTGAGCTCGTTCACGAAGGCGATCGGCACCCGCAACCGCTTCAGCGCGGGCTCGCAGGACGCCAACCCGCGCATTGTGACCTCCTACGAGCTGTATGGCTCGTCGATCTCGATTCCGATACCGGACATCGATCGCACCGACTACTTCGTGTGCGTGGGCGGCAACCCGATGATCTCGAACGGAAGCGTCATGACCGCGCCGGACATGCGCCGGCGTCTGCGTGCCGTGCGCGAGCGCGGCGGCAAGATCGTGGTCGTCGACCCGCGTCGCACCGAGACCGCGAAGGAGGCGAACGAGCACGTCGCGATCCGCCCCGGCGGCGATGCCGCGTTCCTCCTGGCGATGGCCCAGGTCCTGGTCGAGCGTGGCCGCGTTGACCGGCGTTTCATAGAGGGCACGACCGATGGATGGCCCGAGATCGAACGACGCCTGGCTGCGTTCACGCCTGCGCGAGTCGCAGCCTTCGCCGGCGTGCCGGCCGATGTCATCGAGCGCCTCGCGTTCGAGTTCGCCGACGCGCGCTCGGCGGTATGCTACTCGCGCGTCGGCGTGTGCGTTGGCGCGTACGCCACGGTCGCGACCTTCGCCACCGACCTGCTGAACATCGTCACGGGACGGCTCGGTCGCGAGGGCGGACCGATGTTCACGACGCCGGCCTTCGACATCGGCCGCGTCGCGCGGATGGGCGGCCTGGACGGCCACGACCGTTGGCAGAGCCGTGTGCGCGGCTTGCCCGAGACGCTGGGGGATCTACCCGCCACCGTGCTTGCAGACGAGATCGAGACCCCGGGTCAGGGCCAGATCCGCGCGATGGTGACGCTGGCCGGCAATCCGGTGCTTTCCGTGCCCAACGGGAAGCGTCTCGCCACCGCCTTCGACAAACTCGACTTCATGGTGTCGATCGACATCTACATCAACGAGACCACGCGCCATGCCGACGTCATCCTGCCGCCGTGCTGGAACCTGGCCGAGGACCACATCGACTTGCTGTTCGCCTCCGTCGCCGTGCGCAACATCGCGCGTTGGTCGCCGCCGGTGGTCGAGAGGGAGGAAGGCGAGCTCGCCGACTGGGAGATCCTGCTCGAGTTGAGCGAGCGGCTGGGCGGCGGCCCGATGGGCGAGCCCTGGCTCGACCGCCCACTTCGCTGGCTGCGCCCGCTCGGCGTGCGTTGGACTCCGACGGGGTTCTTGAACCTGCTACTGCGGCTGGGGCCGTACGGCGATCGCTTCCTGCCCTGGTCGGACGGTCTCAGCCTCGAAAGGCTCAAGGCCGCGCCCCACGGCATCGACCTGGGTGCGCTAGAGCCCGGCGTCGAGCGCCGCCTGTACCACCGGGACAAGCGCATCCACCTGGCCTCGCCCTGCATGCTGAAGGCGATGGCTGCGCTCGAGCATGATCTCGACGCCAAGGGCGGCGAGAACGGCCTGGTGCTGATCGGCCGACGCGAGCTTCGCAGCAACAACTCCTGGATGCACAACGTGCCCTCGCTCGTATCGGGTCGCGAGCGCTGCGTGCTCTACGTTCATCCCGACGACGCCGCCCGCTACGAGGTCCGTGACGGCGAGATGGCGATCCTCGAAAGCCGCGTCCATCGCGGCGAAGTGCGCATCGCGGTCACCGATGAGATGCGCCCCGGGGTGGTCAGCCTGCCGCACGGGTGGGGCCATGCGGGCAGCGTTCCGTGGCAGAAGGTGGCCGGCAGCCATCCGGGCGTATCGATCAACGACTGGATCGACGACTCGGTGGTCGAGCCGATCATCGGCCAGTCGATCCTCAACGGGGTGCCAGTGCGTATCGGGCCGCCGCCTCGGGCGTCCTGAGCGGCTGGGTGAGCATCGCCCTGCCAGGCGCCGACAGGCTCAGTCCCCCGTCGGTGCGATCCGAAAACGCCACCACCGACGGCATCTCGCTCAACGTGCGCGCGAGACGGGGCGCATTCTGTCCGTTGCGCTGTGGGTCATGAGAGCCGTCCTCGGCCCACGCTTGCCGCCGTCCGGCGGCGCCGCCTCCGTCCCGCCGCGTACACGACGCAGGTGATGGGCCGGCACGTGGCGAAGATGGGGATCGCTGGGCGGCGCTCGAGCCGATCGGCACGGGCTGGACGGCGGCCTTCGGGACGATCACCCCGAAAGTCGCCTCGAGGTCGCCCTAGGACTGGGCAGCCAGTACACGGCGAACCGTATTGACTGAGCATTCAGAATTCTCTAAACGTAACGCATGGACCAAATCGTATCGCTGGAGGTCCACGAATGAGGCTGCCGAACACGGCGCACACCTCTCGGCCCTGGCGGATCCATGAGATCACCCGCGACTTCCGGCTCGAGGACGTCTGGGCGCTGCCGGGCGTCGGCGGCCCGGACGACTTCGCTCGGCTGGTGCAGCGATTTGCCTCATACGACCCGTCGCAAAGTTCCTCCTGCGCCGTCCGCACGCTCTTCGCGATTCGGTTGAAGCTCGGCGAGCTCCTCGGTTGGGACGACGCCGACGCCGGCCTCGGCTCCAGGGTCCCGACGCTCCGCGACCGGTTGCCGGCGGATCTGCGCGACGGCCCGTCCGGCCCGGAGTCCGACGCGCTCCCCTTCACCTCGCTGTACCTGACGGACGACGAGTGGGCGGCGGAGGGCGCCAACCGGACGATGCACGGGGTCATCCACGTCGGCTGGGTCCCCGACGACGCGGGCGGCTTCCGCGCCCAGATGGCCGTCTTGGTGAAGCCAAACGGTCTGCTCGGGGCCGCCTACATGGCCGCGATCAGGCCGTTCCGGTACCTGATCGTCTACCCGCAGATCATGCGAGAGGGTGAGCGGCTCTGGCGGGCGGGCACTCGCCCGGCATCCTGGCAAGGCGCCCCGACGTGACCCTGCCCCCCGGCCAACAGCCCATCGATGGGTTCCCGCGCTTCGGTACGCACCTCCACCGACCCCCTCCCGCTGTCCCCATCGATCCTGTGATCGAGATCAGCGGCGCCGTGGCGAAACCCTTTCGTCCCGCCACTGGCCGAGCTGCGATGCTTTCCCCGCCGACAGCTCACCGCGCAAGGTTACAGGCCACTAGGTCAACTGCGATCAGTAGTACTCTCGGAATGGAGACGACCATGACGGTTCGGACCGATCGCATCGAGGCGACGGACTTCTATCTGCGGAGGACGGCGCTCATCTTCGCAGCCGCGGTCCTCGTGCACGGCGCCGATCACGTCCGGCGCGGCCTCGACGCCTCGCCGACGGCGGTGATGGCCGCCGGCACCATCGGGGCGGTAGTCGTCCTGATCGCCGTCGTCCTGGTGTTTCGGCGCACCCGGTGGGCACCGCACGCCGCGATGGTCGCCGGATTCGCCACCGCCGCACTGTTCATATATGCGCACGTGCTGCCCACACACGCGCACGTGCTGCCTGGGTTCTGGACCCTCAGCGACAGCTTCGTGTCCGAGCCGCACACGCACGTCAACTGGTTCTCGTGGGTGACGGCCGTGCTCGAGATCATCACCGGCATCGTGTTCGGTGTGGCCG
>Ga0209056_10003321_pt1 | contig 17195 bp, 19 predicted proteins | sample GraSoiAngelo_114_FD_185876 | JGI IMG/M metagenome (GOLD analysis project Ga0209056, IMG submission 185876) | Grasslands soil microbial communities from the Angelo Coastal Reserve, California, USA - 14_0903_13_40cm (SPAdes) (version 2) | ecosystem: Environmental > Terrestrial > Soil > Grasslands... | reverse complement strand
GAAACCCGCAAGCCCTTGCCCGGTTCCAGCGCGAGGCGCAGGCCGCGTCTGCCCTAAATCACCCCAACATCTGCACGATCTATGACATCGGTGAACAAGACGGGAAAGCGTTTATTGCCATGGAGTTTCTGGAAGGCGCGACCTTGAAGCACCGCATCGGCAGTCGTGCCATGGAGCTGGAAACTCTACTCTCGCTGGGCATCGAGATCGCCGACGCGCTCGATGCCGCGCACGGCAAAGGAATCGTTCATCGCGACATTAAGCCCGCAAACGTCTTTGTGACTGATCGCGGCCACGCCAAAATTCTCGATTTTGGCTTAGCCAAGCTCTCTCCCAAACCAGTAACGGGAACGGAGCGGACCGCGGCGACCTTCGACGTACAGGAGCATCTCACCAGCCCGGGTACGGCTCTTGGCACCGTCGCTTACATGTCTCCTGAACAGGTCAGAGGCAAGGATTTGGATGCTCGAACTGACCTGTTTTCCTTCGGGGCAATGCTGTATGAGATGGCCACCGGGCAGCTGCCGTTCCGAGGCGACACCTCTGGGATGATCTTCAACGCCATTCTGGAACGCGCACCAGTGCCTCCGGTGGGGATCAACCCCGAAGTTCCGCCCAAGCTCGAGGAAATCATCAATCGCGCCATGGAGAAAGACCGCGACCTGCGCTACCAAAGCGCCTCCGATCTGGGGTCCGAACTGAAGCGGCTGAGGCGCGACACGAGCTCAGGGACCCCCACGGCCGTGGCACCGGCCTCCGGCAGGGTGCCTCTCGTCACAGGAGGCGGCGGCGCCGGCACAACAGTCGCGGCTGTAACAGACAGCTCGAGCGACCGGGCTCTAGCCGTTCATCTCGTCCGACGACACAGGAAAGCTTTGCTCGGCGGCCTGGCGGCCGTCGCCGCAGCCGGCACGGCTGTCGTTTATTGGCTTGTGCCTTCCCTGCCTTCGCCCAAAGTCTCGGGGTATGTACAAATCACGCACGATGCCCGCCCCAAGTTTCTGGTGGGCACGGATGGCTCGCGCCTGTACTTGCAAGAGCAAGCCCAGGGCTTCAGTTTTCCTATCGCTCAGGTGTCGGCTGCTGGAGGACTAGTCGCGCCTATTCCGGCCTCGTCACCTACCCTGATTGTTTTGAATGTTTCCCCGGACGGCTCGGACCTCCTCGTGGCGGACAGGCCTGGCAGCGTCGCGGAGGGGCCGCTCTCGGCTTTACCGGTCCTAGGCGGCTCGCCGCACCGATTGGCGGATACCGCCGGTCACGATGGAGCGTGGTCCCCAGATGGGAAGAAGCTCGTCTACGTCAAGGGAAGCGATCTCTACCTCGCTGACGGTGACGGGACGGAGTCTCACAGGCTTGCTTCCTTACCGGGCCGTGCGTGGGGGACGGCATGGTCTCCCGACGGAAGCCTGATACGCTTCAACGTGATTGATCCCAAGACGAGAATCAGTTCACTCTGGCAGGTTTTGGCCGACGGCACGAACCTCCACCCGCTGCTCGCAAGCTGGCGTCAATCCAATCGCAAGAGTGATATTTCTGGTTTAGGTGGGGAATGTTGCGGCCGGTGGACGCCCGACGGGAAGTATTTCGTTTTCGACTCCGGTGGTCAACTCTGGGCTTTGCGCGAGAAGGAAAGTCTTCTGCGCAAGGTCACCCGCGAGCCGCTGCAGTTAACTTCAGGAGCAATCAACTACGGATTTCCAATACCCAGCAAAGATGGCAGAAAGCTCTTCGCGGTGGCGGGCCTGGCGCGCGGAGAACTCGTGCGCTACGACGCCAAGTCCAAGGCCGTCGAGCCTTTTCTTTCGGGAATCTCAGCCCAGGACGTAGCCTTCTCGAAGGACGGCCAATGGGTAGCCTACGTTTTGTATCCCGAGGGGACACTCTGGCGAAGCAAGGCAGACGGGAGTGACCGGCTTCAGCTCAGCTTTCCACCGCTTTATGCGATGGTGCCTCGCTGGTCGCCGGATGGGAAACAGCTTGTCTTCTTTGACTATGAGACCGGCAAGCCGACGCGCATCTATCTTGTTTCGGCCGATGGTGGCACACCTAAGGCGATGATGCCCGGCGGCCCTGAAACTCAGACCGATCCGACCTGGTCTCCGGATGGTAATTCTGTCGCCTTTGGAGGAGTGATCCGCACGGCGATGGACGGCATTCACATCTTTGATCTGAAGACGCGCCAAGTCTCTAATCTTCCCGGCTCCGAGGGATTGTATTCTCCCCGTTGGTCTCCGGATGGGCGGTACATGGTAGGGATGCCGGCCGATTCGCTGGGCTTGAGGCTGTTCGATTTCGAAACCCAGAAGTGGGCGGTGCTGAGCAACACGGCGGCGGCGTATCCTGGTTGGTCTCAGGACGGGAAGTATGTCTATTTCCTGCAGCAACAGCCGGATGTGGGAGTGTTTCGGGTAGGAATCCGTGACCGAAAGGTGGAGCAAATGGTCACTGTGAAGGGGTTCCAGTTGACGGGTTACTGGGGCCTGTGGCTCGGCCTTGCGCCAGATGATTCGCCGTTATTGCTCAAAGATACTGGAAGCCAAGAAATCGTCGCCCTCGACTGGGACGCGCCGTAGTTGAGAGTCCAGTTTTCCACCCGCATCTATAGGCTGCTTTCGCTGAGGGTGAAACCCATGTCGGTGGCGAAACGGATCAAGATTATGCGAGGGAGGGCGTCGCTTGCATAGTGGGACTGGCCACCGAGGCATGGGGCCCGGGGAGTCGGTCAGGAGGAGAGACTCACCCGGGCGGGCGTAGGAGGTTAGAGTTACCGGAAGACGATCGCGAAGCGGACTTGCCACGCGTGTGCAACCGGGCCAGTCGTGTTGATATGGTCGCGACCCTCAACGCGGAAGGCCCAGCGCTCCTTGAACCAATATTGGAAACCCACGCCGTAGTTGGCGAGGTTCGCGCCGCTCTGGTTGGCAAAGGATCGCGTGTAGCCCGCGGTGACGAACGGAACGAACCTCCGCTCGTGCTGCGAGCTCACGAAGTGATAGGCGCCGTTGAAAGAGGCCAATCCGAAACCATTTCTGAAGCTTTCCGTCGGTCCCTGCCAACCGATGTCCGCGCCGGCTGCCAAGCCCTTGTACAGCATGGCTTCGCCGCCGACACCGAGGGCAATTGCTTTAAGCGTGTTTCCTCTGGCGGTTAAACCTCCAGGTGCGACATAGGCATACGCGTGTCCGTGATAGCTTTCGCCTTGCACTTGCGCGGCGCATTTGCCGGCCGCAGTCAAAAAGAGTAGCCCAAGGATTGCCAAGTTACGTAGACGCATAAGTTCCTCCGTCAATAAGATAGAAGGGCCCCTTCGCCTAAAGGGAAGGCAAGCTGTGGGCCACGAGGGGATGCTATGCAAACCTTGCAGAATCATAAAATTGGGGAAATGCGTGCGGGCCGACGGTCAGAAAACCGTCTGGATGGCATGACAGTGAAATCTACAGGTGACGGAAAACGGGTGAACGAAGGGATTAGTATCTATTTGCTGCCGGGCTTGACGGCGAATTCCTTGGGGAGCGGATTGTCGGGGCGCTCCTCGTCCCAGAGGATGCTGACGACCCACCAGCGTTTGCCATCATAAGCCAACTGGATACTGTTAATGCCGCGGGCGAAGGGCGCTTCACCGGCGGCGCCGCGGGATTCGTAGCTGCAGAAGACCTGGGCGACGTTGCCAAACGTCTGGACGCGGCTCACGATCGGGCTTTCGAAAAAACCGTGCTGTGCGAAATAGCCGCCGGCGCCCGTTACATATCCTTCCACGGTGCGCGGACGAACGTGAATATTCCCTTCGCGGTCCTTTCCGGCGGAGGTGAGAGTGGCGCCAGGCAAAAACAGGGAACGAAAACGATTCCAGTCTCGCTCGCCGGCGGGGCCGGAGATCACGTTGTAGAGAGCGGCGAGGATGCTGTCGATGGATTTGACGTCGTCTGGCCTGGGAGCTGGAACCTGGGCTGAGGGGTCCTGGGGAGGTTTGGGTTGAGTTTGCTGCGGCGGCGTTGCGGGCGAGGCGGCAGGCGACTGCGCGGCAGCGGCTACATTGCAAAGTGAGAGAGCTGTAGCGAACGTTAAAAGCTTGAATTTCACAGTGGGTCCTCCGCTTGCCAGGATTGGTCCGGAAACTATACCTCAGCAAAACAGGAATTGCGCCGCCAATCAACAGCGACCGGTTCGCCCATCGGAGTTTATTTTGTGCGGCGCGCAATGCGGCGGAGGCTGGAGGTGAGACTGAGACGCTGGACGCAGACTTGCAGCGAGGGGCAGTGGCAGTGGAGGAGATGCTGGAGGAGAGATTTCAAGCGAAGTGAACGCTCAATCGTTTCATCCATTTCGCGGATTTTGTGATGGGCGAGTTTTTTCCAGCGGGGGCCGACGGGGGTATTGCCGCGCAGGCCATGGAGAAACAGTTTGATCTCGCCGAGGGTGAAGCCTATGTCGCCGGCGAAGCGAATGAGTAGCGCGCGGTCGAGGGCGTCACTGGGATAGCGGCGCTGGCCGCCGGTGCGGTACGGAGGGGCGAGCAGGCCCATTTTTTCGTAGTAGCGGAGGGCGGAGGCGTTAAGACCTGCGCGGGCGGCGAGTTCCCCGATTTTCATTTTTCACTTCCTGGAATATCGCTTGACTTAAAGCTGACTTTAACTTCTAGCATCCGGGGATGGGACGTGGCAAATCCTAATCGGAGGAAGACCATGAGCGGAAAGAAGAATCGTTTTGTAGAAGCGAGCTGGCAAATCGCGGCGAAATGGGCTGTGGCTTTGTTCCTTGTGAGCGGCGGAGCCGCCGGGCTGCTGGCGCAAAGCTCGGCAATCGCAGTGAGGCCCGAAAGGCAGGCGGCAGCGATGCAAAGCAGGTTCTACTGCAACACCAAGGCACTGAATCCGACTGAGCGGGCTCGGCACAAGCAATTGAGCGAAAAACTTGGCGCCCAACGCAAGGAAATCGTCGAAACGGAGAAGGGCTATGAATTCAAGTTCAGCCCGGCGGACATTTCGCTGGCGCAGTTAGCGGAATGGGTGGCGGCGGAGAGCAAGTGCTGCCCGTTCTTTGATTTTCATATCGACCTGGAACGCGAGGGAAAATTGCTGTGCTTGCGCTTGACGGGAGAAGAAGGGATCAAGGCGTTTATTCGCGCGGAGTTCCGTGTTCGTTGAGACAGCGCAAGCGGCCGCGATCAAGAAGTCAATCCCAGAGCCGCCGAAGTTTGTAGGTGTCAAAGACCGAGTCGTTGCTGAGGATCGGCAGATTTTCGGCCAGGGATTGAGCGATGAGCATACGGTCGAAAGGGTCCTTATGAGGGCCGGGGAGTAATCCGGCGCGGGCGGCATGTTCGGACGTGATCGGGAGAGATTCAAAGGATTCCTGGAGAAGGATTGCGTCGAAACGGAGAGCGAGGTCGGCGGCTTGCGGGAGCTTGCCGATGCGGGATTTCGTAGCAATCTCCCATGCCGAAGCAGCACTGACGAACACAGTATTGGAACGAGAGCGGATGAACTTGCGGGCGCGTGGCGGGAGTGCGGGATCATCGGCCAGCCACCAGAGCAGCGCGTGCGTGTCCAGAAGAAGACGCAGAAATCACTCCCAGGCCGCGAGCTCCGCGTCCGGGAGCGGCTCGAAGAACTCAGGGCCGACCTTGAGCTTTCCCTTCATGCTGCCCGGCTTGCGCTGCCCCGTTTTCTCAATCAGGGGCTGAAGGCGAACGAGAGGCTGGTCGCCGCGAGCAATGATGATCTCCTCGCCATCGCAGGCCTTTTCGATGAGGCGAGAGAGGTGTGTCTTTGCGTGATGGATCTTGACCGTGGGCATATTAGCTAATCTAGCTTAGCTAATTTCCGGAAGGATGTCAATCCGGATTCACTGCGGCAAATTGGCGAATCAGATGCGGCGGACTAAGCCCTGGTCGGTGGCTCGGGTGTTGCGCACGAGGAGCAAGACGAGAATCATGCCGACGAAGGGAATCAGTCCGGCGGCAATCACGATCGGATCGAAGGAATGCACGGCGGACGCCTGGCGCGCGTCCGAGAGGTGTCCGATCAACTCGAAAGCGATGATAGTGCCGATGCCCGCGCCGGTGCCGCTGAGGCCGCTGACGGAAGCAACGGCGTCGCTATGGTAGAGGTCTGTGGGGAGCACGTTGGCGATGGTGGAAAACGATGCGTAGGAAAATGTGGCCAGGGCGAAAAGCAGCGTGATCAGGTACAGGTTCACGGTGAAGATGGTGGGGATGAGCAGCAGAACGCCGACGCCGCCAAAAACAACCAGCGCTTTTCGAGCGGCGCCTAACGACCAGCCGCGCCGAATCAAATAGCCAGAAATGCCGCCGCCGAAGAAATTGCCCAGGTCCGCAGCGAGAAAGGGAACCCATACGGCCAGCAAGCCGCTCTTGAGTGAAATGCCTTTTGCGACGAGGTAGATGGGAAACCAGTCCGTGATGAAGAACCAAACGGGATCGGTAAGGGCCTTGGAGATGATCGTTCCCCAGGTTTGAGGCAACTTCAGGAGATCGTGCCATCGCAGGCGCGGTTTCCCAGCGATTTGCGCTTCCTGGGTCTCGGCAAGAATCATTTGGCGCTCGGCGTCACTGATGCGCGGATGATCCTGGGGCAGGTGGTACATCCGTCGCCAGACGATGAGCCACAAGAATCCGAGCAGCCCCGGAATGACAAAGGCGATGCGCCATCCCCAGCGAAGGTACACCGGCAGGATCAGAAAGGGCGCGACCGCACCGCCGACGGATGAGCCGCTGTCGTACAGCGCCGCCGCAAGGCCGCGCTCGCGCTTTGGAAACCATTCGGAAACCGCTTTGCTCGCGCCGGGCCAATTGGCGGATTCGCCCGCGCCGAGTAGAAAACGAAAAAGAGCAAAGCTTGAAAGGCCATTGGCCAGGGAGGTCAAGACGGAGACAATCGAGTACCAGGTGACGCTAATGGTCAAGCCGCGCCGCGTGCCGACGCGATCCATCAGCCGCCCGCACACGGTTTGTCCGATGGAATAGGCGATGCGAAAGGCGATGGCGATGTTGGCGTAGTCCACGTTGGTCCAGTGATAGTCCTGCTTCAGAAAGGGCGCAAGGATGGAAAGCGTCTGGCGGTCGATGTAGTTGATGACCGTCGAAGCAAAGAGAATTCCGCCGATCCACCAGCGTAAGGAGGGAATCGGACGAGGCGGTGCCGAATTCAATTGTTTTGCTACCGCCATGAGCATCCCGCGGCGGCCGTTTCGCCAAATGGGCTGGTAGAAACGAAGGGAGTCACGGATTATCCGGCGGCGGCAAGAGCAGCGAGCGTTGCCGGGTCGAGCAGACTGGCGGATTCGCTATCGAGATAAAGCGTCGCGGCTGGATGGGTGCGCAGGATGGACGCCGGCGCCATCGGACTGATTTCGCCCTCGAGACAGAGCTTGACCGCTTGCGCTTTGCGCGCATCGGGGACGACGGCGATAATTTCTTTGGCCTTCATAATCTGACGCACCGACATGGAAATCGCCTGGCGGGGAACTTCCGAAAGATTCGCGAACCAACCCTCACCCACTTGCTGGCGGCGGCAAGGTTCATCGAGGTTGACGACGAGGTAGGGATCTTCCGTTTGGAAATCCGCCGGAGGGTCGTTGAACGCCAGGTGGCCGTTCTCTCCGATGCCGGCAAAGGCGACATCCGCGGGCGCGGAGTGCAGCGCCTCGCCGACGCGGCGGACTACTTCACCGGAATCGCGGTCGCCGTCCAACAGGTGATACTGGCTGATCCCCGTTCTGTAAATCAGACGCTCGAGAAGATATTTGCGAAAGCTGGCCGGGTGAGTGATGGGCAGCCCGACGTATTCATCGAGGTGAAACATCTCGACACGCTGCCAGTCGATGTTTTCGGCTCCGGTGAGCGCATCGAGAAAATCCAACTGGGACGTTCCGGTTGCGACGATGATACGAGCGCGTCCGCGATCGAGGATCGCACGGCGCACAGCAGTGGACGCCTGTTCGGCGGCGGATTTGCTGAGTGTGAGCTTGTCTTCAAATACTCTTACGAGCACGCGGCGATCTCCTTCGCGCGAGTGTGCGTGAGGACGAGCAACTCTACTGGGGCCAATTGCAGTAGTCAATTCTGGGGCAAATCAGCTCGTCCTGAGCATTTCGGATCGGGAATGAAAAATACGTTCCCATCTATTGGGCCGCAGCAGGCTTTGCGCCGGCAAAACCGGCTGCGAGACTGAGCAGGCCAACGCCGAGGTGGATAAAATTGTAGTGTGTGTTCAAGCCCAACTGGATCGGACCGAGGTCGCGAAGGCCGGCGAATCCTGCAATCGCGACAAGCGTATAAACCGCCCCAAAAATCAAGCCGAATAGCCGCGGTCTGTCAACAGGCTTTCCAAACCCGGCCCAAAGCGCGATTGCGCCGCTAGCGAGATGAAATGCATTGTGAGCGGGAGGAAATGTGAGATTGAACATTTCGTGGCGAAAGAAACCAACCACACCGACGACGAACAAGATCGCTCCGCTTAATGCGACATAGGTCCGTGCGATGACGGCTCTCATATTCCTTGGTCACTTTCCAATTCGCGCGACGTGCAGATTTAAGCGCGGAATTTGGTGGAGCTTACGGCGTAGGCCGATGTGACGTCAAGCGCACGGGCGCATGCTGGGACACAGAGATGGTACGTGTTGACGAAGGAATTAGCGGCGGAAACGGGAGAAAAGCCAAAAAAGCAGGTTTAGGACAATACTGAGCACCAAGCAGGTCACGATCGGAAAGTAGATGGTGGTGTGCTCGCCGCGGTGGACGATGTCGCCAGGGAGGCGTCCCAGGCGGAAGGGCAGTTTGCCGCCGAAGAAGAGAAGTGCGCCAATGAGAACGACAAAGCCTCCGAGGAAGAGGAGCGTGCGGCCGAGTTCGCGGAGAGGATCCATAATGAAATCTCCCGAGTCGAATGGTTCAAAACCCAAGAGAATCGCATGTTGATGGATAGCGGTGGCGGCATATTGTTGAAGACTGGGCCGCCATAAACTTAGATGAGTTCAAGGCCCGAAAAGAAATATCCAATTTCGAAAGCGGCGGTTTCCGGAGCGTCGGAGCCGTGAGTGCAATTATTGCCGATGCTGGTGCCGAGATCGTGACGGATCGTACCGGGCGAGGCTTTCTTCGGATCGGTGGCGCCCATGGTGTCTCGCCACTTCAGGATGGCGCCTTCGGCTTCGAGGACCATGGCGAAGATTTTGCCGGAGCTCATGAAGTCGGTGAGCTCGCCGAAGAAAGGGCGCTCGCGATGAACGGCGTAGAAGCCGCCGGCTTCCTCTTTGGTGAGACGCATGGATTTGATGGCGACGATTTTGAAGCCGGCTCTGTGGATGCGAGAGAGGATTTCGCCTTGAAGATTGCGGCCAACGGCGTCCGGTTTGATGATTGCGAAAGTTCTTTCAATTGCCACTAAGAATTCCTCCAAAAGATTGCTGCGAGCTATCCGGCGAAACGCCCGACGATCAACATGGGCCCGGCCGGGCAAAAAGCGGACAGACTGAAGTCTGTCCCACCAAAAGCTATGACTTCAAGGCGGCGGCGACGGTTGAGCCGATGTCCGCAGGCGATTCGACGGTGTGGATGCCGGCGGCGGCCATGGCCGCATATTTGTCTTTCGCCGTGCCCTGACCTCCGCTGATGATCGCGCCGGCGTGGCCCATGCGGCGGCCGGGCGGGGCGGTCTGGCCGGCGATGAAGCCGACGACGGGCTTTTTCACATTCACCTTGATCCATTCTGCAGCGCGCTCTTCGGTGTTGCCACCGATTTCGCCGATCAAAATGATGGCGTGCGTGTCCGGATCGTCATTGAAAAATTGGATGGCGTCGAGGAATGACGTGCCGATGATGGGATCGCCGCCGATGCCGATGCAGGTGGACTGGCCGATGCCGAGTTTCGTCAATTGGTCGACGGCTTCATAGGTCAGCGTGCCGCTGCGGCTGACGACGCCAACGTTTCCCTGTTTGTGAATGCGGCCCGGCATGATGCCGATTTTGCATTTGCCGGGAGAGATGATGCCGGGGCAGTTCGGCCCGATGAGACGCGTTTTCTTGAAATCCACGGTGGCGGCGACGCGCACCATGTCCAACGCCGGAATGCCTTCGGTGATGCAAATGACGAGCGGAATCTCGGAATCGGCGGCTTCGAGAATAGCGTCGGCGGCATACGGCGGGGGGACGAAGATCACGGAAGCGTTTGCGCCGGTGGCCTTCGCCGCGTCAGCGACGGTGTTGAACACGGGGCGCTCAAGATGCTTGGTGCTGCCTTTGCCGGGGGTGACGCCACCGACGACATTCGTGCCGTACTCAATCATCTGCTGCGTGTGAAACGTGCCTTCGCGGCCGGTGAATCCCTGGACGAGCAGGCGCGTTTTTTCGTTAACGAGAACGCTCATCGCGCACCCCCGGCGAGTGCCACGACTTTTTGCGCGCCGTCCTTCATGCCGTTGGCGATGGTGAAGTTCAAACCGCTGTCGCGTAGAATCTGCTGGCCGAGTTCGACGTTGGTTCCTTCCATGCGCACGACGACGGGCACTTTCAATTGGAGATCTTTTGCTGCGGCAACCACGCCGGTGGCGAGCACATCGCAGCGCAGGATGCCGCCAAAAATATTGATGAACACGGCTTTCACGGCCGGGTCGCTCATAAGAATCCGGAAGGCATTTTTCACTTGATCGGCGGAAGCACCGCCGCCGACATCGAGAAAGTTTGCTGGGGAGCCGCCGGCGTACTTGATGATGTCCATGGTGGCCATGGCGAGGCCCGCGCCGTTGACCATGCAGGCCACGCTGCCCTCGAGCTTGATGTAGTTCAGGCCGTACTTGGAAGCTTCCACTTCGAGCGGGTCTTCTTCATCAAGGTCGCGCAGCTCGCGGAGTTCCTTGTGACGGAAGAGCGCGTTGTCATCGAAGGTCATCTTGGCGTCGAGAGCGACGAGTTTGCCATCGCCTATCACTACGCTGGGATTGATTTCGAGCAGCGAGGCATCCGTATCGATGAACGCGCGATATAGGGCCTGCAAGAAAGGCACCGATTGATTGACGACCTCCACCGGCAAACCGAGGCCGAAAGCGATTTTGCGCGCCTGGTAGAGTTGCAGACCAACGGCAGGATGAATCGCTTCCCGCAAAATCGCGCTGGGATTATTCTTGGCGACTTCTTCGATTTCCATGCCGCCCGCGGCGCTAGCCATGAGCACGACGCGGCCGATGGCGCGATCGACTAGTAAACCGAGGTAAAGCTCGCGCTTGATATCGAGGCCTTCCTCGACGAGCACGCGTTTTACAATGCGGCCCGCAGGACCGGTTTGCGGCGTGACGAGCTTCATCCCCAGGATATGGCTGGCGATGTCGGCGGCTTCGTCGGAGGAACGGGCGAGCTTGACGCCGCCGGCTTTTCCGCGCCCGCCGGCGTGGATTTGCGCTTTCACGACGCAAATGTTCGACTTCAGGCGCTGCGCGGCTTCGCGCGCTTCTTCCTTGGTGAAAGCCACTTCGCCGCGCGGCGTCGTCACGCCATAGCGCGCCAGTATCGCCTTCGCCTGATACTCGTGAATCTTCATTGAGGTTCCGTTCCCTGTGCGGCCTTGAAGCAGTTCGTTCCTGTGCGACCGCGGAGCGTAAGACCAGTGCTAGAATTTTGAGGCAACTTGAAACATAGAAGTTTACCCGGAAGCCGCAAAGAGATCGAGCGCCTTGAATCCGGCCACTTCTACACGGGCGCGGAAGCAGAAGCGATGATGGACGAGCTGCTTTCGGGGCGCGTGGAGACGCCAGAGATCGTGCGGTTGCTGACGGCGCTGAACCAGCGGCCGGTGCAGGTGCAGGAGCTTGCGGGTTTCGCGCGAGTGATGCGGCGAAATGCCACGCCGGTCTTCGCTGATGGCGAGGCGCGCCCCGAGCAGATGGTGGACACGTGCGGCACGGGGGGCGATGGCTCGAACACGTTTAATATTTCGACGGCAGCGGCGATTGTGGCAGCGGCCGCCGGTGCGCGCGTTGCGAAACACGGCAACCGCGCGGCAAGTTCGCAAAGTGGTTCGGCGGATGTGCTGGAAGCGCTCGGTGTGCGCATCGATCTCCCTTTCGAACGGGATGGACGTGCGATCCGGGAGATTGGCATTGGGTTCTTGTTCGCGCAAGGCCACGCGACATGCCGCTCCTGCACGCAAGCAGATTGGCGTGCGCACGGTCTTTAATTTGCTGGGCCCGCTCACGAATCCCGCGGGCGCGCAATCGCAAGTCCTGGGCGTTTTTTCGGCAGAGGTGATCGATCTGGTGGCCGCGACGCTTGCGGAGCTCAGTGTGGAGCATGCGTTTGTGGTGCATGGCGCGGGAGGGCTCGACGAAATTTCTCTTGCCGGGGAAACACTGGTTGCCGAGGTCAGGCGGGGCGGCGCCGTCCGGCGTTTCACTGTTACGCCGGAGGAGTTCGGCGTGTCGCCGGCACCGCTCGAAGCGCTTCGCGGTGCGACGGCGGCAGAGAACGCGGCAATCATCCGCCGCGTGCTGGCAGGCGAGGCCGGCCCACAGCGCGACATTGTGGTGATGAACGCGGCTGCGGCGCTCGTCGCTGCAGGCGCGGCTGCCAATTTTCACGAAGCGGCAATTCTTGCGGGAGAGACTATCTCGTCGGGCACTGCCGCCGCTAAGCTCGCGGCACTCGTTTCCTTTACAAACGCAGGGTAGCTCGAGTCGGTAATTCAGGGACGATCGGGACTTTCAAGAGCTTCATGGACGGCCCATTCGGTTGCCCAGGCGATGCCGCCAATGATCAGAATCCAGAAACCTTTGGACTTGCGACGGGGCAGCGGGGTATCCGCATTCTTCGAATGGCCTGCAGCCGTTTCTTGCGGATCCAGCAGAATGCGATACGACGCGCTCTCTGCGATGTTTTCAGTTTCGGAATGATACGAGAATTCCAACGCGCCGCGCCGCGCGGTAATCTGTAATTCCTTTGGGCCGATAAGGGTGACTTGCGCGACGGTGGGGACATCGGCTGCCGGACGAATGAAGGCGTCATTGGCAAGAATTTCCATGGCGGAAGCTCTGGCGGAGGAAAAAATCAAGCCGCCGGTGCTAAGGTGCGCCTGCGTGCCATTCGGAAGGCGGTGCAAAGTGACACCGCTCCGGCCGGGCAGATAGAGCAGCGAGCCCGCGCCACGAAATTGAAGCAGGCCCTCGGACTCCGTGGAAAGGCGGTCACCGTCGTAGACCGTGGTCCCCGCCGAAACTCTGGCAGTGTTGAAATGAGCGGCGGAAGCTTGCGTTACGACACCAAGCGCAGGGATTCCCGCGGGCCACGCGGACAGAGGAATGTCCACCAGGAAAAATGCAAGCGTCATAGCCAAGATGCGGCGGTACATACTCGTTCGAAGCCTCCGAGGGAAGTACTTTGTCAGTTTAGGAGATGCGTCCGCGGATGCGCTGGTACTGTGCGTAAACGACTGTTGGCAGCTTCTGCACAAGCGGAACGTTACCTGAGTCGAAGTGCAAGGCGTACGGAAGGACAGGCCGCGGCGAAACACAGAGCAGCAAGGTCGGATAGAATCATCAGCAGCCGATGGCGCGCTGTACGAGTTTTTTTGCACCGGCCGAGGCTGCCGGCGCCATTCAAGGAGGAACACTTTGCGAAACATTGCGGTCACCCTAGGTATTGCGCTCGTACCGCTTTCTGCAGTGGCGCAGAAGCCGGCTCCACCAGCGCCTGCACAAGTCGCGCGGGAAGTTCGCGACTATCGCATGGCGAATGAGGAACGCATCGTGCGCGAACTCAGCGAATTCCTTTCCATCCCCAATATTGCCAGTGACACTCCCAACATTCAGAAGAACGCAGCGCATCTGGTTGGGACGCTCGAGGCACGTGGAATTGAAACTCATCTGCTGCCGATCGCGGGGCGCGGACCGGTGGTGTTCGGCAAACTGATTTCGCCCGAAGCAAAGCGCACGGTGATTTTTTACGCGCATTACGACGGCCAGCCAGTCGACCCGGCTGCATGGACGGATGGAAAGCCATTTGAGCCGGCCCTTCGCAACGCAGCCATCGAAGCCGGCGGAAAGCGAATTCCCTTCCCTGCATACACCGTGAAGCAAGGCGCGGCATACAACGACGACTGGCGGATTTACGCGCGGTCCGCTTCGGACGATAAATCGCCGATTGTTGCTCTGCTTGCCGCGCTCGATGCGCTTCGGGCCAAGAAGATTCCGTTGGCCGTCAATCTCAAGGTCATTTTTGAAGGAGAGGAAGAGGCCGGCTCGACGAATTTGCAACGCACCCTGGAACTTCACAAGAATTTATTGGGCGCGGATTTGCTCATCACCGCGGATGGCCCGGTGCATCAATCGGGACGGCCTCTCGTTTTCTTCGGAAACCGCGGGGACATCGGCATAGGCGTTACGGTGTACGGGCCGGTGCGCGCGTTGCATAGCGGACATTATGGGAACTGGGCGCCGAATCCAGCGATGGAATTGTCACGGCTGCTGGGGGCCATGAAAGATGCCGAAGGGCGCGTGCTGATTGAGGGCTACTACGACGACGTTACGCCGCTTGGTGAGGTGGAGAAAAAAGCGCTCGCGGAAATGCCGGTGAATGATGCCGATCTGCGGCGCGAATTAGGCATCGCGAAACCGGAAGGCGGCGGCAAGAAGCTAGTGGAACTCTTGATGCAACCGTCGTTGAATATTCGCGGATTGCGCAGCGCGTACATCGGAGAGCAAGCACAAAACGTGGTGCCGGACAAGGCCGAGGCTTCGCTGGAGGCACGGCTCGTGAAAGGCGAGGACCCCAAGAAAAAGTTTGAACAGATTGCGGCGTTCATCGCGAAGCAGGGATTCTACGTCATAGACCATGAACCAACAATGGAAGAGCGACGGGCCCACGCGCGGATCGCGAAAGTGGTGTACGAAGGCGGCTATCGGGCTTCGCGCACGCCGATGGATCTGCCGGTGTCCAAGGCGGTTGTGGAAGTTGTGAAAGCCGCAACGGGCAACGACGCGGTGATCATGCCGTCCACGGGCGGCAGCGTGCCGATGTACATCTTTGATGATCTGGGACTCGTGTGGATCGGTGTGCCCATCGTGAATTACGACAATCATCAGCACAGCTCGGACGAGAATCTGCGTCTGGGTCACTTTTGGCGCGGCATGGAAATCTATGGCGCGATCCTGGCGGACCTGAACTGGTGAAAACGCCAAAAGATGCCGGGCTAACGCCCGCCATCTACAAAGACAAGAAGTTTTGCAGGAGTTGCTTGCCGGATTCGGTGAGGACAGATTCGGGGTGGAACTGGACGCCTTCGATTTTGTGGCGGCGGTGGCGCAGGCCCATGATGATGCCGTCGTCGGTTTCCGCGGTGATGAAGAGTCCGCGCGGGAGCGATTTGCGCTCCACAATCAGCGAGTGATAGCGTGTCGCCGTGAAGGGATCGGGCAACTTGCGAAAAATGTTTTTCCCGTCGTGATGGATCTGGCTGGTCTTGCCGTGAAAAAGTTTCGGGGCGCGGACGATCTTGCCGCCGAACGCGGCGCCGATGGCCTGATGTCCCAAGCACACGCCAAGGATGGGGAATTTTCCCGCGAGGCGCTCGATTAACTCCACGGAGATGCCGGCCTCCTGCGGCGTGCAAGGCCCGGGCGAAATCACGATGCGCTCCGGCTTCCGCCGGGCAATTTCTTCGACGGTGATCTTATCGTTGCGGTGTACCTCGACGTTGCAACCCAGCTCGCCGAGATACTGCGCGAGGTTGTAGGTGAAGGAATCGTAGTTGTCGAGCAGCAGAATCATGACGGCTTCCTCGGCCGGCTTCCGCCGTGTGCGGCTTCCAGCGCCGCTAGCAAGGCTTTCGACTTGTTCACACTCTCCTGATATTCGCCCTGCGGCGTGGAATCCGCAACAATGCCGCCTCCAGCTTGCACGTAGGCAACGCCGTTCTTGACGACCATGGTGCGAAGCGCGATGCACGAATCGAGATTGCCCGCGAAATCAAGATACAAGATGCCGCCCGCATAAATTCCGCGGCGCGTGCGTTCCAGTTCCTCGATGATTTCCATGGCGCGAACTTTTGGTGCGCCGGAAACGGTGCCGGCCGGAAAGCAGGCCATCAGCGCATCAAAACAGTCTACATCTTCGCGCAAGCGGCCACGGAGACTGGAAACCAGGTGCATGACGTGCGAGTAGCGCTCCACGGTGAGCAGCTTCTCGGGGCGCACCGTGCCGTAATCGCAGACGCGTCCGAGGTCGTTGCGCCCCAGGTCCACGAGCATAATGTGCTCGGCGCGCTCCTTCTCGCTGGCAAGCATTTCGCGCTCGAGGCGCTGGTCTTCGGCTTCGTCCTTGCCGCGCCAACGCGTGCCGGCGATGGGCCGGTAGAAAACGTCACGGCCCTGGACTTTGACGAGCATTTCCGGCGAGCTGCCAACGACGGAGACGTCGTTCATCTGCAAATAGAAAAGATAGGGAGAGGGATTCAGAGCACGCAGTTTGCGATAAATTTCAAATGGGTTTGCTTGTGTCTTTGCAGAAAAGCGCTGGCTCAGCACGACTTGAAAAATGTCGCCCGCGCGGATGTATTGCTTCGCCTTTCGAACGGCGGCCAGATACTCGGGCTGGCGAAAATTCGAACTCACCTTAAGTGGAGCGCGCTTTTTCACCTTCGGTGGCTTTTTCACGCGCTCAGCCGCGACAGGCTCTTGGAGCAGCCGCCGTGTTTCCTTGATTTCGCGCGCGGCAGCGTTGTATTTCGCGCGGAGCGAACCGGAGCCGCCGGTGAAAACATTGCGGACGATCCACAGGCGATGCTGCACGTGATCGAAGGCAATGATGCCGTGATAGAACATCAGCATCGCATCGTAGAGGCCGATTTCGTCACGCAAGCGTTTGGGCAGCCGTTCGATCAAACGGACCATGTCGTAACTGAAATAGCCGATGGCTCCCGCGACGAGCGGCGGCAAACCGGGAAGCCTCACGGGACGGAAGCGTTCGATGCGCTCACGCAAAAAGGAAATTGGATCGCGTTCTTCCCAAACCATGCGGTCGCGGCTTTCTAGCACGCACGCGCCGCCGGCGTAGCGGAAGACTTCTTCCGGGTGAGCGCCGGCAAATGTGTAGCGGGCGATTTTTTCGCCGCCTTCCACGCTTTCGAGGAGGAACGAATACCGCGCGCCCTGGGCGATTCGAAGATAGGCGCTCACGGGAGTCAACAAAT
>Ga0209056_10003315_pt1 | contig 17209 bp, 13 predicted proteins | sample GraSoiAngelo_114_FD_185876 | JGI IMG/M metagenome (GOLD analysis project Ga0209056, IMG submission 185876) | Grasslands soil microbial communities from the Angelo Coastal Reserve, California, USA - 14_0903_13_40cm (SPAdes) (version 2) | ecosystem: Environmental > Terrestrial > Soil > Grasslands... | reverse complement strand
GGCCTCCATGGCGCCGCAAGTGACGATGAAGTCATCGGGGGAGAGCGCGCAGCCCCACTCCACGGACCTGCGCGCGAGCTGCCGCCGCAGGGACCTCGCTCCCGGCGGCAGCTCGTAGGTGAACCCTCCGCCGTCCCGGGCGATGCCGGCGGCGATGCGGCCCAACCGCCCCCAGGGAAACAGCTCGGGATCGGGTTGGTTGCAGCCGAGCGGGACCAGATCGGGATCGCGCGCACTCTCCACCACTTTCGCGACCAGCGCGCTGATCGTCACCGGTGTTGCGCCCGGCGCGGGCCGCGTGGGCGGGGGCTCGGGCGGCAACGGCCGCTGCCGGCGCACGTAGTGGCCGGACTGCGGCCGGGCCTCGATCAGCCCGCGGGCCTCGAGCTGCAGGTAGGCCTGGAGCACGGTGGAGACGCTCACCCGCTCGCGCTCGGACAACCCGCGCACCGAGGGCAGGCGATCTCCGGGCCGCAGGGCACCGACGCGCATCGCTTCTTCCAGCTTTCCGGAGACGCGTTCGTAGAGACGGAGCTGCTGCATGGCCTCAGTCTGGCGTGAACCAGCACAGCTCGCAAGAGCGCAGTCTGTACTGGTCACACTTGCGCGCGACTGCATCTGTTCCGATTCGCCGGGACAGGCTAGAAGCACGGCACCATGCGCCCGGATACGCTGCTGGTCCACGCCGGAGAACCGCGGCCGCGCGACGGCGGCGCGGTGGCGATGCCGATCTACCAATCGAGCACGTTCGAGGAGACGGAAGCCCGCGGATATCACGACATCCGCTATGCCCGGCTGTCGAACACCCCGTCGCACGACTCTCTGCACAACAAGCTCGCCGCGCTCGAGGAGGCCGAGGCGGCGCTGGCGACGGCGAGCGGAATGGCAGCGATCAGCGCGTCTCTCCTCTCCGTCCTGCGCGCCGGCGACCACGTGATCGCGCAGGAGGGGCTCTATGGCGGGACGCACGACCTGATGACCCGCGATCTGCCGCGGCTCGGCATCGCCGTGACGTTCGTTTCCGGCGACGACGGGGCGCACGCGGGTGCTCTACGTCGAGGCGCTGACGAACCCGCTGCTCCGCGTCGCCGATCTACCTGCCGCGGCCGCGTTCGCGCGCGAGCGGGACCTCGTTTCCATCATCGACAACACCTTCGCCACTCCGCTCGCGCTGAGGCCGCTGCGACACGGCTTCGACCTCGTCGTGCACAGCGCGACCAAGTATCTGAACGGCCACAGCGATCTGATCGCTGGGGCGGTGATGGGGCGGTCGGCGCGGGTGCGCGAGGTGAAACGCACGCTCGACCATCTCGGAGGCTCGCTCGATCCGCACGCGTGCTTCATGCTGCAGCGGGGGCTGAAGACCTTGGGCGTCCGGTACCGGCATCAGTGCGCGACGTCGCTCGCCGTCGCCCGGTTCCTGGAGGATCACCCCTCCGTGGCCGGGGTGAACCATCCCGGCCTTGCCAGCCACCCGCAGCACGCCCGCGCCCGGGAGCTGTTCGCGTATTTCGGGGCGATGCTCAGCTTCGAGCCGAAGGGCGGCGCTGGAGCAGCCGAGCGGATGTTCTCGCGCCTGACGATCCCGTTGCACGCTCCCAGCCTGGGCGGACCGGAGACGTTGGTGACCCGCCCCGCGGCGAGCTCCCACGTCGGGCTCACCGTCGAGGAACGCGCGCGCATCGGGATCTCCGACGGGCTGGTTCGCGTCTCCATCGGGCTCGAGGCGCCGGAAGATTTGATCGAGGACTTCGACCGGGCGTTGCGAGAGTGAGCATCTGCTGGAGAAGCAGGTCCTCGCCGCATAGACTGCGCCCATGGACCGATACCTCGACCCGAGAAGCGAAGGATCTCCCCCGGCGCTGGTAGTGGGCACGATGAACTTCGGCAAGCGCACGCCGGAGCCGGAGGCGCACCGCATCGTCCAGCGTGCCCTCGAGCGCGGGCTCGTGTTCTTCGATACTGCGAACGTCTACGTGGATGGCGAATCGGAGCGGATCCTGGGGCGCGCGCTCGGCAAGCGCCGGCCGGAGGCGCGCATCGCCACCAAGGTCGGCATCGGGAAGATCACCGACGCGGAGGGTCTGGCGCCCGAACGGATCGCCGCCGCCCTCGAGGAGAGCCTGCGCCGGCTGGGGACCGATCGCGTCGAGCTCTACTACTTCCACAAGCCGGACCATTCCCGCCCGCTCGAGCCGTCGCTGCGCGCGATGGAGAAGGTCATCAAATCGGGCAAGGCCGGGGCGTTCGGCGCTTCGAACTACGCCTCCTGGCAGCTGCTGGAGATGATCCATGCGGGGGTCAAGCCGCGGGTCTCGCAGCAGATGTACAACCTCCTCGTCCGCCAGCTGGAGGTCGAGTACTTCCGGTTCGCGCGCAAGTACGGCGTGCACACGACGGTCTACAACCCGCTCGCGGGCGGGCTGCTCGCCGGCAAGGTCAAGCGCGACGCGCCGCCGGAAGCAGGCTCGCGCTTCGACCGCAACCCGATGTACCAGCGCCGCTATCTGAACGACCGCTTCTTCGATCTGGCGGACGCGTTCGCGCGGCTCGCAGCCGAGGCGGGGCGCAGCCCCGTGGAGCTGGCGTACCAATGGGTGGCGGCCCGGCCGGGCGTCGACTCGATCCTGTTGGGACCGGGATCGGTCGAGCACCTCGACGCCGCCATCGACGCCGTAGCACGGCCGTTGCCGAAGGAGGTGATCGATCGAGCCGACGAGCTCCACCGCGCCTTCCAGGGCACCGACGCAAGCTACGCCCGGTAGGGTCCGCGCGGCGCGCCTGGTCGCCCTCGGGGCGGACGTGTTGCAGATCGCGCTGGCGCCGCTCTTCGGCGAGGGCTTCGCATCGCCCTTCAACGACGCGCTCGATCTGCTCGTCGCGGCCGTGCTGATCAAGCTGCTGGGATTTCACTGGGCGCTGCTGCCGGCGCTGGCGGCGGAGGCGGTGCCTGCTCTCGATCTCGCCCCGAGCTGGACGGTGGCGGTGCTGCTGGTGACGGGCTCGAAGCGGCGGACCTGGTGGGCGGTGGCGGGCCTGACGGTGCTCGCGGCCATCGCGGTGTGGTGGCTTTTGCGTCGACATCGGCTGGATTGACCTCGGGCGGCTCTCGATTCAGGCTCGGACGTAGACGATTGCCTGGCTGGTGCGCTCGGCTGCTCGATGTTCGAGCTCCCTTCGTTGACTCCTTGGTGACGCAGCAGCCCTTGTACCCCTCCAACGCGGAGGCGCTAGGTCGGATTCGAAGAAAGGGGGTCAGCAGAAAATGAAGATTCACCTGGAAGGGAGATCGATATGGCCTTGCGCCGTAGCGGGCCTTGTCGCCTGCGCGCACCAGAAGACGTCCGAGGCGAAGCAGGAGCAGCCCCCCGCTCAGCCTGCGCCCGTCGGCCAGTCGGCGCCCGCTCCGCCCGCCCCGGCACCGACTGCCGTCGCGACGCCTGCCGAGGCGCCCAAGCCCGGAGGAGTGATCACGATCACCACTTCCTCGCCTGAAGCCGCCGAGGCGTACGTCGATGCGGTGGACTGGCTCCTCACGGGGCACCAGCGCTGCAGCTCGATCCCAAGCTGCTGCTCGCACAGGCGATGCTCTACTACAACACGCCCGGTGCTCAGGCGATGCAGAAGGTGGACGAGGCGGCGCAGGCTAGCGCCTCGCTGCCCGAGGCGGAGCGGACGGAGATCGAAGCCATCGACGCCCGCAAGCACGGCGATTACGAGAAGGCCGGCGAGCTGGAACTGAAGCTGCTCTCGCTCGCGCCGCGCGACTGGCGCGCGCATGCCTACGTGGGCGCCACCGCCTTCTTCTTCGGCCACCGCGCGGAGGAGGCCGCCGGCCACCTGCGCGAGGCGGCATCCTTGAACCAGAAGGCGATCGGGCCCTGGTCGATCCTCGGTGCCATCGCGGACGAGCAGGGCAACAAGGCCGAGGCGGTCGAGGCGCGCAAGAAGGTCGCGGAGATGCGGTCCGACGATCCGGCGGCGCAGGCCGATTACTCCTACGCGCTGCTCTCCGCCGGCAAGCTGGAAGAGGCGGAGCAGGTGGCGCGCAAGGCCGCGGCGCTCCCCAACGCGGACGCCAAGCCGCTGGCCGCGCTGGCCAATGTCGAGTTCTACCGCTCGCAGTTCGCGCAGGGCCGGGAGGACGTGACCAAGGCGCGCTCGCTGTCTACCGACGATAATGAGCGCCTCGGACTGGACGAGTTCGCACTCTTCACCCACGTCGCGGAGGGAAGATACGACGAGGCGCTGCAGGCGGCTTCCGCCCTGGAGAACGAAGCGCGCGCAGCGAAGAACCCCAACATGGTCGTGGTCGCGGCGATGGACCGCGCCTTCGCCGCCGCGCTGCTCGGCAAACACGCCGAGGGTCAGAAGTACGCCTCCGAGGCGTGGGCACGCAGCAAGAGCGAGCCGCTCTCCGGCACGGGGCGCAAGGACCTGCAGCGCGGCATTCTCGTGGCCCTCATGTGGACGCAGGCGCTGGGCAAGATGACAGCAGATGCGGAGAAGACGCTTTCGCTGATGGAGAAGGACGCGGCCGACTCTCCCAATGACGCAAACGTGCAGTCGGCGGCCGCATGGGGCCGGGGCGTGCTCAAGCTGGGCAGAGGCGAAGCGAAGGGGGCGGCGCAGGAGATGTCGAAGTGCGTCGCTTCCGACGACCTCTGCCATTTCCATCTCGCGGTGGCGCAAGAGAAGGCTGGCGACAGCGCGGCCGCGCAGGCGACGCGTGCTACACTGCTGTCTCAGCAGCGGACGCAGAATTCCTTCTATCTCGTGCTGCGCCAGCAACTGCTGAAGAAAGTGACCCCGCGGGTTGCGGTAAACTGAAGCGGTGGAGCTGGCGGCGTTGCCTCTCCGCGCCGCCGGCACCGTTACTTCTTCTTCTCCACCCGGAAATCTCCGGTCTTCACGTCGAAGTGCAACCTGAACTGCCCCCCGTCCAGGCTCTTGAAGTCCACCAGGTGCTCGAAGACGGTCCGGGCTTCCTGGATGAGGAACTTGAGGTAGTCCCGGTTCCCTTCCTGGAAGGACTTGAGCGCGGCCAGCCCTTCGGGGTCACCCGTCAGGTTCATGGGAGGGGACTCTAGCAGACGCGTCCACTTCCCGTTATCTTGCGCCGCTTCGAGGAGGAGCCCGCAGGATGCAGCCGACCCGCCACCCGGATCGTTTCGTCGACCGCCATATTGGACCGGACAGCCGGGACATCGAAGAGATGCTCGCGGTGCTCGGGGTGCGGAACCTCGACGAGCTGATCGATCGCACGGTGCCGGCGTCCATCCGGCTGCAGAGGGCGCTCGACCTGCCGCCCGGGCGGTCCGAATTCGGCCTGTTGCGGGAGGTCTCCGAGATCGCGGCGAAGAACCAGATCTTCCGCAGCTACATCGGGATGGGATACTCGGATACGGTCGCCCCGCCCGTCATCCAGCGCAACATCCTGGAGAACCCGGGGTGGTACACGCAGTACACGCCTTATCAACCGGAAATCTCGCAAGGCCGGCTCGAGGCGCTGCTCAACTTCCAGACCATGGTCGAGGACCTCACCGCGCTTCCGGTGGCGAACGCGTCGCTGCTCGATGAGGGCACCGCGGCGGCGGAGGCGATGACGATGTTGCACAACGTCGCTCCCGGCGCCGGCAATGTGTTCTTCGTCGCGCAGGATTGCCATCCGCAGACCATCGAGGTGGTGCGCACCCGTGCGGCGCCGTTCGGCATCCAGGTGATCCTCGGCGATCCCGCTCCCTTCGACCCGGTAAAGCAGAAGGTCTTCGGCGCGCTCCTCCAGTACCCGGCGACCGACGGCGGGATCCGCGATCCGCGGCCGTTCATCGAGAAGGTGCATGAGAACGGCGGTCTGGTCGTGATCGCCGCCGACATCCTCAGCCTTACCCTGCTCATGCCGCCCGGCGAGCTGGGCGCCGATTGCGCCGTCGGATCGACCCAGCGATTCGGCGTTCCGCTCGGATACGGCGGGCCGCACGCCGCGTACTTCGCCACGAAGGACGAATACGTCCGCCACATGCCTGGACGGATCATCGGGGTATCCGTCGACGCGCAGGGCCACACCGCGCTGCGCATGGCGCTGCAGACGCGCGAGCAGCACATCCGCCGCGAGAAGGCCACCAGCAACATCTGCACCGCGCAGGCCCTGCTGGCGATCATCTCCGCGATGTACGCCGTCTATCATGGCCCCAAGGGCCTGAAGGCGATCGCCCAGCACGTGCACGGCCTGGCCGCCCAGCTCGCGCTCGGGCTCGCGCGGCTCGGGTTCCGGCTGCGGCACGAGGAATTCTTCGACACCGTGGCGGTGGAGGTCGATGCGGCGCGGCTCGGGACAATCTTCACGGCAGCCGAAGCGAACAGGATCAACTTCCGCCGGATCGACGGGCGCACCATCGGCATCGCGCTCGACGAGACCACCACGCCCGACGACGTGCGCGACATCCTGGCGGCGTTTGCCGGCGCCCGCACCGTCCCCGACGCGGACGCCGAGGAAGTCCGGCTGCCGCGCGCGCTGCTGAGGCAGAGTGCGTACCTCGGTCATCCCGTCTTCAATACGCACCACAGCGAGACCGAGATGCTCCGCTACATGCGCCTGCTCGAGTCGCGCGATCTCTCGCTCACCCGCAGCATGATCCCGCTCGGCTCCTGCACCATGAAGCTGAACGCGACGGCGGAGATGCTGCCCATCACCTGGCCGGCGTTCTCCCGGCTGCACCCGTTCGCTCCGCGCACCCAGACCGCGGGCTACGCGCAGATCTTCCAGGAGCTGGAGGCGATGCTCTCCGAGATCACCGGCTTCCCCGGCGTCTCGCTCCAGCCCAACTCCGGCGCCCAGGGCGAGTACGCGGGTCTTCAAGTGATCAAGGCGCACCACGAGGCGCGCGGCGAGGGGCACCGCAACGTCTGCCTCATCCCGCAGTCGGCGCACGGCACCAATCCGGCGTCGGCGGCGATGGTGAACTACCGGATCGTGGTGGTGAAGACCGACGAGAACGGCAACGTCGACGTCGCCGACCTGGAGGCGAAGGCCGCGCAGAACGCGAAGAACCTCGCCGCGCTGATGATCACCTATCCCTCCACGCACGGGGTGTTCGAGGAGGAGATCCGCCGGATCTGCGACGTCGTGCACCGCTACGGCGGCCAGGTTTACATGGACGGCGCCAACATGAATGCACAGGTCGGCCTCTGCCGGCCGGGTGACTTCGGCCCCGACGTCTGCCACCTCAACCTGCACAAGACGTTCTGCATCCCGCACGGCGGCGGCGGCCCGGGGATGGGACCCATCTGCGTCGCGCGGCATCTGGTCCCGTATCTGCCCGGCCATCCGGTGGTGCGCACCGGCGGCGAGAAAGCCATCGGGGCCGTCTCCGCCGCGCCGTGGGGCAGCGCCAGCATCCTTCTCATCTCCTGGGCCTACATCAAGATGATGGGCGCGCAGGGACTCACGCAGGCGACCAAGGTCGCCATCCTGAACGCGAACTACGTGGCCAGGCGGCTCGATGAGCACTTCCCGGTGCTCTACAAAGGCAAGAACGGGTTCGTCGCCCACGAATGCATCGTCGACTTGCGCAAGGTGAAGCGCGACGCCGGCGTCGAGGTCGACGACGTCGCCAAGCGCCTGATGGATTACGGCTTCCACGCGCCCACCACCTCGTTCCCGGTGATCGGGACGCTGATGATCGAGCCCACCGAGAGCGAGCCCAAGGCGGAGCTGGATCGATTCTGCGAGGCGATGATCGGCATCCGGCGGGAGATCCGCGAGATAGAGTCCGGCAAGGCGTCCAGGGAGCAGAACGTTCTCAAGGGCGCGCCCCACACGGCCGAGGTGCTCACCGCGGACGTCTGGGATCGTCCCTACTCCCGGCAACACGCCGCATACCCCGCGATCTGGGTTCGCGAGCACAAGTTCTGGCCGGCCGTGGGGCGACTGAACAATGTGTACGGCGACAAGAACTTGCTCTGCTCCTGCCCTCCCCTCGACGCGTATCGCTGATATGCTTTGTGGCGATGGCCGCAGAGGAGGTCACGGCGTTCCTCGCCAATACGTCGTTCTTCGGCGGGTTGAGCCCCGAGGTGGTGGGGGTCGTCGCCGGGATGCTGAAGGAGAAGCGCGTCTCCGCTGGCGAACTGCTCTTCGCCGAAGGCGACAAGGGAAAGTCGATGTACATCGTCCGCGAGGGCGCACTGATCATGAAGCGCCACTGCAGCGACGGAACGGACGCACGGCTGCTGATGATGCGCCCCGGAACATTCTTCGGCGTCACCTCGCTGATCGAGATGGAGCCACGCCCTTTCTCCTGCCGCGCGGAGAAGGATTCCCTTTTGTACGAGTTGACGAACCTCGACCTCTACAAGCTCTACAAAACCGACCAGAAGACGTACATCCTCCTCGTGCAGAACATCGCCCGCGAGCTCTGCCGCCGTTTGCGCAAGGCCGGAGAGCGGATCGCCGCGCTCGAGGACGCGCTTCACGCCGCCGCCCGGAAGCGGGAGTAGGGCCTGGCGTGGAGCCGGTCGACTTTCGGCCACCTACGGGATCCCACGGAGTAGCATGGAGCGCCGATAAGCGACGTTGGCGAAAATCCTGCTCTTCTTTTCTTGGTCTTGCGCCCGCCGAGCTGCTGGTCGCGCGTATGATCGCGCAGACGATTTAGTAATCCTGACGCACCGCGGTATCAACGCGACAGGGTTTAGAAATCTGGCCCCTTCGGCTCATCCGCTGGCCCGTATAGTGCAAAACCCACAATCAAAAGTTGCCTTTACCACAGTCGAACGGCGATGCTGCATCTCTATGCTGGACGAGGGGCTGCGCTCTCTCATCGCGCTACATGGCGTTGGGGAGACCCGTACTGGCGGAATCCTCATCGTCGATGATGAGAAGCCCAACCTGACAGTCCTGCGCAACTTCCTCGAAGCGGGTTATCGCGTTCACGAGGCGCAGTCCGGCAACGAAGCGCTGGAGATCGCCAAGGCCACCGCCCTTGACGTCATCATCGCCGACCAGCGCATGCCGGAAATGACCGGCGTCGAGCTGCTGGAGAAGCTTCGCGATTTCAAGCCCGACGTGGCCGGGATCATCCTCACCGGCTTCACCGATCCCCCCGCTCTCATCTCCGCCATCAACCGCGCCCGCGTGTTCCGCTTCCTGAAGAAGCCATGGCAACCGGACGACATTCTCGAAGCGGTGCGGCAGGCGGGCGAGCACGTCTACCAGACGCGCGCCATCCAGCGTCTGGTCGCCCTGCTCGCGAAACGCACGGACGAGCTGGACGCGAGCCTGGTGCAGATCCGCCGCACGCAGTCGCACCTCTTGCATCTGGAGCGCCTGGGCACGATGGGAAAGCTCGCCGCGGGCGTGGTGCACGACCTGCGCAATCTCATGGTCAGCCTCGGCTACGTCGAGAGCGTGCTGCAGCAGCGCAGCATCGCGCCCGACGTGCTGGAGAGCGTGCAGGTGGGGATGCAGGGGGTCGGCAACCTGATCCATACCCTCGAGGCGATGCACCAGTTCGCGCGGGGCGGAATCCTGAACATCCAGAAATCGATCCTGCAGCCCTCGCTCGTCGTGCACGATGCGCTGGCCATCGCGCGCATGGACATGGGGTTCCGCGCCCACAAGGTGGCGGTGAACATCGAGGAGGGTCTACCCCCGGTCAACGGCGACCGCCAGAAGCTCACCCAGGTGCTGGTGAACCTGGTCCGCAACGCGGTCCAGGCCACCGCCCAATGGCGGCAGATCGGCGTGGAGGCGTCGCGCAAGAACGGGCACGTGGTCTTCGCCGTGGAGGACGAGGGGCCCGGCGTGCCTGCGGACATGAAGGAAAATCTCTTCAAGCCCTTCGTGAGCAGCAAAGGCGAAGGGGGCATGGGCATGGGTCTCTACATGGCCAAGCTGATCGTCGACTCGCACCAGGGAGAGATCGCCGTTCTCGACCGGCCGCAAGGCGGCGCACGGTTCGAGGTCCGCCTGCAGCCCGCGGAGGAACGCCGTTGACGATCCCCCTGCACCGCGTCCGGAACTATGAGGAGCTGGAAGGCGCGCAGGGCCGCGAGGTCTTCTTCCGCCCCGAGCGCTACCGCGCGAAGGACCTCATTCCGCTGCGCTGCGAGCTGGTGATCACCGTCGCAGGCAGCGATCGAATCTGTCCGCTGCTCGATATCTCCGAAAACGGCGCAGCGTTCGAATGGCCAGACGCGCTCATGCCCGCCATCGGCGACCGCCTCGCATCCCTCAGCGTCCGATTCGACGCGCACGTGTCCTACCGCGGGGAGGCGCGCGTCGGCTCCCTCCGCGAGATCGACGGCGCGACCATCGTCGGCGTCTCGTTCGACGGGCGCCTGGTCTCCATCGACGAAGTCCTCGAGCTGCGCGCCATCAAGAGCCTCGTCGGCCAGCGCGCCGGACGGCCCACCTGGCGGGTGGCCGGACACGACCGGTTCAAGATGCTGGTTTCGGAGCTGCGGCTCTCCCTCGAGGATGCGGAGCGGCAGCTTCGGACCATGGAGACCGAGCTGCCCTGGCACGTGGTGCACGGCGAGTCCACGGCGGCGCGCGACGAGCTGGTGCGCACGATCCGCTCGCACATCGCCTGCGGGATGGTGAGCGCGACCGAGGAGATCGACCGCGTGGTCCGGACGATCCCGGCGGAGGACGTCCCGGCGATCCGCGAGTACTCGCGGCGTCACCTGGACGACTTCCTCCTGCAGGCGCCCGCGGCGCGGCGCGCCTACCAGAAACCGTTCGGGTACCCGGGCGATTACGAAGTGATGCGGTTCCTGTACGAGCGGCCGTTCGAGGGGTCGACCCTCTTCGCCAAGACGATGTCGCTGGTGGTCGACGAGATGGCCGCCAGCCGGGCGGTGCGTTGCCGCAAGGATCTGATCAAGAACCGGGTGAAGGCCCGGCTGCAGCACCGCTCGACTCCCCTGCGCGTGCTCGCCATCGCCGGAGGTCCCGCCCAGGAGCTGTGCGAGCTGCTCGCGGAGACGCCCCGGCTTGCAGCCCCGCTCGACGTCGTGCTCTTCGATCAGGACAAGGGGGCGCTCGCCTGCGCGTACCGGCGCTTGCAGCCGCTTACGGACAACCGCGGAGGTCCTCCCGTCCGGATCACGTACTTGCACGAATCGATCAAGCGGCTGCTCCGCGATCGAATGCTCTTCGATCAGGACAAGGGGGCGCTCGCCTGCGCGTACCGGCGCTTGCAGCCGCTTACGGACAACCGCGGAGGTCCTCCCGTCCGGATCACGTACTTGCACGAATCGATCAAGCGGCTGCTGCGCGATCGAATGCTCTTCGACGATTTCGGGAAGTTCGATCTGATCTACTCCGCCGGGCTGTTCGACTACCTGCGCGCGCCGACGGCCGTGCAGCTCGCTCGCGATTTCTATTCGCGCCTGGTGGCGGGAGGACAGGTGATCATCGCCAACATGGTGCCGGAAAATCCCAGCCGCTGGTTCATGGAGAATCACCTGGACTGGCCCCTGCTGTATCGCACCCGCGAAGAGCTCCTGGACGTCGGGCGGCGGGCTTGCGCCGACGCGGCGCTGCAGATCCTCGAGGAGGAAAGCCACGTGAACCCGTTCCTCGAATTTTCCAGGAACTGATGCAGGATCCGGGCGCCGCATTCGAGGCCCGCTGGAAGCAGTGGCTGGTCGAGCGCAACTGGCGGGGAATGCGGGTCCTGCTCTGGACCGCGTTGGTGCTGTACCCCGGATTCGGCGCGCTCGATTACATGCTCGCTCCTCGCGAGGCCCTTCCCTTCCTCTGGACGACCCGCGGGATCTTCGTCGCGCTGACGATCGCGCTGCTCGTCTTCGTCAGCCGTCCGATCTTCTCCCGGCATCCAGACTTCTTCAGCGCGGGATACGTGGTGGCGGCCGCCAGCGGTATCAGCCTGATGACGACGTTCCTCGGCGGCCTCTCCTCGCCGTACTACGCCGGACTCTCCCTCGTCAGCGTCGCGACGGGCTTGATCGTGGTCTGGCGGCCTCAGGTCGTCATGGTGGAAGCGGCCCTGCTCCTGATCTCGTTCATCATTCCCAACGCTCTGCTGCATCGCGTGGGCGTCGCGAGCACGGCTGCGTCCAATCTCATGTTCCTGATCGGCATCACCTTCGTCGCGGCGTTGGGACAGGTCGTGAACTACCGATCGCAGAAGGAGATGCTCGCGAGCCAGGTGCGGCTGGAGGACACCAAGGCATCGCTGGAACGAGCTCACAACGAGCTCAAGGCGCTGGACAGCTTCAAGTCGCAGCTGTTCGCCAACATCACGCACGAATTCAAGACACCGCTGGCGATGCTGCTGGCACCGCTCGAGCAGATCCTGCAGGGCGAGATGGGAGAGCAGCTCTCCGCGCACCGATCGACGTTCGAGTCCATGTTCCGCAGCGGCCTCAAGCTGCTGAAGATGATCGGCGATCTGCTCGATCTCTCCCGTCTCGAGGAATCCAAGCTGCGGCTGAAGGTCGCCGAGCACGACCTCGCCGAGTACCTGCGAGGACTCGTGTCTCAGGTGGAGCCGTTGGCCCAGCGCAAGGGGATCCAGCTGATCCTCCGGGTGGACGTCCAGTCCACGATGGTCTGGTGCGATCTGGAGCGGATGGAGAAGGTTTTCCTGAACCTCCTCTCCAACGCAACCAAGTTCACCCAGCCCGGCGGCCACGTGCAGGTCCTGGTCCGCGACGCCGGAGCGTTGATCGAGGTGGTCGTCCAGGACGATGGTCCCGGCTTTCCGCCCGAGAAGTCCGATCGCATCTTCGAGCGTTTCTACCAGGTGGACATGGGCGGGACGCGGCGCTACGGCGGCACGGGCATCGGACTGGCGCTGGCCAAGGAGATCGTCGAGTTGCACGGGGGGCGTATCTGGGCGCAATCGAGCGGAGGGGCCCGGTTCACCGTCGAGCTGCCGCGCGACCGGGACCATTTCCGGCACGAGGTCCTCGAGCGGCGTGGACCCGCGCGCGACGTGGCGGAGGGTCATCGCGCGAACGACCGCGGCCTGATGGATTTCGCCGTGCAGATGGCGGCGCGGGACGAGTACCGCCTGCTCGACATCGCCGAGGCGACCGATCGCCGAGTCTCCGTCCGCGACATGGACGAGGACAACAAACCCCACGTAGCCCTGGTGGTCGACGACACGCCGGACATCATCCGGCTGGTGCACAACTCGTTGCGGACGCACTTCAAGGTCATCTCCGCCGAAGACGGCCTCAAGGGGCTGGAGATGGCGATGCGCGAGCGGCCTTCGCTGGTGATCGCCGATCTCATGATGCCCGGCATCGACGGCCTGGAGCTGACGCGAAAGCTGCGCGGCAGCGAGGTGACCCGCCACATCCCCGTCCTGATGCTCACGGCGAAGGGGGATCTCGAGGATCGCGTGGCGGGCCTGGAGACGGGCGTGTCGGCGTACCTGACGAAGCCATTCTCGCCGCGGGAGCTCCTCACCACTGCCCGGGCGCTGGTGCAGGCGCAGGAAACGACCGCCGACATCGTCCTCACCCAGCGCATGGACTCGCTGGAGATCGTGGCCGGCGGCCTCGCGCACGAGATCAACAACCCTCTCAACTACCTGAAGAACGCCCTCACCCGCGTCCGCATGGACGCCGAAGCGTTTCTCTCCGGCAGGCTCGGAAAGGAGGAGCTGCCTCGCGCCGAGAAGCGGATGCGCGAGATGTTCGATCTCGCCGAGAGCGGAATCCGCCGCATCGCCGCCACCGTTGAGCTGATGACCAGCTACAGCAAGGCCGGATTCTCGCGGCAGTTGCGGCCGCACGACGTATACGCGGCCGTGCGCGAAGTGGTCGCGATGGTATTGCCCGCGACCGGGCGCCCTGTGCAGGTCGATCTGGACCTGGAGGGGGACGGCACGGTCGAGTGCGTGCCGGAGGAGTTCAACCAGGTGATCTCGAATCTGGTGCAGAACGCGGTCGAGGCCTGCCCGGAGACCGGCGGGCGCGTGCGCGTGCGCGGCGCGCGCGAGGAAGAGAACCTTCTCCTCGCAGTGAAGGACAACGGTCCCGGCATCCGTCCGGAGGATGCGCAGCGGATCTTCACCCCGTTCTTCACCACCAAGGGACCGGGGCGAGGGATGGGAATGGGGCTCACCATCGCCTGGCGCGTGGTACAGAGCCTCGGTGGGACGCTGGAGGCGAAGCCGGGGGCCGGCGCGGAATTCGTGCTGCGGGTGCCGCGCAAGCAGTCGCGGCTGCGAGCGGTCAGTTAGTCGGCGCTCACCGTGAACGGATCAAGCGCGCGCCTTCGGCGAGAGAAGCGCGACCTTGTTCCGGGCCGCCAGGATCTGTTGGCGCAGCCCCTCGGCCTGCCGCGCCACGTCCTCCATCTCCTTCTCCTGCGCGATGCGCCCGATGTCGGCCGCCTCGTCGGCGATCCTCTGCATGCGCGACTGCACCTCATCGACCGCGGCGGCACCGGCCTTGAGGGCTTCCTGCACCTCCTTCGCCATCAGGCCGAGCCCCGCCATCCGCTGCAGCACCTCGGCGAACTCCTTGCGGCGGCCTGCGATCTCCTCTGCGCGCTTCATCAGCGCAGCGGCATCGCTCTCCTGTTTCTGCCGCGTGACGGAGACAGCCGCCACCAGCTGCTGGACGTGAGCGTTGATCTTGTCCTGGCTCTCCGCTGCCCGGGTCAGCGCCTCCGTCGCCCGTTCCAGGTTCTTCTCCGTATTGAGCTTGAGCCTGCCGGCCTGATCGGCCAGGTCCGCGAATCGGCGCAGCTCGCGATCGAGCGCCAGCGCCGCCTCCGACAGTTCGCTCGGTTTGTCGGGGCGGTCCACGTCAGCCGCCGCAGGAGTGCGTGGGGGTGGCGAGGTAGGTCGCCAGACCGGGGCAGCTCGCCGTATGGAACTCGCCGGTGATCTGCTCGCCGGTCTCGAGCCCGATGGTATACGTGCCCGCGTAGCCACTGGCCGATACCGACGTCAGCTTGACTGCGCCGGAGGTCGCGACCGCGGACTGCTCCGGCACCTCTGCGCAGGACTCGTTCACGCCGAAGCGCGCCACTGCGAGATGCGCGGGCGGGATTCCGAATGTTCCGGCGGGATTGAACACGTCGAAGGTCCCGGGCCCCGAGGGCGCGGTGACTGCGAACGATGACCGGTCGACGTCCGCGAGCATCATGACCAGGGCCTTGCCGTTCTTCGGCTCCGTGTTCGCGGTCAGCTTCCCGCACACGCCGGACACGTCGCTCAACACGATGGCGGCGACGTCTGCAGAGATGGCGCCCAGCGAAACCCGCGCGGGCGAAGAGACCGCATCCACCGGCTTCATCGGCTGGCCGCGCACCACTCCATTCAAGGTCGCGCCGGTGTTGCCGCTGCCGCTTCCACAGGCGAGGCCGGCGGCGAGGATTCCGGCGGCGGCGATCCGTGGCATGCGCATCACATACCCGCGGCCGCGCGGGCGCGCAATCCGGCGCGTTCCAGCGCGAAGTCGACCACCCGCGCCTCCAGCGAGTCCCCGGTCAGCGCGTCGATCTCCACCAGTCCCGTCGGGCTGGTGACATTCACTTCGGTCAGCTTGCCTCCGATCACGTCGATCCCCGCGAGCCACAGCCCCCATTCGTTCAGCGCCGGCGCGAGCCGCCGGCAGATCTCGCGGTCCCGGGCCGTCAGCGATGCCGGCGCTGCCTTGCCTCCGGATGCGAAATTTGCCCGCAGCTCGCCCTCACGCGGCACGCGCAGCACGGCCCCGAGCGGCTCTCCCTGCAAGAGAATGATGCGCTTGTCTCCCTCGCGCACCGCGGGCAGGTACGCCTGGGCCATCACCGGCACGCGCCCACCGCCAGTGGCAAGCTCGAGGAGCGTGGAGAGGTTCGGATCGCCCTTGCGCACGCGCAGGACCCCCTGGCCGCCGCAGCCGTCGAGCGGCTTGACCACGCCGTCGCCGCCGTGTGCCTCGACGAATTCGCGCAGTCGCGGGATTTCCCGCGAGACGAGGGTGGGGGGGATCAGATCCGGAAAGCGCAGCGCGAACAGTTTCTCGTTCGCGGATCGCAGCCCCCGAGGATGATTGATCAGCAGCGGGCCAGGCCCCAGCTCGACGATCTGCGTCGCCCGCAGGTAGTCCACGTCGACAGGGGGATCCTTGCGCAGGAAGAGGACGTCCAGCTCCGACAGTGGCGCATCGTACTCGCCGGCGACGCGAACGTGGTCGCCCTCCTGCCGCTGCACTTCCACGGTCCGCATCCGCGCGTGCGCCTTGGAGTCGGCGACGTACAGCCATTCCTGGCGCAATTCCCGGACCTCCAGGCCCCGCCGCTGACACTCGAGCATCAAGGCGAACGTGGAGTCGTGAAACACCCGCACGTTCTCTAGCGGGTCCATGAGAAACCCGATTCGCATGCCCCGAAGTTGTGCCTTGCACGCCAGGGCCGCATCGGCGCGGTACAATCCGCTCATGACGGCCACGGAGCGCGAGGTGCTGGAGGCGAACGCGGCGTTCTACGCTGCGTTCGCGCAGCGGGACGCCGATGCGATGGACGCGCTCTGGGCGCGCGAGGTGCCGGTCGCTTGCCTGCACCCCGGTTGGGAGCCCTTGTCTGGACGCGAGGAGGTGGTGTCGAGCTGGCGCCGGATCCTGCTCGAAGGCGGTGCGCCGCCAGACATCCGCTGCGAGGACGCCTCCGTACACGTAGCGGGCGACGCCGCCTGGGTGGTCTGCGCGGAGATCGTTCCCGGCGGGTCTCTGGCGGCCACGAACGTCTTCGTGCGCGAACGAGGAGCCTGGCGCATGGCGCATCACCACGCATCGCCACTTCCCAGACCGGCGCCCCGGCCGGCTGGATTCCGGAGCTGAAAGAAAGGGCCCGGAGCGCTTCGCCCCGGGCCCCCTGCTCGAATGGACAGCCTCAAGAAATAGTCACCAAGCCGCCTCCGGCGGCCGTGGCTACAGCTGAAGGGCCAGCGCTGACGGATCGAACGCGTCTTCCGCGCCGTCGGTCCAGTCGACGTAGACCTGGTTGTTCCTCGTCACCAGGTTGCCGGCGACCGAGCCGTCGTATTCCACGTCGCCGTTCAGCGACAAGGTGACGGTGCTGGTGGTCCCCGTGGTCTGAGCGGTGACGGTCGCGTTCACGTTGAACGTCACCGAGTGATCGGTGGTCACGCCGTCGGCCTTGAGCAGATCGATCCCGACGCTGCCGCTCCACTGCACCATGCTCGTCGTCGTCTGGCCGCTGGTCGAGTCTCGC
>Ga0209056_10003312_pt1 | contig 17218 bp, 16 predicted proteins | sample GraSoiAngelo_114_FD_185876 | JGI IMG/M metagenome (GOLD analysis project Ga0209056, IMG submission 185876) | Grasslands soil microbial communities from the Angelo Coastal Reserve, California, USA - 14_0903_13_40cm (SPAdes) (version 2) | ecosystem: Environmental > Terrestrial > Soil > Grasslands... | reverse complement strand
CAGAGATAACTAGGGTGTTGGATCCTTTTCCATCGTGAGTTCTCTTGAGTTCGCGTTCTAGTCTAGTGTTGAAGAAACTGCTATAGGTTGTCTTGGGAATCTGAACATCCTTCTTCCGCGGTCTCAACTCGCCTATGACCCTGGCACCCTTGGTGCCACGCATAGCGTGCTCTCCCCACCTCTCAATCTCGAAATCCTTCCTCGTATGGGAGTCGTTAGAATAGAGCACCGGGACACCTGCACTACGAGCAGAGTCTATGAGTTCGACGCTACGAGGAATCATCGGGACCGCCCGGTCGCACTTGATCTTACCATATACAAAGTCGTGCAGCATGTCAACGACAAGCACGGCGTACCTTCGGTCATTGTTATACACGTGAGGTGCGACTGCAGTTTCTAGATTGTAGACGCTGATCTGTTCCGCTGGACCTTGTCCATGAATTCTAGCCAAGAACCATCCTGGCACGCGGACCCCGCAGGCATGATTTTAAGATCATTCCTTATCGGCCTCAACCAACCGGGGAGAGAGATTTGGAAGGAAAGGCCGATGTTGTGATAGTTGGCGCGGGAATAGCAGGCTCCGCCTTGGCGTTAGAACTGCAGAAGAGAAACATCTCGACCCTTCTGTTAGATCGTAGGAAAGGGCTCGATGCGACTCCTCGAGGCATAACCTTCCAGCCCAATGGTCTGGAAGCGCTGGAGAAGATTGGAGTTCTAGACAGCGTTCAGCAGATGGGCTCGGCCGAAAGAATACTAGAAGTGCGAGACTGGAACCAACAGGTTTTGTTGGAAGCCGACTATGGTTTACTTGACCATCCGCAGAACTATATCATGACGGCTGACGCAGTGCAGGTGGAACACCTTCTCGGGTCCAAGGCTGAGAACCTAGGCGCTCAGACCATCTGGAATACTCGGTTCCAGGAAATCATTTGGAAGGATGGAATTGCCCGGGGACTACGTTGCAACGTCGAGGATGGACCTTCCGAAATCCAAGCATCGATAATCGTCGGGGCTGATGGGCCTCAGTCGCATGTTCGGGAAAGCATCGGAGCGACGACAAAGACGAAGAAATATTCAGATTCTTTCATGGTTGGGCTAATCGGGCCAGTTTCAGAGTTGAAGGATAGGGCACGACAATACCAGGCGCCAGGAAAGATGCTCGGGATAATGCCCGCAGGCCCAGGAGCGACATACATCTTCTACTGCGTTGGAACTCGGAGCTTTGAAGACTTGAAGAAGGAAGGACTAGGACGTTTCAAAGATGAAGTAACTCAAGCCGCACCTGAACTGGCCGAAGCGTTTGGAATGATGGAGGCATGGACGAGAATCGCATATTTCACTCCCAGTTTCATAAAGGTCGACCCTTGGGTAGGGAACGGCGTGGCGCTGCTCGGTGATTCAGCGCATACATTCCATCCTCATGCTGGACAGGGAGTGAACCTGTCTCTGCAGGACGCACTCGCCTTGGCAGATGTGATAGCAGATGCCCTGAGCGCAGGGGATACTTCAGCGAACAGATTGTCCCGATACCAGTCGAGTCGGAAAATGTTTGCTGATGTGATAGGACAGCATGCTCACTATACATCCACCTACGCGCTCAGCAATAACTGGCTGATCAAACGACTCAATCGACGGGCACTGAAGAAGATGCAGAAGAATCCGAAGCTCATGAAAAAAGCACTCGAGATAACAGCGGGAGTGTTCACTAAGAAGCCAGGTCTTATCGAGCAGGCAAGAATAGGCGGAATCCTACCATAGTTCCATGATGACCCAACGCCACGATCATGACGGAGTTTTCTGTCGATAGGCAATTTCCAACAACCATTCTGTGGGAACATCCTTTTGAGATAGGCCTGGCTTTCCTAGATCTGCTCATGGGCTGGGAGCTCTCTGCCTTCAATCTTCAGCGAGTATAGGAGCATACCTTGGGAGGCCCGCCTCCTCATCTACCTTAGCTTCGTCCCCAGCGTCGTGTTTGGTTTCATCTACACAGACCTCTCGTTCTTCCTGCCGAAAGTCCAAGGCCTTTCCAACTTCTGGATGGGAGTCACGATCGGGGTCATGGCCATATCCCTGGTGCTAGCGAGTTTTCCGCTCGGCATACTCGCGGACAGATACGGAAGGCGGAGAATGCTCTTTCTCGGAAACATTGCCGCAAGTCTGAGCCTAATCGGGTTCGCGCTGACAGCCAATCTAGCGCTCGTACTCCTAGTCGCGGCGGTGGAGGGAATCGGTGAAGCAGCCTTCGCAGTCTCCGGGAGCGCATTACTAGCGGACAAGGCGGGAGACCAGAAGAGAACACTCGCCTTCTCACTCATCGCGTTCCTGGGATGGATTGCAGGAGCAATAGGAGGCTTCGCCGTGTCATCCGTAATCGTGCTACAAACCTTAGGGCTCAACGTTGCACAAGCGCACATCGCCTTATACCTGATCGTGGGCTTGCTAGGTCTGTCCGTAACGCCGCTCATCCTCAAGATCCAAGAGACACCAAGATACTCTGGTCAAACTCGCTTGGAGCGAAAAGGTGTTCTCCCACGAAAATCTGCCAAGGTCCTCATCAGGTTCAGCACCTACAGTGTCATGATAGCCGTTGGAGCTGGCCTCTTCGTTCCCTTGATGGCAAACTGGTTCTTCCACGCGTACGGGGTGACAGACGCGGTCAGCGGGCCGGTTCTGGGCTTCTCAAGCATTCTCACCGCGGTGGCCGTCTTTCTCTCTCCAAGGCTCGCGAGCAAGTTTGGGCTCATACAAGCCATCGTACTCAGCCAAGGACTCTCCACTGTCTTCATGGCAGTGGTTCCGATCTCTCCGAGCTTCGGCATCGCCGCCTCAGTCTACACCGTGCGAGTGTTCTTGATGAATCTCTCGAATCCGCTTTCGCAGTCTCTGATAATGGGTCTTGTCTCGCCAGACGAGAGAGGAATGGCATCCGGGATTAGCGCATCCCTCTGGAGACTCCCGAATGCACTCAGCTCAACGGTCGGTGCGATCTGGATTGGAATGGGCCTGTTGGCCCTTCCGTTCTACGTTGCCACCGTCCTCTACGTTTCTGCGATAATATCGTTCTGGTTTCTATTCAAGGGCACTAGGCTGCCTGAAGAGTCGAGAGAAGTCGGTCACCCTCTAGCGCCTTCAATACAGGAAGAAACAACAGCTACCCTCTAGTAGCTGTGGTTGGCGTTCGTTACAGACCGGACATTTTGGGACCGTTCTGTTAGAGCGGGACCTCTTGTCCATTTACAAACAGCTTGTCGGTGACCTGCATCGCTTTGGTTATTGTTGCGTGCATGGGACATGTTCTGTGAGTGATTCTCGCCACCTGAACGACCTTCTGCACCGGCCCCTTCGTCGTGACCCTCGTCTCGACCGTCATGTCTTTGAACGATGGACTAGTTCCGTCTATTTCGTACTGTCCTCTCCGGTCCCAGTGTCCCCGGACAGATGTCTCTAGTGAGTCGAATTCAAGCCCATGGAGAGCCGCGTGCCTCGTGAACATCACATTCTCACAGAATCCCACTGACGCCGCGAAGAAGTCGAGGGGTGTCGGACCCTTGTCCGTTCCTCCGCTCGAAACGGGCTCGTCTGCCGCGATTTTGAAATCCTTGATCTTAACCTCCTGATATTGCTGGCCCAGAAGCTTTGCGTCAGCTCTTACTGTACCTATAGTCTGATTTGGATCCTTTGCGGTGGCCACCTTGGTCCGCATCTCTTCAACAATAGACTTGAAATTCGGGCTGACCAGTTCCATAATAGACAACAAAATCTTACAAGTAATTAGACCTTAAGGAACCAATGGACTGACTGGAGACTCAAGCTTTGAACTATTCCAATAGGTGCGAGTTTAAAGTGGAACGTTCTGGCCATTTACGACGAGTTTGAAGATCATCTCTGTGGCCCGTGAAAGGGTCGCATGGACTGGGCATCTCCGATGAGTCTGTCTCGCCACTTCGACAACCTTCTCGATCGGGTCTCTAATCGAGATTCACGTCTCGACTGTTATCGATTCGAAATGGGGCGAGACGCCTTCGATTTCGAATAGGCTGCGTCTGTCCCAAGACCCAGTGACCGTGGTTTCGAGCGAGTCGATGGACAATTTTGCGAGACTGGCGTTCCGGGCGAAGATGACGTTCTCGCAGAATCCGACGCTCGTGATGAAATAGTCGGTGGGCTGCCGCTCCGGTAATTCGTCAACGGGGAAGACCCGGAGTCACCGTTTGATCATTTTTCTCCATTTAAGACGCACTTCGAGGGTTTGACTCTCCGAAGGTGGAGCCTAGGCACGGTGGCTGAAACAATGGGGTCGCGGTAAACTCGACCAAGTTGCGGGAAGAAAGAACAGAAGTGCATTCGGCTAGCTCGCTAACGTTTTGGCTTCGATCCTTTCCCAAGGAAAGGTTTTGTGGTGTCTGTAATATTCTACGAGTCCACCTTCTCGCATCAGGCCACGGAGAAACTCTGGGACCTTGAGAGCCTGATGGACGCTACCATCTCGGGTTATGACAGACCAGTCTTCAAGGTTGACCTCGATCTCGTCAAACTGCTTCACCTGCCTGGAGATTCCTGGCACTTCGAGCGCAGGTAGGCCGATTGCGAAGCAGTTACGGTAGAAAATGCGAGCAAAACTCTCCGCTACCACAGCAACAACATTGGAATATTTGATCGCGACCGGCGCCTGTTCCCGACTTGAACCCCCACCGAAATTCTTGCCAGCCACGAAGAGGTCTCCGGGTTTGACTTTCTTGTAGAATTCTGGGTCGAACCCGTACATGCAATATTTGGCCATCTCTACGGGGTCGTTGGTCCGGGCCTTGAACCGGAAGGGAATGATTATGTCAGTGTTCACATCACCAGGCCAGACCCAGGTCCGCCCTTTCAGAATGGTCGGGGTTGTCATAGGTATCTCCTAGGGTCCGCGATCTTCCCTTCTATGGCCGAGGCTGCAGCTGTTGCAGGAGATGAGAGATAGATCTTGGAAGTAATTGCGCCCATCCGGCCTATGTAGTTGCGCGGTGAGGATGAGATGCAGACCTCGTTCTCCCCCAGGACCCCAAGGTGTGTTCCTACGCACGCACCGCAGGTAGCATTTGTAAAGACTGCTCCGGATTGCAGAAATATCTCCGCCAGTCCATTCTTGATGGCTTGCTCGAAAACATCCTTGGACGCTGGGGTGATGACGCATCTAGTACCCGTTTTGACCTTGTGACCCTTCAGTATCTTGGCTGCGACGGCAAGATCTTCATATCGTCCGTTTGTTGAGGATCCGATGAAAGCCTGATCGACCGGTGTGCCTTCGACCTCTCCGACCTCCTTCACCTTATCGACATTTCCAGGCTCTGCAACTTCGGGAACTATCTTTCCAATGTCGATATCGTACTCGTCCTTGTAGCTAGCTTTGGACCCTGCATGAATCTCGTACATTGACTTGCGATTTACTGACCTGAAGTATTCTTGGGTTGATGCGTCTACTTCGAAGATAGAGAGTTTGCATCCGCACTCCATAGAATTATTACTAATACAGGCTCGTGAGGCTATGGAGAGGTCTTTGACAGCGGGTCCCCTCCATTCTATTGACCGATAATTTCCTCCGTCTTCTCCCACTGTTCCAATGAAGTGTGAGACTATGTCCCGAGCAAAGACCCCTTTCTTGAACTGGCCTGTAAGATTGACCTTGATCGATTCCGGGACCTTTACCCAGAGTCTTCCAGAAGCCCACACAGCGGCCATCTCCGAGCTACCGATTCCCGTGGCAAAAGCGCCGACTGCACCACCCTGACATGTGTGAGAGTCAGCGCCGAAAAGGACCATTCCCGGGACCACATGGTTCTCAAGAAGATGCTGGTGTGAAATGCTTCCTTCTACGAGTCGTACGCCGTATTTTTTGACGAATTCTCTCATCAAATGATGAAGATTAGCGACCTTCTCATCGGGAGCAGGGAATGAATGATCAATCACGAGATGGATTTTGGACGGATCCCAGACCCTCGGGACGCCCATCTCACCAAACACTTTGATCGCAAGTGGTCCAGTGCTGTCCTGAGCCATCGCGAGGTCCACAGGCAGTACAGTAATGTCTCCCGGCCGATGGACCTTCTCGACAGCATCGGCTCGGACCCTAATGATCTTCTCCGCAAAGGTCAGCGAGTCATCGTTCAGGATGTCTTGACGCAACTGCGTTCGGAGGCGGGCGGAAACTGGTCGCTATTAAACGTGAACGTCGAAGCGAGACAGTAATATCATCTCAAGAACCGACGATGCTTTCTTCGCCCAAATATCTGAAAGTTTTTGAGCTTGAACTGACTCATATTGGCCGTCATAAGACCTGTTTTGGTGAGTAGTGAGGTATGGCTGAGAAAAAACGCTTGCCTCCATGGGAGGAAGCTAAGCTTGTCTTCAAGATGCAAGAGGAGACTCGTAAGCGTAAGCTTCTGGAAGAAGACATGCAGCGGCGTCGAGGACGTGCCAAGCGTGTCGGTCCAAATACCTCTGACGAACTCGAAGAAAACAGGAAGCGGCTAAGGGCGTTAGAAAAGCGAATCGAAGAAGAAGACGATCGTTAGCGACGCTCCATTATTTTAGGGATAAAAGTCCGAGCCTCTTTAGCACGAGGAGGGATTGTAGTGTTATCCACTTGCTTGGTTTTCCGGCCTCCTCCAGTTGCAAGGACCTCTCACTGCCCCATCCTTGGGTGATGAGCTCTCTCTCCTCGGGTCGCGAGACGAACTCCCCCCCATGCATTGCGTGAGGATGTCGCCACCCCCGATAAACGCCGTCAAGGATCCATTTTCCCTCAGGCGATCTCTTCTCCGTTAGAAGCGAGACAGCATCGTCCATCCTTGGATCATTCTTGATGCCCAACTCTGTCAAGACTCTCAATCCGTGCAGAAAATCGTAGCAGTAGTGCAAGGGATAGTGCAACCTCAGAAAGTCAAGCAGCACAACAGAATCATCCTTGTCAGACCGGTAGACCCGATGTTTAAGGAGAAACTCGGCTGCTCTCTTGGCTGAGACCTCCCAGCCCTCTCTCGCGTCATGTGCCATCATCTCAGACAAAGCCCACAACGGCTGAATGACCGACAAGAAAGATCCGTGCTTCCCGGCAGGGAAACAGTTCCAACCGCCATCAGGAAGCTGTTTTGATAGTAGCCAATCCATCGCTCTGAGGACTCGATGGTCCTCGGCGTATCCCATCTTCGCTAGGGCCCGAACCATGTTTCCTGTCGCGCAGATATGCGGCTCAAATTTCTCATCGCCTTTTGGTCGAAGCGAGATGCCCCCTGTCTCCACGTTGTGATGCTCGAGGAAATGATCGACAGACTTGTCCACACGCGGGTCTTTGGATGAAAGTCCTAAGTCCGCCAAGACGACTAGCTGCCAAGAGCATGCAGAGAATTTCGGGACATAGCAAGACCGGGGATTGTCCCAGTAGGTGTTCTCTTTCTGCTTAGCTAGAATCTTTGATGCCCAACCGACCTTTCCGATACGGTTCTTAGTGCTGACTACGCTTCGATCATTCTGACCTCTCTCTTGGAGATCAATTAACGCGTGATAACGGGCTGACGGCTCATCCTCTTCTAGGAGCCAATTCAATACGCTATCGGAGAGAGAGATTTTTGGAACTTGAACCGGCTGCAATTCTAAACAACCTCTCCATTCGTCCCAGAGATTCTTCGAAATAAAGCTGGCGCGATCAATCAATAGCCCTTAATTATTGAGACCTGCCTGAAAACAGTGTAGATTCGCGCTTTGCCCCTCAAGAAACCGGCACCCGGCCATGACAAGAGAATTCGGGTACTAGTCGCAAAGCCTGGGCTGGATGGCCATGACCGTGGCGCCCTCATTCTCTGCCGCGCTCTCCGGGACGCGGGAATGGAGGTCATCTACACCGGTTTCCTCGCAACCCCTGAACAAGTCTCTCAGATGGCCATCGACGAGGACGTCGACGTGGTCGCCATGAGCCTTCTCAACGGAGCACACATGACAGCCTTTCCCAAAGTCGCGAAACTTGTCCGAGAGAAGGGAGGCGATGATATTCTGCTCGTAGGTGGGGGAATAATTCCTGACGATGACAAGCCTCGGCTGGAGAAACTAGGGATTACCGGAAATTATGGGCCCGGCACCCCTCTGAAGACCATTATCGAGCATGTCGAGAAAGTTGTAAGAGAGCGGGACGCCAAAAAGCCTAGACACAACTAAACAAATCGTAGAGTGACGGAGCAGATCGTAAAAGCATGGGCTTCCTCTCCATCATGGGCAAAATCCTCATAGGTCTAGCTATGCTGACACTCCCCGTCGCCGTATCTCTAACTCTCGTCTTCAGCGAAGCACTAACGACCATAGGAGTCACAATCTCGCTGGGAGCTAGTATCTTCGTGTTCTTCTGCGGAATCTATGCGGGATTCCTCGGGATCAAGTACGAGCGCTTGCAACAGAAATTCGAGTCCTTCGTCAACCCGCTTAGAATTCGGCCTAACCCTGTGAATTTGATCAAGGCGATCTGTCCAATAGATCAACAGCAGGTCGTCTTTGTCCACGTGAGCCCACATCGAGATGACGCGCGACCGGATGGCTTGGATATTTTCCTAGGCTCCTGCGGCCACGAAGTCCACCGTGGAGAAATAGAAATCGAACAGCCGGCCCGTTCAGCATCTAGCTGAGCGTCTCGATGCTCCGACTACTTTACAGTCACGCCTTGACCAGTTCCCCCAGTTCGCACTTGAGGAGGAAAGAGGGTATTTTCTTGGAGAGTCTTGCAGACTGCTGTGGTTATTCGGCTTGGAGAAATCAGTCCGCTGAACCTTCTGAAGAACGGGACTTCCCATTTTGTATGGTCATAGACACCTTAAAGGAGGACCGAAGGCATTGCCACTCTTGCTCTAGTTGTAGTGTCTCCGTATCCAAGGTCTTCGTAGGGACAGAATGGATGATGTCTCCTACGACTCACTTGGTGAGGTTCAACGTCGATGACGCAAGGATTCCCAAGCGAGCATAAGAGGTAGGCCGATTTCTGCCCCTAATCCCGATGGATTGTAGAAAGAGGCGAATATCCAAGTGAAAATGTACAGTGCTGTTCCGCTAGATGCAATTGCGTTGAAGGTTACCGTCTGAAAACTGTCCCGTACACAGTCGGCATCAGCATGGCATCTTTCATCTAGATGTTTGACCGTTATAGTCTCATTCGTATTGGCGGTTTGATTGTTGGCGTCAGTAACGGTCAGGATTACTGTGTAGGAGCCATCCGATTGGTAGATGTGACTAACGGGGCTTCCAGAGCCGGTTGTGGAATCACCGAAGCTCCAAGAATAATTGAAGGGCTGAACACCTCCGGTAGCAGAGGCAACGAAGATGATATTGTCGCCGGCATGAGGTGAAGAAGGACTGAAAGTGAGGCTGGCACCTAGGCTGGCAACCACGCTTACTGTCTGGGTTGAAGTGCTGCTTACTCCATCAGCGTCAGTGGCTGTCACTGAGACCAGGAAAGAGCCAGAGGTCGTGTAGATGTGAGTTACGGGATCCTCAGTTGAGCTACTATTGTCTCCGAAATCCCAGCTGAAACTGACATTTCCAACACCCCCGGACTGCGTGGCTGTGAAGGTTACAGGCTGATCTGCCTCTGGACCGGCCGGGCTATACGCGAAGCCTACGGTGAACGTAGATGCGACGACGATGATCTGACTTGAACTGGCGTTCACACCATCAGAATCTGTTGCAGTCAGCGTCACGGTGAAGCGTCCCGGCGTGGAATAAGAATGGGATGTAGGGTTGACCGTCGATAAGCCGCCATCACCGAAGCTCCAAGCGAAAGAATAGGGAGCTGTTCCACCACTTGCCGTGCCGCTAAACGTGACCTGTTGGCCGACATGGAGTGAAGCTGGGCTGTAAGCAAAGCTCGCCGTTAGGGGCGGCGGAGGAGGGCTAGAGACGGTGATGGATTGCTGGAAGGTCGCCGTCTGTTGAGGCGATCCAGCATCCTCCGTAGTTAGAACTACGTTGAACGTTCCCGCTGACGAATACGTGTGAGTTACAATAGAACCCGAGGTAACTGATCCGTCGCCAAGGGACCAGCCGAAGGTATAGGGTGCCGTTCCACCGTTCGTGGATGCTGAGAAGGTGATCGGTTGTCCTACTTGAGGCGAAGAGGGGCTGTAAGTGAAGATAGCCGTCAATGTAGAAGGAGGACTGGCGACCGTAATGGACAGTTGAGAACTTGCGGTCTGCCGAGGCGAACCACTATCGTTCGCAGTTAGGATCACGGTGAAAGTTCCAGCTGTTGAGTATGCATGGGTTGCAGTGGAGCCGGTTCCAGTGGTTCCATCGCCGAAGTCCCAGTTGATAGTGTAGGGCGACGTTCCGCCCGTTGTTACTGCGCTGAATGCGACCGGTGAACTGGCTAGGGGTGTAGCGGGGAGAAAAGTGAAGCTAGTCGACAATGGTGTAGGCTGGATAGTCACCGTCTGGGAGACAGTTACGGTTTGGGAAGATGAGGACGAGTCGGTCGCTGTCTCAGTAACGGTGAAAGGTTGAACACTCGAATAGGTGTGTGTGACAGAGGCCCCGGTTCCAGTTGCGCCATCGCCAAAGTTCCAGGTGGTTGTGTAAGTTGATGTTCCGCCTGTGGTTGTGGATGTGAAAGTTACCGGCGTGTTCACTATCGGGTTGCTGGGTGAGATTGTGAAGCTTGTCGAGAGCGGGATTGGGCCTACGTTGAGGTTCACGTCGTACCAGTTCACGTCTAGCTCTTGGAACTGGTATCCCTCCGTTCCTATCTCAATTCCCGCGAGCTGGCAGGGCGTGTTCGTAGGTAATCCCCAAGCCTTGAGGTCTTGAAGACATTGATTTGCCACGTTGGCGGTAAGTAACCCGTTTTGGCCGGGACTGACCTGCAGAGTAACGTTGTCCCAGCCGAACGAGTCGCCTGGGTCGTAGGTTGCAGTTGAACCAATTGTACTGAATGTTCCACCAATATTCTCTACTCGAACCTGAGTGTCGAGACACTGATAGGTTGAGCCGCCCGCAGAAACAGGCCCGTTGGGAAGCCAATAGTAGAGCGCGATATAGATATCGTATCTGTCAGAGCTCGGGCTCGAGCCTGGATTGTAATAGAGAGAGGTGAAATTCACACTGACACTCGTTGTGCCTGATGGCATAACTCCGCTTGCTGGAGCCGAGCACGGTGTCCACGGAAAAGTTCCCTTCTGGGTCGTAGAATAATAGTAATCGTTGGATCCACCTAGTCCAGGGTTTGACTGGCGACTTTGGAAAACACCAGTCACTATTTGCGCCGTGCTTGGGCTTGGAGCAATTGGGTGAAGATTACCACAATTCCAGCCCTGTGGAAGGCTGTTGCAAACACCGAAGTTTCCAGTCAGCGAGGACACCACGGTCACCGTCTGGGAACTCGCGGCTGACTGTTGAGGCGAAGACGAATCCGTCGCGGTCTCAGTGATCGTGAACGACTGTGCCGAAGTGTAATTATGGGTTACAATAGTTCCTGTTCCGGTTGCGCCGTCACCGAAGTTCCAGCTGAACGAGTAAGGTGTCGTTCCTCCGCTGGCCGTTCCGGAAAATGTCACTGATTGGCTTGGTTCAGGCGAGGAGGGGCTGTACGTGAAGCTTGATGTTAGAGGTGAAGGAGGTGGATTGCTGACTGTCACCGATTGCTGGGAAATCGCTGTCTGCTGAGGCGAGCTACTATCCTTCACTGTAAGACTCACGGGGAATGTTCCAGTTGACGAGTAGGTGTGGCTTACACTGGAGCTAGTTCCAGTCGACCCGTCTCCAAAGTCCCAAGAGTAAGTGTATGGAGGGGTCCCCCCAGAACCACTTGCTGAGAAGCTGACAGAAGTGCCTGCCACAGGAGCAGTAGGATCATACGTGAAGCTTGATGATAAGGCCGGAGGCGGATTCGTCTCGAAGAACTCACCCATCGTCGCCGCTCCCGCATCGCTGCTTGTAAGCGCGGCCAGGTTCCAGTTTGCCTCGACCGTGTGAAGGTAGGAATAGTGAGAATAGGAGTTGGAGGAGGTGAAGACGGTTTTGGCGACCGGACCGGCTATTGCAGCGTAGACACAGTCGCTGCTACTGTTACCGGTTGGGCAAGAGTCGTTGCCCTCATCGAACACGATGAAGAGTGCGCTTCTCTGGTTGGTGAACATGGTACTAGACAGTATCAGCGGTACTAAGGTGGCTAAGTACGCGTCACAGAACGACACAGTAGTATCGTGGCAGTTGTCACTATCATTGGGAGTCAACCAGACATAGTCCGGGGGAGACGCCGAGTTCAGAGCGGTCAGGAACTCGCTGTCTGTAGGCGAGGAGGTTGTGAGAAAGTGGCTGCATCTTGACACGGTATTCATATCGCTGAAGTCGATGAACGGGAAGTGGTCCCCGCTTCTGGGCGGCATGAAACTGCAAGTCCCAGACCCACTACTATCCTCTGCGAAAGCCTGCCATGTCAACCCTGCGGACTCCAGCCTATCAACAAGGTTGGGAGAAGGGATCATGTAGCAACAATTACCATCACTCGTGTATCCAAAAGTGCTACCGCCTATCAGAGCAAGATAGTTAGGTTCACTAGGATGAGCAATAGCAGCGTAATGTGTAGCGAGTCCATATAGTCCGGCAAGACTGGTCATATAGGTTCCCGCTCCTGATCCGCTGCAGCCTCCCAGAGTAGTGGTCAGAATGTCACATAACCCGTTATTCTCCATGAGGATAGTGACCACATGGTCGAAGTTGGCTCCAGCCACAGTCGAAGTGGTTAGGGCAGATGCTTGTCCTTCGTGAACCAGTAATTGGAAGGCTATAATGCTGCTGAAGAGGGCGACTAGGCAGAGGGCGAGCGCTCTGAGCCTCTTTTTTATCGCTCTGCTCAGTTGCGGTTATTCTCCAGGCCTCGAGGAGAGGCTGGAAGCAGAAGCGATCTAGGTTCCCATTGCGAGTTCATTCTTGCAAAGTATCCTATAGCGCAGTCTGTGCGATTCCTCAACCTGATGACCAAACCCGCGTACGCGTCCTATGCGAATATAACAATTGTGGTGACGTGTATTGCTATGTCATACAACTGACTATCGACCCGAACAGTCAAAAAGACCCCTTGGTTTACAGGAAAAATGTAAATCTCCGAAGCATACCAGAATCTTAAAGCGATCTATAGGTTTCTTCCGGAAGCTATAATCTATTATACGCAGAATGTTGAAGCTCTAACAGGGTCCCCAGGATATCTTAACCTGATGACCACCCAAGAGCGTCTTGCGACCCTCTTGGTTCGGGTTTCTTACCCTGGGGACCTCCCTTCCCTTTCTCAAGAGAACTACTGCAAGATTCTTGACAGGACAAGGCGGAGGGACCCCACACTCCCCGTCTCATGCACTACGAGAAACCTGACGTCCTGCTGCACTCTATGCTTGAAGGAAAGCCCTGGGTCTGTAGATCTTCGTTAGGAGAGAATGAAAAAGCTGCAGGATTCTCCTCCAGGGATGAACCTCCTGACCGCTGCAAAAAGAGCAGTATGAGAATGAGCTGAAGCACAGAATCGCGATTGACAGGGGCTTCCAAGTAGGTGGTGCCGGTCCTATCCATCGCTCACAACGGCTCAACATCCCGTTTCCCCATTTAACACTATGGATGTGATGCGAGAAAAGTGGACATTGCGGTTTCTCCGAGGTTGATGATACTATCCATCGTCAACCGTAGATATCCTCGAAAAAATGGTTGATCAAGCTTTAGGCTCGAGACGAAGCAACAAGTCCTTGCCGTCTCTGACCCTCACGTCATCTCGTGCCAGTGCCCCAAATTTGGGCTATCTCTTATAGCGACCTTTTGAGGGTCGGGTTTTCGTAGAACGTTGGACCTCAACAGATCGGTTGTAGAGAACGCGATCAGATCATTCTTGGCTGAAGACCTGGGATATGGAGACATTACCACGAATGCGTTAGTGGACTCCGAGCGTGGAGGCGAGGGACGAGTCGTCTGCAGACAGAACGCAGTGATAGCGGGAATAGAGGAAGCGCTTGTCCTTCTCGAACTCGTAGGTTGCCATGGAACAGCTAGGGCTCATGACGGCGACCGCGTCAGGGCGGGGACCATGATTCTCTCGGCTCGCGGTCCTGCGCGTGCCTTGTTGGGTGTCGAGCGGACATTGCTGAACTTGCTCACCCACATGTCAGGAGTTGCAACCGCAACAGCAGACCTCGTATCAATCGCAAATAGAGAGAGTCGGGGCAAGGTCAGGATTGCGTGCACTAGGAAGACGCTTCCAGGTCTGAGATATTTTGAGAAGAGGGCTGTCGAGCTTGGCGGCGGCGATACTCATCGTCTGAGGCTGGATGATGCTGTCCTCATCAAGGATAACCATCTGGAACTCGCAGGTTCCGTACGCGAGTGCGTTCGAAAGGCGAAGGAGACAGTGAGTTTCACAAAGAAGGTCGAAGTCGAGGTGACGACTCCCGACCAAGCGGTAGAGGCAGCCCAAGCAAATGCGGACATCATATTGCTCGACAACATGACAGCGAAGGAAGTAGAGAGGTCAGTGACCTTGTTGAAGGCCAAGAACTTGCGAAACCGGGTTCTGGTTGAAGCGTCGGGCGGGATACGAAAAGAAAATCTTGCAAGTTACTCTAAAACGGGAGTAGATGTAATCTCGATTGGTGCAATCACTCATTCTGCTCCAGCGATTGATATGAATCTGGAGATACATGCTTACAGAAAGTGACGAAGGTGTTCTGGCTCGAATAAAAGCGAGCTGATCAGGAAAGCCGAAGTGCTCCGAGTCCGAGAACATCGACTCAAGCCCAGTTTCCGCCTGAAAACGCAAGATGAGATCGTTGAGTTCATCCACGCTAGAGGCCTTGTCTCGGCGCTGGGAGGTAACGAACTTCCAAGCTTCATCAGCGCAATACTAGGCAAGCCTTGGAAACCTTCTGCAAAGGGTTTCACCGGCTGGATGGACTGGTGGTCGATCAAAATTTCCGGCCAATCAGTAGCCCGCGTTTCCCGAGATATTGAAGGGAGAAAGGATATTCTCGCGACCAGAATATTCCGACGAACTAAGACTTTCGTATCCAACAAACTCTGGCCAATTCTCGACCCCATCGTGAAACATCACCAAGACCCCGCGGTCAAACGACAGATTCTCTCAGACATCGAACTGAAGATACTCGAAACTATCGGGACCGAGGGTTCAATCCGAACAGACCGATTGAGAAAGAAGCTCAAGCTGGAGACCAAAGAAAACAATTCCAAGTTCCACCGTTCACTAACCAACCTAGAAAGCTACGCGCTAATAGTCGGCGTTGAAGACCCTCACCCGGAGAAACATCTACACGCCAACATCTGGCAAACATGGGATACGAGGACTCAGGAAGTAAGGAGTCACGCAAGCCTGCTCCTCAGTGAAGCCTTGAGCAAACTGCTCGTGAAGACCATCGATGCATGTGTTCTCGCTCGCGAAGACGAAATATCCGCATGGTTCGAGTGGACCTCCGAGATTCAGACAGCCAAGGAGAAATCAGTCTTGGATGGAGCTATTCTTAGATCCGGCCACTACCTCGTTTCATCTAGGGTCCGGGATGTCAACAACTGAGGACCGAGCCCCGCTCGGCCAGCTCCAGTCAGGCATCTGAAATTGTTTGTTAGATGCTGGCCCCGACAATCATCAAGACGAAAGTCACCGCAAGCAAGAACACTCCCAACCTTGCAGCCATGCCCAGTCTCTTCTGCAGGTTTCCGACCTGAGCAGACATCGCTGCATCGCCGCCGGGTGCGGCTTGTTTCTGCGACTGCTTCAGCAGCCCAACGAGCTTCCGACTGGTTGGTATTAGGACGCCGAAAGCGATCAGAAGAACGATGAGAGTCACGACTGCACCGATCTGGATATAGATCAGACCTGAGTTGGATGGCGCAAGAGAGGTCGCGGACTGAGTGATGTAGGCGTAAAGCGCGAGTCCCGCCACCGCGGCAACGATAGAGCTTCCCCCGATGAACCTCATGTAAGAAGGAATTACCGATAAGATGAATTCGCTTCTCGATGCGGGAGACATTCTTCTAAGGGCGGGAGTCAAGACTGAAACGAACAATGTAGCACCTCCCATCCATGCGATTATCGAGCCAACATGAAGAACGAGAAGAACGAGAAACACGGCATCAGCCATTCTTGTTCAGACTCGAATCTTCCTTCAGAGAGGTTTCTATTTATCATATGAGTCGCTTCTTTGTGTACCATTAATTTATGGTCAGAAAAAGGAGTGCGAACTGTTCGAATGCTTTTAGATAGTGAACGGTTGAGGACTGCCAGCTGATTCGATGACTCTCTTCAGCAATCCCCTTGTTCTCGACCTTCTAGCCAAGTACAAACCGATCGCCGCTATGACCCATACCTCCGCCCTGTTGGGATGGGATTTGGAGATCAACATGCCGGAAGCCGGCGCCACGGCGAGGGGCCAGGCCCAGGCAGAGATCGAACTGCTACGCCAGAAGATGACACTCGACCTAACAGATCTCATCGAGAAAGCTGAGAAGCAAGAGACTCTCAACGACGCAGAGAAAGGAGTAATCAGAGTCATCAAGAGAGAACTGGATTTCTACCAGAAAATTCCAGCAGATCTGCTGGAGCAACTGCAGAAGGCCACCGTTGAGGCATCTGTCCCATGGAGAGAGGCGCGAAAGAAGGCTGATTTTGGAATCTTCCAGCCTCACCTCCAAAAAATAACCGACCTGAAACGGAAGCAGGCCGAACATCTCAACCCATCCACACATCCTTACAACGCGCTCCTGGACCTCTTCGAGGAAGGGCTGACCATCACCGACCTCGACCAGATCTTTTCCGTGCTCATACCACAACTCAAGAAGATCCTGACCAAGACCCTTGCGCAGGGAAACTTTCCCCAGAAGCATCCCTTGGAAGAAGCCGACTATGATGTTGAAGCGTTGAAACAAGTAAACGAGAAGCTCATCGCCCTGCTGGGAATGCCAGAGAAGAGATTCCGGCAGGACGTTTCCACCCACCCCTTCTCCACTCGAATCGCTGGCGACGACGTCCGAATCACAACTAGGTATGAGCCTAAGAACTTCAAGGCCTCAACGTTCGGCCTAATCCACGAATGCGGCCACGCACTCTATGAGCTGCAAGTAGACCACGAGCTTGACTTCACGCCTACCGGGACAGGTGTCTCCTCCGGAGTACACGAGTCACAGTCCCGGTTCTGGGAGAACATTGTCGGAA
>Ga0209056_10003308_pt1 | contig 17233 bp, 18 predicted proteins | sample GraSoiAngelo_114_FD_185876 | JGI IMG/M metagenome (GOLD analysis project Ga0209056, IMG submission 185876) | Grasslands soil microbial communities from the Angelo Coastal Reserve, California, USA - 14_0903_13_40cm (SPAdes) (version 2) | ecosystem: Environmental > Terrestrial > Soil > Grasslands... | reverse complement strand
TCCGAAGGGCACGAGCATGCCGTGACCGAACGCGCGGCAGTCCTTCGTGAGCCTGGTATTTACGCCGGTAATGTCCTTATGGAGAATTCCGTCGAAACTCCCTGCCCCAGCTTGCCCGACGTTCTGCTTCCGCAGCCTGGCAACCAGTTCGGCAGGCTCGTCCCCTACCAAACGTCGAAAGGGCCAACGGGAGAGACTCACGTTCGTGTCGACTATCACACCCGGTATCCTTTCTTTTGCAGGATGGGTGTTAATAGGCGGCGTATGTTTCCGCCTAGAATCAATCTTTTCGCCGATTCAGGGATGTCGGCTCCCCGCCACATTTCTCGCCTGGCGGATAATGCGGATCCCTTGTTCCCAGTCTCCTCCCGTGTGGGCGCGTATAAAGGACGCTTCGGGATGTCGCTCAGCGAGTTCGACCAAGTCATAAGGAGTGGACTCGCCAGGCTCATTGCCGCCGACTTTGAGCCAGGTGTGTTGCAGGATAGGCGCCTTCATGGAGACCGCTTGCTCGACGATAGGATCCAGTTCAGGAGCGTTGCAGCGCTTATCAGCCTCCAGCTCTCCAACGCTGACCATGGGGCCGTCCCGCACGCAGCGATCGAACTCCTCTAGACTGAAATCGAGATAGCTTGGGCTCAAATACACGGAGCCATAAGCGCGGTTGGGAAAACGTCGCACGGCCCGCATGACGCGATCGTTTTCCTCACTCAATGCCCGGCGCTGTGACAGCGGTCGCAAGAAACAGAGGTTCTTTCGGAGCTTGTGGCCATTAACACAGGCGACCATGAAAATGTCTTTTTCCTGCCGCAAGGCATGCCGCTCCTGACCGGACCGTTGCATACCTGGCACTCCCGCTTTGCCATTTAGGCGCTTCTGAAGCTCGGCAATGGGGGTGTTTCTCGTTTTTCATCAGCCTGCTGCTCTGAAAATACCCCCATCTTATGCTGCTTTCTGTTGTAAGGTGACCCTCGAGCCTAAACGTTCGCAGTGATGAACCAGGTTGCGGGTGAGCCAGTATCTGTTGCATCTCTCTAGGTAAGCATCTCCCAATTCGTTGTAGCAAACTTGGTGGGAAGGCGTAGCTAGGTTTGCGATACACTCCTGTGCTCTCCATGGCCTCACACCTCCTGAGCGGAGGCGATTGCTGCGCCCAGGGCTGTTCGAGGCATTGCTCGGCGCCCTTCCCGTTTTCCCGGTGCCACAAAACGTGGTACCTTTACCGGCGCGCGTCAGTCTGCTAAGCAGGATCTGTGCCGTCACAGTGTATCTCGACCTCCAAGCAATCGCCTCCAGCGAGGCCTGTATCACAGACTGACCGAACTTCTCTCCGAACTCCATTTTCATGGCGCGCGGAGCCGAAAGCGCACGAGGTCTGCTGCCAAAAATTTGGACGATGTTTGTTTGGCAAGCGCTATCGTAATGAGGAACTCCTGATGGCTCGTCTGGTTTGTAATTTGGCATGGTTTTTCCTGGCGTGCGGCTTTGCCTTCGGGCAAGCTTCGCCGGAGTCCGTCGATCAAGAGTGGCGGTCTTATGGACACGATCCCGGAGGCATGAGATTTTCTCGGCTCAACCAGATTAACCGAGCGAATGTCCAGAAGCTTCAAAGAGTATGGACCTATCACACCGGAGAAACGAATTGGAGTTCATTCAGCGGTCCCCAACATATCCAAGCATTTGAAACCACTCCTTTGATGGTGGATGGAGTGGTCTATTTCACGACACCCGCCAGCCGGGCCATCGCGCTGGACGCAGAAACGGGGAAGGAGATATGGATATTCGATCCCTTTTCGGGCGCCTCCGGCAAGCGCGGCACTTTGCAGAATCGGGGCGTGTCCTACTGGGAGGGAAACTCGCCCGTCGCTTGCGGTGGGGAAGGGGGCAAGCTGGACAAACGCATTTTCTTCGTCGCTCTTGATGGTCGCCTCTTCGCTCTGGACCCTCTGACCGGCAAGCCTTGTAAAGGGTTCGGCAACAAGGGTGCCGTGAACCTTCGTGAGGGCGTGGCGGATAAGTGGCCTGAAGGAAGGTATGAGGTCACCTCGCCTCCCGCGATTTACAGAGACCTTGTGATTGCAGGTGCCGGGCTTCAGGAGATTCCCTCGAAAGGACCCAGCGGAGCAATTCGCGCCTTCGACGTGCAAACAGGAAAGCTCGTGTGGAGCTTTGACACCGTCCCCCAGCCAGGCCAAGTCGGCCACGACACGTGGGAAGGAGAGGGGTGGAAAGATCGATCCGGTACTAATGTGTGGACCATCATGAGTGTGGATATCGAGCGCAGAATGATATTCCTGGCCCTCGGGTCGCCTTCCTACGATTTTTACGGCGCAGACCGGAGAGGTCAAAATCTGTTTGGAAACTCGCTGGTGGCGCTGGACGCCGCAACTGGCAAACTGCTTTGGTACTACCAGATAGTTCACCACGATTTGTGGGATTATGACCTGCCGGCGCCGCCGAATTTGGTAACTGTGCGCCAGGGAGGGCGCGAAATTCCGGCCGTGGCGCAAGTGACTAAGATGGGGTTTGTGTTTGTGTTCGATCGTCTGACCGGCAAGCCAGTGTTTCCGATTGAGGAGCGCCCTGTCAGGCAAAGTCAGCTTCCTGGGGAGGCGAGCTGGCCCACTCAACCCTTTCCAGTCAAGCCGCCGCCACTAGTCAGAACCTCGGTGACTCGGGAGGACATTACAACGGTTACTCCGGAGTCTCGGCAATACTGCCTGGAGACCTTCGGCTCGATCCTGCCAGGAGGGATCTTCAATCCCTGGGGTTTGGAGCTTAGCCTGGAAATGCCCGGCACCCTAGGAGGTGCGACGTGGTCGGGGACTTCCTTTGATCCATCGTTAGGCTATCTCTTTGTGAATGTGAACGAAGTAGGCGCGGTAGGTGCCATGAAACCGCAGCCTGCGGGCTCGGCCGAGGCCTATGTGTGGGGCAGCCAGTGGGGAACGTATGCGCGTTTTTGGGATGCGAACCATTACCCATGCCAACAGCCACCTTGGGGGACTCTGAATGCCGTGGATTTGAATACCGGGGAGATTGCCTGGAAGGTCCCTCTCGGCGTTGCAGATGAACTGGAAGCGAAGGGAATTCCCAGGACGGGCGTGCCGAGCCTGGGAGGATCGATTGCCACGGCGGGCGGGCTGGTTTTCATTGGCGGTACCAATGACAGTCGCTTCCGAGCTTTCGATTCCGAGACAGGGAAGGAACTCTGGGTGACTCGGCTGGAAGCCAATGGCCATGCCACGCCCATGACGTTTTGGGGAAAGAAGAGTCATAAACAATTCGTGGTGATTGCCGCCGGAGGCAGCGGATTGTTCGGTACCGAGGATAAGCCTGAAAAGGCTTCCGATGCCCTGGATGCATTCGCCTTGCCTCCCAAGTGAAGCGATGGAGAACTGCATCCTGCGAGATCAAGGCTGCCCAGGCGCAAAAAGGCAAGAAGTGAAATGACAGTGTGCTGGGGGTGTGATCAAAGGCGGCAACTCTCTAAAAATGACAGTCCTAGCTAAGCTAGCGCTGCTGATTGCAACTTATCCTGGCCGCCCGTCTCTTTGCGCTCAAGGTCCTCCCCCAGGGAACCCTTAGTCGATAGAGGGAGCAAAGTGTGCGGCCACGGCTCGCCGATGACGGGCTTCGATGGATGAGCGAGATCGTACCGCAGGAGCTTCAGGCGCGGAAGAGCGCCATCGCCCAGATTCGCGTCGTCGCTCAGGCGGAACGCCGGAAACAAGTAGGTCGCGAGAAAATCCTCGAGATTTTGGTCACCCTGCCCGATTGCAATGGGCCGCTGAATGCGAGAATTATCCCGGCGGCTGCGCGAGCAGCAAAGCTGATCGTCTCGGCGACGTTCAGTTTGCTTGCGAAACTGCAAAGTTCTGCCGCGAGAGCATCGAGTTTCCTAGTCAAAGTCGATGTGGCGCGGCGGCGGTGCGGGCGAACGGGTCGGGCACAAAGTGAGTCTGTTTCTGTGAACTTCAGCAGGCTTGCGGATTTTTAAATCAGATGGGAGAAACCAGATGCCTGGTCAACCTGAGTATGACGTGATTGTGGTTGGGTCGGGGGCGGCGGGGGGTATCGCGGCTTACGTCCTCGCGACGAAAGGGTTAAACGTCCTGTGCCTCGAGGCTGGGCGGATGCTCCATCCGGGAAAGAACTTTTACACGCACAAGTTTGCGTACGAGTGGCCGTATCGAGGGCAAGGAAAACCTGGGCGGTATGGAAAACTTCCGCGAGGCATGGAATGGAAAATCAAGGAGTGGACCGACCACCTTTACACTATTCCCGAGGAGGACCCCTACGCGGTCGCCCCCGGCTCAGCATTCACGTGGACGCGCCTGCGCGCCGTGGGCGGCCGCACGAACCTTTGGGGTCGGGGCTGTGATCGTTTTGGCCCGCTTGACTTCAAGGCGAAGAGCATGCAGGACGGCTGGGGCGAGGATTGGCCCCTCACTTACGAGGAACTCGCTCCTTACTATGACAAAGTCGAAGCGTTGATTGGCGTAGCCGGCGGCTCCGAAGAGGTGTACAACACACCAACAGGCAAACACCTTTTGCCGCCGTTCAATGCGCGTTGCGGCGAAATGCTCGTCAAGAAAGGCGCAACCAAGCTGGGTATCAAGGCGTTGGCCAAGCCACTTGCCGTACTCAGTCAGCCCTACGATGGCCGCCCAGCCTGCCACTACTGCGGCGCCTGTAATTATGGCTGTGACACGCGCTCGCGTTATTGCTCTGCCGAGGTCCTGATCCCCAAACTTCAGGCCATGCCCAATTTCACGCTACGGACCAACGCCGCCGTGCATACCGTGTTGATGGATGCGCACACCGGCAAAGCTCGTGGGGTGACCTATATCGACACCCACAACAAGCTTGATTACCGGGCGCGCAGCAAGGCCGTTGTGCTCGCGGCGTCGATGGTGGAGTCTATCCGAATCCTTTTCAATTCCAAGAACCAAGAGTATCCGCAGGGCCTCGCCAATTCCAGCGGGATGCTGGGCAAATATTTGATGGAACATGTGGCGTTCAACGATATCAGAGGGTACTTCCCTCAACTCGCCGGGCGACCAAGCACTAACGAAGATGGCCCCGGCGAATCGTGTCTGTACATCCCACGCTATAATTACGGCCACAAAGATAAGAAGAAATACCTGCGCGGCTGGCGGATTGATTTTTCTACCGGTTGCGGCTCGGAGCCGGGTCCGGGGGCAGGGATGGCGGGCTTTGGCAGCGCATACAAGAAGAAGATCAAGGAATTGTACCCCGCAGGAGTTTCCATCGGAGGTTATGGAGAAGGCCTTGCATTTGATTGGAATTATGTGGAGATCGATCCAAACGGGCTCACTGATCGCTTAGGCATCCCCCAAGTCCGATTCCATACGAACGCCGAATACGACCATGCCTTCGCGATCCGGGACGAGATGTATGGGGTGATGGAAGAAATCCTTCGGGCGTCGGGCGCCGAAATCATTCCTTACCAGAAAAGCAATCCCTATCCGTTGGGCAGCGTGACACACGAAGCGGGCGGGGGCCGAATGGGCGACGATCCGAAAACCGCGGTCCTCGATAGATGGAATCGCTGTCACGACATTAAGAACTTGTTGGTGGTAGACGCCAGTTGCTTCGTCACGCACCCGGAAAAACAGATCACTCACACAATATTCGCTCTTTCTTACAGGGCCTGTGATCACTTGGCGCAAGAATTCCGCCTTGGGAATGTCTAGGCGCAGGCGCCGCGGGTCACCGAGATCCGCAATCTGTTTAGAGGAAGGTGGCTGATGCCAGATCAACTGATTGGACGAAGAACGGCATTGAAGTATTTCGGGATGCTCGCCACGCTCCCCGCCGCTCAGGAGTTCCTGAAAAAATGGCTCACTAAAGCCTCGGCCGCCTCGAATCCTCAGGCAGGTCACGGATTGCACGCACCACCCGCAGCGGGTTCGGAAGCATCCAGTTCCTACGTCCCGCAATTCTTTAAGCCGGATGAATTTGAAACAATTGGAAACCTCACGGAAATGATTATTCCCACTGACTCCGAACCCGGAGCAAAACAAGCAAGGGTGGCGGACTACATTGATTTTGTGGTGTTCTCCGCGAGGGAGTTTGAACCAGGGTTGCAGAAACAGTGGACTGACGGCCTTTCATGGCTAAACCAGGAGAGTGTCCAGAGACATGGCCGCCCGTTCCGGGAGATATCTCCCGCAGACCGGGAAACGTTGTTAACCGAAATGAGCTCGCCGGAGCGCGACCATACTGCACAACATCCGGGCTTTGCGTTTTATCGCTTGATTAAAAGCATGACCGTGGAAGGGTTTTACACTTCACGAGTCGGGCTAATTGACGTGCTAGGTTACAAGGGACTCGACGCCCTCTCAGAATTCCCGGGATGCACGCACCCGGAACACCAGACCTAAAGCACTGCTTCACAGAGAGGGGCAAAGCCCTGAGGTCCTGCCGCGATGGAGGTTTGGCGTGTCGCCTTTGCGCGTGGACTCGGTTGCCCTCCTACCAGCCGTAGGAACTGTTGTAAACAACTTTTCCGTCAACCACCGTTCGCAGCGCCTCGCCCATCAGATTGGTTTCTAGGGATGGCTCCGCAGTCAGACCGCAAGGGCGATATATCTCGCTTGACCTAGAAGATTTTCAGTAAGCCGCAATGGCGTACGCGCGCCCAACTGGGCTGCTTTCGCCTGGTGACATTTTTCCTGAGATTCCCTTCTCAGTGAGTTCCCCCCGCCCAAGGTAGCAAGGCAGTCAGGTTGGAATCCGCCAGCCGGTCGTGGCCCAGCAGACTTTCGAAGAATTTTTACTCTGCCACAGGATCAAGCAGCCTTACCAAACCCGCAACTATCCACGAATCAGGGTGAAGAAACGCTCGCGAACACGCGCGTCGGGAAAGCGCTATTCCTCACCTGGGGTAGCGAAGTGGAACCCACGCTCCGCGTAATTGAACATCAAGGTCGCATTGGCAAGCGTACCTGGATAGCCGCTCCGATATATGAATTAGGCAGCATCCCAGCAGCAAGTACCGACGTAGACCCGGAAACGGGTGTGCGAGTTCCGTTGCGAGATCTGATCAGGAGGGGCAAAGCCCGGAGATGCTTTCTATCTTCCTGCTTTCCCTGGTAGGCCCGAGAACGAAGAACGTTATGCGGAACTGAGAAAGGTCACTTCGGCTGGTGTGCAGTATTTTCTGGATGGTATAGCGAACAGGATTACAACACTGACGCTCGATACGCTGAACGAAATGTTTTCCCAATTACTTTGGAGCCTAACGAGAGCCGAGCTTTTCTTTCGCCCGGTTCGGTGTCAATGTGGCCGAGATGTGCCGACGGAAAAGGGAAACAGAAATAATCGGGCCGATCAAAACAATGACGAAGAGCGAAGCGGAAAGGAAGAAATTGGAATATATATTGAATCTGAAGATCAATTCAAATGAATACAAAATTCCTTCGTCTCTTACTTTCGCTCATGCAGTTAAGCACTACCGGGAAATCTTTGCTCCTAGAATGCTTCGGCAATCCACATTTTTGGTGGCGGATGGACATCTGAAGGTTCATCTCGAGGCGGATTGGAACGAGATTCCGGTGGAGCACATTGATATAGATGCAGTGAACGAGTGGATCTGGAAGAAACGTCAGTCGAATTTGTCTTGGGTCACGATTAAGAACATTCTGCGAACAATGCAGCGGGTTCTTTCTTGTTGCTCGAATGACAAGAAACCGCCGTTCTCCCAGGAGGGCCTCGCAATTCCCGAACGTGACAAGTTGCAGATGAAGATTGAAAGTCGTGAGGCAATATCGTTCTCATGGTCGCAGGCGAAGCAAATTGCCGGCGAAGTCTACAAGCTGGATGTAGACGACGTGCTAAAAGAGCAATACGCCACGTTGTTCATTCTCGCATCAGCAAGTGGTCTGCGTTGCGCGGAGTTGTTCGCTTTGAGAATCAATGATCTTGATTTTAAAGCCGGAACGATTCGCGTGGATGAATCAGCCGATCAGCGGACATACATTATTGGGCCGTGTAAGAACGTAGCGGCTTATCGGACAGTTCTCCTCGCGGATGCGGAAGGTCGGGAGGCGTTGTTGATGCTCAAACGCTTCTTGAAGGGTCCTCAAACTCAAACCTCGTTTGCATTCCGTTCGAAGCGTGGAACTGCGCTGCGCGAAACAAGTGTGCTGCATACATTCTTGCATCCCGTATTGAGAACCCTTGGGTTTCCTCAAGCTGGGATGCATGCATTTCGTCACGGCTGTAATCGCAGGTGGGAATTGTCCGGGATGAATCCTGCCGTACTCCGCCAACAAATGGGTCACAGCTCTGCTGTGATGACGGCAAGATATACTGGCGAAATTCCACTCGACAAGGTGCAAGAGGCGTTCTCCAAGATGGAATTGGAAAATATGGAAGTTATTGGAAAACGGCCGCGCTGTACCGGCAGTCGATTAGTTGTGTATAATCAACAAACTAGAGGAATGAGCGGGCGTCGTACAATGGCAGTATAGAAGCTTCCCAAGCTTCGGACGTGGGTTCGATTCCCATCGCCCGCTCCATAACTCACGATGATCCAATTGGTCTTACACGGCTAAGCTAGCTGAATCCAACTAAAAAATGGTCCGTTTTGGACCCTAAATGGTTCAATTGGACCCCAATTCTTGGCGCTCACGGATTGTGTTGTGAGCATAGCCCTACTTAGGGACAAAGCGATGGCTTCGATTAAGACTCGATTGCGCGTGTTGCGTGCGGAGCGCGAGTGGTCCCAGGCGAAACTCGCCGTAGTGGTGGGAGTGACGCGCCAGACGATCAACTCTATCGAGAAGGGCAGGTATCATCCGAACCCAAGGCTGGCGTTCAAGACGGACCTGGTGCTGCCGCGTCTTCTTCTGGAAGTTGGTCTTGCTTCATGATCGGCGGCCTCCATGCCATCGATCAATGATTAGAGTGGTTCGTAGTGGGTAAGTTCAAGTTTGTCCGTCATTGATCCGCAAAGTTCGCTTTACTCATGCTTCTTGCCGTCGGTCTCTTCCGAATGCAGAAATGCCTCAATTTCTAGTCTCCCTCCGTGTCTTGCCCAACCGGCCGGAGTACCGCGCCAAAGAATATCTTTCAAATCCAGTTTTGCACCGCGTTCGACGAGTAGCCGGACAACTTCCATGTGGCCAGCCCAGGCGGCCTGATGCAAAGGCGTCGAATGAGAATGGCACCCAACCGGGTTATATCGGTTTGGGTCTTCGCCCACGTCCAGCAACAAACGAACGATTTCGACATGACCAAACTGCGATGCCAACGCGAGTGCCAAATGGCGGTCGCGACTAGCTGCCCCTGGCAGTAATCGGCGGGCGTCCTCAACTTTTCCTAAAGCTGCCGCCACAGGAAGATCAATGCGAGCGCCACGCCGAATCAGGCGGTTCACGGCTTCTAGCCCGCCGTGCAAGGCGCTGTGCATAGCACTGTTGGGATCGGCTCCGTAATCGCAAAGCAGGTCGATGAGTGGAACTTGCACTCGACATTCACGAACCACACTGCCGGTCACGACCAACCCGAGCATCTGGTTAAGCGCGGATTGTTCCACGCCGGCGTCGAGAATAACCTTGGTCACTTCAATGATGTTGCCCGGCAGCTTGCTATGACGAATCGGGTTCTCCGCTACGAATTCCAGCAGCGTTGGATTGTGAAAATAGTTTCCGCCCTCGAAGACGATGCGCTGACGTGTGAGATTCGGATGCTGTCGCAGGTGAGCGCGCAAACCTGTTACATCGCCGGCATCGAGAAGTTCCACGCCCCGGCGAAATGTGGCGTCCTCAATCCGTTCGTGGTGCGGCAAATGCAGTTGATCGGAGAGCGTGGGCTTTTCGATGTGTCGTTTCAGCCTCGCCCAACTCGGAAACCCGGACTCGCGGGCAATGGCGAGTTGCGCATCGCTGAGGCGCAGGCGTGCATTGAAGATTTCGGCATCGGTCGCGCCAGCGAAGCGCGGGTGAAATTCTCGTATCCGCTGCGCCGCTCCCAAGTCGCGCTGGCCATGATCCCGGAGTAAGTCTTTTGCTTGGTATTTGAGGTGGTCAAGGTTCGGCTTGGACGGTAAGGCTCTGACTGGCATGGCGAACTTCCTTTCCTACGCCCGAGGTCCGCATTTAGCGGGCAGAAAGTAAGTTCGTAGCACGAAGTTGTCATGACCAGGTGGACTTCTGTCCTTTCCGCGGACCGGATGCGCCCTTTGCGCAAAGGGATCTTAGCACGAAGGAGAGGACTCGGCACCGGATTTAGAGTGTGCTTGAAGCCGACCGCGCGCGTTTTGCGCCCGCAGTCCAAGGACGGAGTACCGTGTAACAAGAAATCGCCGTCGAATTTTTCTTCGTGACTCCAACCAGTTTGCGTCGCGCGAGCCAATTCACAGCTGCTTGTGCGGATCTTGGAGACGCCAACGGATTCTGCCATTTCTCGATAACTCACCTGAACTGCTCCGGCGCGACGCTGTTGTTCCCTGGCAAGCCACAGGTACAGCAAGAAACTGACGGGGCCGACGATCATGAGCGACCAGATCGCGCATCAAGACGTCGATAACGTAGTCATCCACAGCGATCATTCCCTATACCGACCATTACTATAGCACTCTCTAGCTGATTGCAACAGTCGGCCGCGCAAGTTAGGCTGCGTTTCACGAGGAGGAGCCACATGATTCGTGGAATCAGCGTTGCCAGCATTCCTGTTCGAAATCAGGACGCCGCACTGAAGTTCTATACAGAGAAATTGGGATTCAAAGTTCTTACGGACCAACCGTTCACTCCCAAGCAGCGCTGGATTGAGCTTCTCATTCCTGGCGCGGAATCGAAGGTGGCGCTGTTTACGCCGGAAGGTCATGAGAATCGGATCGGTTGTTTTCAGCCGCTAACGTTCTGGTGCGACGACGTAGTGGCGACATCCAAGGTGCTGAAGTCCAAAGGCGTCGAGTTCGCCTCCGAGCCAAAAACGGAGGTTTGGGGAACACTGGCAATTTTCAAGGATGTCGACGGCAATCAGTTCGTCCTCTCGAACAAGCTCGGTTAATGAGGGTTTCCTGAATCGCGATTAGCAGATTGCGTCAGGAACACAGGATTCCAGACCTGTAAACGGCTGGATTCGAAGCCGCCAAAGCTAATCGAGAGCCAGGAAAGAATGATTACAAGATTCAGGAGACTCTTTCGAACGGAACGGTGTGCGCGATGGCCAGAGAGTTGATAAGTGTATTACAGATAGCCATTCCAGTAAAAGACATCGAGCGTGCGAGTACGTTTTATCGTGACAAGCTCGGTCTTCAGCTTCTGATGAACGGTCCGAACATGGCATTTCTCGATTGTGGCGGCATTCGGATCTACCTGGATGCGAATCCGGGGACCGTCGAGGCTGGCAAGAACTCGATGATTTACTTCCGGGCAGCAAACGTTGAGCGGGCTCACTCCGCCTTTAAGGAACGAGGTGTGACGGTCCATCAGCCCCCGCACGTCATTGCAAGCCTGCCAGATCGTGATGTGTGGCTGATGTGGGTTCGCGACTCCGAGGAGAATCTTTTAGGCGTCATGGAGGAACGTCGCAAATAAGAAGAAGATCCGGCCTGAAAATCAGGCCGTCAGAGTTGATTGAAAAGCGAGGAAAAAATGACTACAAGCCAACAGCGTTTCAGAATTGGGGTTCTGCTCCTGGGCATGGCACTCCTGCCCGTAATCGCGTTGTCTCAGTCGGAGAGCAAAGACCTCGGGATTGTCCGCGTGCGATATGTCACGATCGTGGTCCCCGATTACGACGAGGCGTTGAATTGGTATACGAACGTTCTCGGTCTGGAAAAAGTGGAGGATGGTACGTTTGCCCCGGGCGCGACACCTTCGGATCCTCTGCGGGTAGGAAAGGCAGCAGCGAACAAGAAGGTGAAGCGCTGGCTTGTCGTGGCCCCAAAGGGACGACGGGATGTTGGCATCATTCTGGAGATTGCCAAACCCTTCTCTGCCAGCGATTCCATTCACAACTACAAGGCTCGTATTGGCAAGGAAACGAGGTGGGTGTTCGAAGTCGAAGATTGCCGCAAGTTTTATGAGCTCGCGTCGAAACGTGGGGTTAAGTTTGTGGAAACGCCCGTGGATCAGCTTTGGGGAGTCACCGAGGCGATGTTTGAGGACCTCTATGGAAACATTTTCGTCGTCCAAAGTTCCCGGCCAAAGCTGAGCACTCCCGGCAGATGAGCGGTTGCCATCGTTGCAAGAGGCTGCTTACGAAGAGATGGAACTTGAGCACGTATTTTATCCTTTTTGCGTTGGGATTCATCGCACAAGGAGCAGCGGCCCACACTCGGGCCGCGACATTGCAACTGGAGAAGCTTTGTTGTTCCTGTTTCCCGATTCACAAAAGCCTTGGGAAGAAAAAGCTGTGGGACGGGTATGAGGTTTTGGTGGGCCCGACCGCGGACTTTCAGGATGATTCTGGCGCAGACGATGCATGTACAGCTGCCATTTACGACCAGTCCGGAAAAGAGGTCTACCGCACCACGGGCCCCGGTGTAGTGCTCGACCCAGCGACGCGTATGGATGTTGACGGGGATGGCGCACCCGAAGTCGTTCTACTGAACGGCTCCAGCGGCGGCAGCGGCGGCTCCTGGACGATCGAGGTTGTTTCCCTGAAACCCCAGCCGCACCTCTTGTTTAAATTCGAGCAAGAGTTCCCGCCGGTGGATTTCAGAAAGGACTTGCAAGGAAGAGTTGTCCTGTGGTCCAGGTGGGGCGGTAATTCCGATTTAGGTTATTCGATTGCTCATGCGAACGATCCTTCCGTGCGAATCGTGTACCGTTTCACTGAGGGGAGGCTGAAGGACGTGACGCCGGAATTTTGCAGAGAGATCGAGAATAACAAACATTTTCCTTGGCCGACAGAAGCTTCCTTGGAACATTTCAAAAACAGCAGAATTGATTCGGGACAATTCGAAAGCCTTGATGATGAATGGACGGCGGGTCAGGTGATGTCGTTGGTGCTTCACTATGTCTGCGCTTTCTCTCGGACGTCAAGACCCTCGTTTCCGTCAGCGAGGCGGACATTCGGATCGTCGCCCTTGCCGACGTTACCGTCGTGCAAGGCGAGCCTTCGCAATTCCAAATAGAAGTCCCCGCGGGATTCGAAATTACCGGCGCGACAGGCGCATCCATAGAATCCAGCGAATTTGAATCCGGAGTTTTAACACTAAAAGTCACCGGCCCGGCGCAACGCAATCACCAGTTCCTGATCTCCATGGGAAAATCGATCGCCGCCACCAAAGCCGACGCGCCGTTTCTCAGCTTCAAGGGTGCCCAGCGCGAAACCTGCGAAGTCCTTGTGGAAGGCGCCGGAACGATCGAGCTCACCGCCGCGGAAGCCGGCGGCCTCAAGCGCATGGATTTCAAGGAAATGAATCCCTACTTGCGCTCGCTCGCGCGTTTTCCAATGCAAGCCGCATTTCGCTATCACAGGCAGCCGAACGAAAAACTCGCCCTTGCGCTCGAATGGACGCGCTTTCCGGATAGCAGCGTTCTCGCCGCTGTCGCCGAACGCGCCGTCGTCACCACGCTCGTAACTACGGAAGGCAGATCGCTAACCGAAATAAAACTGACGATAAGAAATCAGGCGCAGCCATTTTTGAAAGTGGCGCTGCCTCAAGGCGCGAGCATTCTCTCCGCGGAAGTGGCCGGTGAAAAAGTGAAGCCTGTCGAAGGTCCGGACGGCAATCGCGTCCCTCTGTTGCGCGCAGGTTTCCGTCCCGTGGATTCCTACACCGTTTCGTTTGTGTTTATGCATTCGGGCGTGCCCTTCGCAAAAAAAGGCGGCTCCGATCTTTCTCTTCCAAAAATGGATGTGCCGATCAATCTTTTGCAATGGGAAGTCTTTCTTCATGAACAGTACAAGGTGAAAGACTTCGGCGGCGACGCCATCGTCGCGAATTTGTTGCCGCCCCCTTCCTTGGACGTCTCTGGAGCAGAAGGAGAAGCGCGCGGAATGGGAAGCAACTATTTCGTCCATAAGATCGACTTCGGGTCGCTTCTCCCTGGGCAACTGGGAGGAGTCATCGTGGACCAAGCCGGAGCTGTGATTCCCAACGCGCAAGTCACCATCACTCATCTCGACACCGGAGTTGTTCGAAACGTTGTGACCGATAATGCAGGCCGTTGGGTTGTTTCGAACTTGCCCTCTGGTCAAGTCAAAATTACCGCCAACGCCCGTGGCTTCAGGCAGCTTGTCAGTTAACTCAATTATGATGACAGCAGCCGCGCCCTTCAATTCCGCTTTGAGCGTTGGCTCGATTTCGGAATCGATTACCGTGACGGCCAGTTCTGGCGGAAACTTTAGCAGCCTCGATCTAGAACGGCTTCAGCGCGATGCGCGAAAAAATGCGGAGAAGCAGCAGCTGGCCGCTTTGTCCAACGTGACAAATCTGCAGCAGCGCATTTCGGGCGTGTTGCCGGTTCGCGTCGATGTGCCGCGCGCAGGGAATTCGTCCAACTTCGTCAGGCCGCTGGTTCTTGATGAAGAGACGAAAGTGACGTTTACGTACAAATCGAAATAACGTTGGCTATCGAGCGAGAGAAGCGGGTTCGTGACTTTGCTTTTGCATCGCACGATCCAGCGCCTGCTTTTCTTCCGGCTCAAGCGCGCGCGTTGCACCTTTTGGTAGGTCGCCCAGAGCCAGCGGGCCGATGGCGACGCGCACGAGCCGAAGCACTTCTATTTTTAGCGCTTCGAGCATTCTGCGGATGTGACGATTCTTGCCTTCGTCGAGAACGATTTCGAACCACGAATTCTGCTCGCCTTGCCGAAGCATGCGCGCGCTCCTTATGCACAGAAATTCGCCGTCGTTTGCGCGGATTCCGTTCTGCAATTTGTCTGACAATGCTTCATCGGCGAGGGCGTTGATTTGCACGTGATACGTTTTGTCGAGATGCGTTTTCGGCGCAGTAATTGTCGCCGCCCATTCCGAATCGTTCGTCAGCAGCAGCAAGCCTTCGCTTGCTTTGTCCAGCCGGCCTACCGGAGCGAGCCACGGTAAATTCTGTGGCAGGAAAGAATAAACTGTGTCTCGCCCTTTTTCGTCGGCAGCAGTGGTCACAATTCCGCGAGGTTTATTCAGCGTAAGGTAAATCTTCGAGCCGCGCGCAACTGGCTGGCCGTCGATTTCAACGCGGTCTTTTTCAAGATGGACGGGCGTTTCCGGATCGCGGCGAATCGTTCCATTCCATTTCACGCGGCCAGCAGCGATCAGCTCGGCTGCGTACGAGCGCGAGCAATAGCCGAGTTTTGAGATGGCCCGCGCCAATCCAACTTTCTTGAGCGCGCCGCCCTGTAACGTTTTCTTGCTCCTTCTCATTTTCACGGAGGTATTATTTTGCGGCGGCGCTTGGCGCGGGTGTTGGCGATGTCGGAGACGCTGGCGGCGGGGGCGTTGGCGATGCTGCTGTTCCAGTCATGGGTGCGGCATCTGCGGGCGATTTCGGCGCTTCGTGTCTTACGGCGCCGTAGCGGGCGGCGAGCCATTCGCGGGCTTCTTCCGGTGTGTAATTGAACGGACCGATCCCGCCGCGATAGGCGATGCGGCCGCTCTCATCGATGATGTAAATGCGTTCCGGCCACGCGGCGTAGGCATCATTGGCGGCGTTGGTCATGTCGTCGATACCGAAGGGCAAACTGAATTTGAATCGCTTCACGAAATCATTCGCGATCGCCACACGCTGTTCGAGTGTTTTCGGCTGTGCGTAGCAGACGTTATCTTTATCCTTCAGATTCGATTTCATCTGCCACTCGTCGGTGGGATGCGCTTCGCGAACGTAAACGGTCAGAAAATCGGCGCGATCCTTGTAGTCTTCGTAGATTTGAACGACGTCGCCAACCTGGCGGCGAAATGGCGGTCAGGTAAAACTGCCGAAGACCAGAACCAGCGGACGGTCATGGGTTCGTTGGCGGATGTGGAAACGACTGACGCCGTCGAGGGCGACGATGCGTGCGTCCGGCGCGTCGCTGCCGACTTTCAGCGTGCCGCGATGCATGTGCGGCAGGGCATAGCGCACCATGCCGTACGCGTCCTTGGCGCTTCCGGCCATGTAGGACAAAGCAGCGAAAGCGGCGACGAAAAGCACGCCGAATATTCCCGCCGTCCATTTCCAGAAACGATTCAATGGAAACTCTTCTCCGTATATTTAGCTGCCTGCGGCAAAAATAGTATCATCCGCGGCCGACTTTCGAGCGCGGCTTGTCCCGCTCTTTTTTGTAGCGCGCCAGCGCATTCTCGATGACTTTGACGGCGGCGTATGCCGGGCGAATGTCTTCGACCTGGACCTGCTTGCCTTCCAATTGCTTGTAGTCCTGGAAAAAGCGCCGCAGCACGAGCAAACGGTGGGGCGGAAGCTCGTTGGCCTCGACGTAGCTGTTGAATTCGGGATCGTTGGTGGCCACGGCGATGACCTTGTCGTCGCTGGCGCCGGAATCGATCATGGTCATTAGGCCGATGGCGCGTGCTTTGATGAGCGCGAGCGGCTGGACCGGCTCCTGGCACAGTACGAGGACGTCGAGGGGATCGTTGTCTTCGGCGTAGGTTTGGGGAATGAAGCCGTAGTTTGCGGGATAGAACACCGCCGAATGGATGATGCGATCCACTTTCAAGAGGCCGCTGGCTTTGTCCAATTCGTATTTCACGTTGGAGCCCAGGGGAATTTCGATGACGGCTTGGAAATCGCGCGGGAGATCGTCGCCGGGAGAAACGTCGTGCCAAGCATGGAGCATCGTTAGAAATCCTTCGTCGCGAATAAGTGCGTAGCATTATGACCTGACACGACCTTGAGTGCCAGAATGGGCAGGAAAATGATGGGCAGACCTTCCCCCTCCCACTGTTTTCATAAAAGATTGAGGCGACAGGGGTTTATGGGGTGGGGGTCTGCAAACGATAGGAGAGTAACGGGGTTAGAACGGGAGCGTTTGAAGGTCGGAGGGCTGGAATGTTGAGGGTTGAAGAAGACAAAGGAGAAAGAACAATCTAACGCAGAGACGCTGAGTACTGAGAAGGAAACGGCGAGAGTGACGTCTGACTATCAAAGCCATGTTACCATTAAAGTAAGTGGTTGGTCTACTGGGCGGCATCCCGGTTGTTGGAGTGATTGCGTCAGGTAGCGCGGGATGCGCTTGTCTCTCGGTGACCAACCTAGCCGCGCACGCTGGATTCTAGCACGTGCGGCCCCTTGCACTTTCTCTGCTCCCC
>Ga0209056_10003306_pt1 | contig 17243 bp, 12 predicted proteins | sample GraSoiAngelo_114_FD_185876 | JGI IMG/M metagenome (GOLD analysis project Ga0209056, IMG submission 185876) | Grasslands soil microbial communities from the Angelo Coastal Reserve, California, USA - 14_0903_13_40cm (SPAdes) (version 2) | ecosystem: Environmental > Terrestrial > Soil > Grasslands... | reverse complement strand
GCTACGCCCTCACCCCAACCCTCTCCCAAAGGGAGAGGGAGTGTACGGTGATAAAAATCGCCAATTGGCAATTAGCAATCTAAAATGCTCTCGATGGACGGCGCGCTCATCATCGACAAGCCGGCAGGAATGACTTCGCACGATGTCGTCGCGCAGGTGCGAAAGATTATTAGCGAGCGGCGCGTCGGACACACGGGTACGCTCGATCCATTTGCTACCGGCGTGCTGGTAATTCTGGCTGGAAGAGCGACGCGGCTGGCACAGTTTCTGAGTGGCGCCGAGAAGGAATACGAAGCGATCATTCGCCTGGGTTTCGCCACTGATACGGGCGATGCGACGGGACGATCCATCTCAGAGATCCAGAGGTGCACAGAGTTTCACGGAGGGGCGATTGAGGCTGCGCTTGCGTCGCTGCGTGGCGAGATTGAACAGACGCCGCCAATGTATTCGGCCAAAAAGGTTGCTGGGAGAAAACTTTATGAGCTGGCGCGCCGCGGCGAAGAGATTGAGCGAAAATCCATTAGCGTTACGATCAGCAAGTTCGAATCCGCGTTTCATGGCGATCGATTGCTGCGGGAGAATGACGATGGCACGTGCGATCTGAAGGTGCGCGTCATGTGTTCGGCCGGCACTTACGTTCGGGTACTGGCGGAAGACTTCGGCAAACGTCTTGGTATCGGAGCGCACCTCGCTGAGTTGCGGCGCACGCGTGCTGGTCACTTCAAGATTGAAGATGCGATTAAACTTGAGCAATTAAATGAATTTGCTCAATCCAATTCGATCGAGCAGATTCTAATTTCACCGCACGCTGTCCTCCTGCATCTGCCAACGGTGCAATTGAATGCTGATGATGTGAGGCGAACGCTTCATGGCATCGACATGCAAATGGAAGATTCGGAGTGGTCTGGAGGTCAGCCGGTGCGAATGAGCTTTGGTAGCGAACTTATCGCCGTAGGAACGTACGATAGGAATCGGAACATTGTTCATCCCACAGTAGTGATCGCGAATGGTTGATTACAAGGCCAATCTCATTCACACCTCGCTTCAGCGAGGTGATAAAACGGATCACAAATGCCGCAGCCGTTTCAACGGCTTAGGTTAGGAAACCATTGAAATGGTTCACTGCGTGCAACGCACTCCTTATCACCTCGCTGAAGCGAGGTGTGAATGAGATTGGCATTTGTTGATGTGCTAACATTCTCTCCGCCATGAAGAAGCGTTATCTGTTTGCGGGAGCAAGTGGCGTCGTTGCGGGTGCCGTGGCGACAAAGCTGCTCACGCGCCCGCGTGATGTCAGTTGGCCTGACAGCCTTAACTTTATCTATCACCCCGAGTATTCCTGGTTCACCACAGTCGACGGCGCGCGCATTCATTTTCAGGAAGCCGGCAATGAGAACGCGCCGCCGCTGATTTTGATTCACGGATTTATTTCTTCGAATCTGGTTTGGAGCGATGTGTTTCTGCCTTTGGCCGTTGCGGGCTTTCGCGTAATTGCGCCTGATCTGCCCGGTTATGGTTATTCGGACAAGCCTAGCGATGGCGAGTACACGATCGAATTTCAGGCGCGCGCCGTGCTTGGTCTGATGGATCGGCTGGAGATCGAGAGAGCGACAATCGTCGGCGCTTCTTACGGGGGCGCGGTTGCCGCATCTATGGCGCTGGATTATCCCGAACGAGTCGAGCGCCTCGTCCTCGTTGGCGCGGTCACAAATGACGAGCCGAAGAAGAAGATGCTGCTGCAGATCTCGCGACTGCCCATCATCGGCGACATCGTCACGCCGCTATTTCTTGGCTCGCGCTGGGTCCTGCGCCGGCGGACCAAACAAATGCATCGCCGCCTCAGCCGCCCGATTGATGAGCGCAAACTCGAAGCGCGCCATCATCTGCTGGTAACGGCGAACGTGCATCGCGCAATGATTCGTACTGCGCGGCGCTGGAATGCAAATCGAATTCAGCGCGATGCCAGGCTCATAAGTCAGCCTACAATGCTCATCTGGGGCGAGGAAGATACGCACATTCCGATCGAGGAAGCATTCCGCCTGCGTGACGCGATTCCAAATAACCGCCTCGTCGTCTTTCGCAACTGCGGACACTTGCCGCCGACCGAGTCTCCCGAGCAGTTCGTCGAAGTCATCAGCGAGTTTTGTCAACACCGCTGAGTACGCCGAGTTCGTAAGCTTCTCCGCGCCCTCTGCGAGTACCTCTGCGTCCTCCGCGGTTGAGATCTCTTAATTCCTCACTAACTGTCGCGAGGAGGAGTGAAAAGACGATTTGTCAGATTGGTCAACTCATATTCAGCGCCTTGCCTACCGACGGATCGCGTCGCACGCGCCAGATCTTTGAATCGAGATAGTAGTGAATGAAGGCGTAGCCCCAAAGGAACGCAATTCCCAATTGAACTGGCAATGTCAAAGCAGCCGGCGAATCGCCCGTGTGCAGATTCAAGTAGCCGAGGTATTGGCGTGGGCCCTGATAGATAATGCCGAAGATAATTCCGAAACCGATGTAGTAGATCAGGCGGCGGCTGATGAACGCGGCAGGGCCATATTTGGCGCGGAGTGTGGCATGCGCATCCTGCGCATGAGCCACGGGCGAGACGCCTGTGCCACTGTACTTATGATTGTGAAACCAGATAAGCCGATGGTATTGCAGGTTGTGATAGATCGTGAGGATCGCGACCAACGCAATCGGCTTGGCCGGCATCGGCGTCAACAGAGCGATCCAATGCATGGGAATCGCGGCAGCGAGCAGCAGATACTTCGGTCCATTCAATGGTTGGCGTAACGCGGCACGCTGAATTTGACGGCCCAGCCAGGCGACCCCCAACACGATAGTTCCGATCAACAACAGGACCGCAAATCCATTGACGCCGCTGCGCAGAATCGGCGGCACGCGCGCCATCGCGCTCGGGTCATTCGCGATGAAGGCGACGAACGGATAATTAAATGCGAACATCAGCAGCAAACGATCGAGTGCATTGTCTACCGGCGCAAGATCGTGGTTCTTCTTTTTGTACAGCACCATGAAACCGTAGTGCTGTTTGACGAGGTGGTAGTAAGCCCAAAGCGCGGCGATGAAGAAGAATGTGAAGCCGGCACCGGCGAGAACCATTGCCGGACCCACGATAAAGAAAAGAAGCGACCCGAGCAGCAGACGCTTACGCGTCTTCCATTCGGAAGCATCGAAGTAAGTACGCGAGAAGGTGCCAAAGACGTGCGGCGCATCGATCAGAATCGCCCATCCCGCGACCATCGGAATCAGCGGCAGGACTCCAGCCACATACAGAATCAGCAACGCATAACTCGACGCGACCGAACCGATGAACCAAATCGAGTCTTCGCGCGCGTTGATGATCCAGCGCAGCGAAATGGCGCGAGGGCAGATCTGATCTTTGATAATCTCAGTGGCCGTGGACATATGATATCGGGCTATTCTTGCGGAGAACGTTTCTCGTCGTCTCGATGATCGAATCCCGGTGAGGTGAGGACCAATCTTAGAGGCTGTGGCTTCTTCTCAGACAACGTGACGGTTACGGGTTCGGAATGGCGCGACTCTTCTACCTCGTCGCTGTTGGCGCTGACCCGGCCACCGTAGGTGAAGGCCCGAACCTGGTAGCTGCAACCCTGCAGTCCTTTCAGCACAAAGTGTCCTTTGCTATCGACAATCTTCTGGTCGCCGATAAGGTAATGAGGCTCTGTTCCGTTGGCCAACCCAACTACTGCGTGTACTGCGGGCCTTCCATTCGGCCACACGACAAATCCCTCCAACTCAACTTCGGGCGGACCAGACATCATCCGGACATCCACGTCCTTCAACTGCCGTCCTTCCGTCAACATGACGACAGTTGCCTGGGACGGATCGCTACCACTCGGGTAATAGGTCCGAGTGCGCGGGCATTGAGCGTTTTGCGCCGCGATTAGGTTTATTCCAAGCAAGTAATTTCCGGGAGGCACGTCATCGAGCGAATAAAGCCCGGCGGAGTTTGTGAATCTCCACTTTCCTTTAGGCGACTCGGTAAACATGTCATCCACAGCGATAAGATCAACTTTGGCCCCGCTAACTGGATTACCGCTAGCCTCAAGAACTCTTCCACTGATGTTTCCTCCTACGTGGTTGACGAACTCTCGATGAGCGCATCCACGATCAATGACAGCCACTTCTGTGGTTGAGTAGCTTCGCGGATTAGGCGGAAGGTCGGCCTTCACTTTATAAGTGCCAGGTTGAAGCCCGACGAATTCATATTGCCCGTCATTATTAGTCTGGCCTTCGAAATGTTTGTCCGCGCCATCGGCAGTTACTTTTACGCCCGGAATCGGAGTTATCTCAAACCTGCTGTCATCGCCGACTGGTAGCATGTAGCGCTTGACACTTACAACAATAGTCGATCCCGATCCTGCGGGCGGGAGATTATGGAAATATGTCAGATCTTCCGACGCCTCGGATAACAGTCTGGTGCGAGTGCAAATTCCTGTATAGAGGTGATTCTCGCGGCCCTGTCTGGAGGCATAGACCAGATATTTCTTGTCCCGCTCGAAGTGATAGCCACAGTCGCCACCTCCCATACCCGTGACGACTTCCATTTCCGGACCGGCGAGTTCGCCTCTGAAAACTTCACCAAGCTGAAAACGCACTAAGACTTCCTGGATAGTGTATTTGTTGCTTCCTTCGCCCCGGACTACAGAAATGCCTGACTGCGAACGGACCGTTCCACTAAAGATCGCCTCAGTTTCCCAAAATGCCTCGCATGGCTTGGGCGCTCCTGCACAATCACACGCCAATCCGATGCTTGCCGAGAAAAGCATGACCAAGAGTGCGGCCAACCAACACCAAACTGTCCTTGCATGCATAATCGATATTGTATCCTTACGCTATGTTGATGCTGAGTCTAGCATCCGTAGATCGCGCCCGGTCATCTCCGTCGGCTTCTCAATTCCCAGCAAACTCAACATCGTCGGCGCGACGTCTTCCAGTGCTCCGCCTTCGCGCAGCTTCACGCCGATCGAATCTTCATCGATTAGATGAAACGGAACCGGATTCGTTGTGTGCGCTGTGTGCGGCTGGCCCGTCTTCGGATCGATCATCTGTTCCGCGTTGCCGTGATCCGCGGTTATCAGCGTGATGCCTCGCGCCGCCCGAACTGCTTTCTTAATCCATCCCAGGCATGTGTCGACGTATTGGCAAGCTTCGATTGTCTTGTCGAGCTTGCCGGTGTGTCCAACCATGTCCGGGTTGGCAAAGTTGACGACGAATACGTCTGTCTGGCCCTCGTCAATAAAACGCAGGACATTGTTCGTGATCTTGAAAGCAGACATTTCAGGCTCAAGATCGTAAGTAGCAATCTTCGGAGAGGGCACCAGCAGTCGCTGCTCGCAGCGAAACTCGTTTTCCGTGCCTCCATTGAAGAAATAGGTGACGTGGGCGTACTTCTCGGTTTCTGCGAGACGAAAGTTTTCGACGCTAAAACGCGCGAACACGTCGGCGAGAATGTTCTCGTGCTTGCGCGGTGGGAAGGCGACCGCCAAAGGAAACGTGACGTCGTAAACCGAGAAGCAAACGAAATCGATCGCCGGTCGATTCGGAATAGGAAACTCGTCAAAACCTGCGATAGTCAGCACTCGCGTGATTTGGCGCGCGCGGTCGGGACGAAAGTTGAAAAATATTACAGCGTCGCCATCTTGAATGGGCGCTACAGGCTCGCCGCTCTCATCAACGATAACTATGGGTTCAACAAATTCGTCGGTCACGCCGCGCTGGTAAGATTCTTTGATCGCCTCGACGGGATCATTGGCTCGCTCCCCCACGGCATTGACCAGCAGATCGTAAGCGCGCTGAGTTCTCTCCCAGCGCCGATCGCGATCCATCGCGTAGTAGCGGCCCACCACCGTGGCGATCTGACCGCAACCAATCCCTTGAATTTTCTCTTGCAAAGCGGCGACGTAATCGGCAGCGGATGAGGGCGGAGTATCTCGGCCATCAAGAAAGCAATGCACAAACACGCGCTCCACTCCGCGTTGTTTCGCCATGCGCAAAAGCGCGTAGAGATGTTCCTGCGACGAATGGACTTGCCCGTCGGAAATCAGGCCCATCAGATGAAGTTGTTTTCCGCGAGATTTCGCGTCGTCTATCGCCTTAGCCAGAACTTCGTTCCGGAAGAACTCGCCGGTCTGAATGTCATGATCGATAAGCGAAACATCCATGCGAATCACCCGGCCTGATCCAAGATTGAGATGTCCGACTTCGGAGTTTCCCATCACACCTTCAGGAAGACCGACGCGCGTGCCGTGCGCAGTGAGTAAAGTTTGAGGATACTTCTCGCAGAGTTCGTCGTAGAAAGGCTTCGACGCCAACGCGATCGCGTTGCCTTCGCGCGAGGGCGAGTGGCCCCAACCGTCGATAATGATGAGCGCTAGTGGACCTTTTTTCTGTGGCATAGCCTTCAGTTACAGAACCGGGAGCGGTAGCGACCGGATCAATCGAAAGTCGTTTTTACAAGTCGGCGTCATGATCCCGTCGCTACTGCTCCGGGTTCTGTAACCAGTAATCCGGACTCTCCTTCATTTTTGGATCGGGCCGCTCCATCCAACGCTCGGGCCGATGCAGCTTCATGAAACCAAATCGTTCGTACAAGCCGTGCGCGTCTTTGGTCGATAAGACCCAACGTCTGAAGCCCTGCAACTCCGGATGCGAAATGATGACTTCCATCAGCCACTTTGACAAACCACGTCCACGATGTTCTGGCAGCACGAACACGTCCGCTACCCAGGCGAATGTCGCATAGTCAGTCACAATTCGCGCGAATCCGACTTGATTATTGCCTTTGTAAATCCCAAAGGGGAGCGAGTTTTCGATCGATCGGGCGACGACTTCGCGCGCGCGGCCCGTCGCCCAGTACGAATGGTTCGCGAGAAAGTCGTGAATCAGATCTATGTTAAGACGCGGTCGTTCGGTGCTGATTTCGTAATCACCTTGCTGCCAGGATTCAGTTCGAGGACTGGACTTCATCAAGTTTGGCTCTCGCCTCGTGTCAGTACCGCGAGCGGTAGCGACCCTGGGTACGCAGTCGTCCCGACTGCCCTAGGCTAGCATGGCACCACGCAGCAGTCGGGACGACTGCGTACCCAGAGACCGGTCGCTACCGCTCGCGGTTCTGACACGTTGATAGCAATCTAAGGGTCGAACTCTGAACTTGGGGTTCTATTTCGGCGATATCTCGCGTCTCAAATAGAACAACAAATCTGTTGAAGGCGGATCGATGCCAAGCTGGCGAATCATTCCAACCACTTGTCCGCGGTGCAGGGTCGCGTGGTTGGCGACATGCTGCATTTGATCCATTAACCGCATCGAACTCGCATCACCGCTGAGAAGTTTGAATGGTAATTCGGCGGCAAGCTGCGACTCATCGAGTTGCGACATGAAACGCGCGCGACGATCGACGACATCTCGCCAACGTTCGTTCAGTTTGGTGAGATCCGAACAAGATTCCGTGGTCCAAAGCGACCATGCTTCCTTGCCCGCAGGCGAATTCCCGTGCCAACGCTCCAGCCAAATCCACTCGGCGCCCGCCATGTGCAGCAGCGTCCCGAAAATCGAGCGATGACTAATCTGAAAGTCGTGGCGAAGATGTTCGTCGGAGAGCTTCTCGGCGGCGTTCAGCGCCAAACCGTTCGCCCATTCCGTGTAGTCGAAGAGATTTCTAATGTCTGACTTGTCCATGGTCGCCTCAATCGTCAGAACCACCTGCGGTAGCGGGTGGTCGAGTAATTACGCGATCTCATTCGCAAAGATCAACCGCCCTCTACCGCAGGCGGTTCTGACTAAAAGCCGCACGACCAGGATAACGGGCGGCGTCGCCAAGTTCTTCTTCGATGCGCAGGAGCTGATTGTATTTCGCAATCCGATCTGAGCGCGAAAGCGAGCCCGTTTTTATTTGGCCAGCGTTCGTCGCGACGGCAAGGTCGGCGATAAAAGCATCTTCGGTTTCACCGGAACGATGAGAGATCACCGCCGTGCGATTGTTTGCTCTCGCGAGTTCAATACACTCGAGCGTTTCCGTCAAAGTACCAATCTGATTCACCTTGATCAGAATCGAGTTTGCTACGCCAAGCTCAATGCCCTGGCGTAGAAACTTTGTGTTCGTCACGAAGAGGTCGTCACCTACAAGGTGAATGCGTTGACCCAGTTCATCAGTCAAACCTTTCCATCCGTCCCAATCATTTTCAGCCATGCCGTCTTCGATCGAAATGATCGGGTATTTCTCAACCCAATCCTTCCAGTAAGAAATCATTTGATCACTTGAGAGCTTGCGGCCGTCTGACTTCTTAAAAACGTATGCTTCGCCATCGTAGAACTCGCTCGCTGCGGGATCGAGGGCGAGTAACACGTCGGAGCCGGCTTCGTAACCGGCTTGTGAGATCGCCTCGATGATCGTTTCGATCGCTTCTTCGTTTGTTTTCAAATTCGGCGCGAAGCCGCCTTCATCACCGACCCCAGTTGCATAGCCCTTCTTCTTCAAAACCGATTTCAGCGTGTGAAAGATCTCCGCGCCCGTGCGCAACGCTTCGCTGAACTTATCGGCGCCGACGGGAACGATCATGAATTCCTGAAAGTCTACGTTGTTGTCGGCGTGGGCGCCGCCATTGACGATGTTCATCATGGGGACGGGCAGCGTCTTCGCGTTTTCGCCGCCAAGATAGCGATAAAGCGGAAGGTTCTGATCGTTGGCCGCAGCTCGCGCCGTCGCGAGAGACACGGCCAGAATCGCGTTAGCGCCCAACTTTGATTTCGTCGGCGTGCCGTCGAGTTCGATTAGAGTGCGATCGACTTCGCCTTGATCGCGCGCGTCCATGCCTTTCAAGGCTCGTGCTATCAGGTCGTTGACGTTGTGAACGGCTCTCAAAACTCCTTTGCCGCCATAACGCTGCGGGTCGCCATCGCGTAACTCGACCGCTTCGTGCTCGCCGGTTGACGCGCCAGATGGCACGGCCGCACGTCCGCGTAGGCCGCTAACCAAAATCACGTCAGCTTCGACGGTTGGATTGCCGCGCGAATCCAAAATCTCGCGCGCATGAATGTGATCGATTAAGCTCATGCAGCTGGTCTGTTATCTGATGTGGACGAGAAACTTTATCATTCAAGATGCGAAGATGCGAAGCCGCTAAGAAGATCGCTTGCCCGCGCTCGCGGCTTCATGTCACACTTTGCCGCGCCGGCCGTCGTTAAGGCATGTTGAGGATTCTTGTGAAGAAGCTCTCCGCCAGCAGAATAAGAATTATATTCGCCGTTCTCCTGGTTGTTTTCGTTAAACCAACCGAGTCTCGCCTTCTTCCTCGCCCGCGTCCACCCGTCGATTTACTCTTGCTAAACGCGCATGTCATAACGATGGATTCGTCCCAGCCAGAGATGCAGGCAATCGCAGTTCAAGGAGATCGGATCGCGTGGGTGGGAAGCGATTCAAAAGCGCGCCGGCTTTTTGCGAGCGCATCTCGGGCCATCGATCTTCACGGTGCCACTGTCCTTCCGGGATTGATTGATGCTCACGTCCATCTGGTCTCACTCGGGCAAAGTTTGCTTCGACTCAACCTCAAAGACGTCGGCGACGAAGCCGAAGCCATTGTCCGCGTGAAAGAGAGAGTCGCATCTGCCGCGCCGAATGAATGGATTCTGGGTTGGGGTTGGGACGAAGGAAGATGGGCGTCACATTATCCGACGAATCGGGCCCTGAGCGATGTCTCGCCGAATAATCCCGTGTTTCTGGTCGGGCTTCATGGATTTGCCGCCTGGGCCAACGAGAAAGCACTTCAACTGGCAGGCATCACGAAAGAGACAAAAGATCCAGAGAACGGCAAAATTCTCCGCGACGAAGAGAGTGGCGAGCCAACCGGCATCCTGCTTAATCGGGCTCAGACGCTGGTTGAAACGCACATTCCCGCGATGACTTTGGAGCAGACGAAGAAGGCGGTCGAGCTTGCTGCTAGAGAGTGCGTTCGCAACGGATTAACTTCGGTTCACGACGCGCGCGTTTCACCCATCATGCTCAATGCCTTTCGTGACCTGATCCGCGAAGATCGTCTGCCGTTGCGCATTTACGCGATTCTAGACGGAGCTGATCGCGTTTTGGTTAATGAATGGCTGGCGCGCGCACCGGAGCTAGATCCGCGACACCGACTCACGATCCGTTCGTTCAAGCTTTTCGCCGACGGCGCGCTCGGTTCGCGTGGCGCCGCGCTGCTTCAACCTTACAGCGATGCTCCGCAATTAAAGGGAGTCATCACAACTCCTGAGGCCGAGGTGTACCAACTGACTCGTCGCTCATTGGAAAAGGGATTTCAAGTTTGCACTCACGCCATCGGCGACGCCGCGAATCGGATGACGTTGGATGCTTATGCCCGAGCGCTCGGTGAGTTTCCTCAGGCACGTGACCCGAGATTGCGGATCGAGCATGCCCAAGTCCTTGCGCCCACGGAAATCCCGCGATTTACTAAGCTGGGCGTCATTCCGTCAATGCAACCCACCCATGCTACTTCGGACATGACTTGGGCTGAGAAGCGCGTCGGCCCGCAGAGAATCAAGGGCGCTTACGCGTGGCGTTCGCTGCTCGCTACCGGTGTTCACTTGCCGCTTAGCTCCGACTTTCCTGGCGAGACGCTTAACCCTTTTTACGGAATCTATGCCGCCGTGACGCGACAAGATCCGAGCGGAAACCCGGCAGGCGGTTGGTATCCCGAGCAACGCTTGACCCTTAACGAAGCGCTGCGCGGTTACACCATCGAAGCAGCCTACGCTGAGTTTGAAGAGCAGGCCAAGGGTTCGATCGAAACGGGAAGACTCGCTGACTTCACAGTCATCTCGCGCGACATAAACCGCCTGGCTGCCAAAGAAATCTTATCCATCCACGTTCTGAAAACATTTATTGGCGGAAAACTTGTCTACGACGCCGATACGGAGAGATAAGCTAGACTATTTGGGATTTTTTCAATGACACCTTCTGCCGAACATCATCAGCAAGCGGTGGTCGAATTCCGCGACGTGAGTTTCGCCGTAAACGGCGGCCAACCCATCATCGATCAATTAAACCTCGATGTGAGCAGCAGCGAGACAATGGTGTTGCTCGGTGAGTCAGGGTGCGGCAAAACAACGACGCTTCGTTTAGCGAATCGTCTGCTCACACCAACATCTGGCCAAGTGCTGGTCGAAGGCAAGCCCACAACTGAGTGGGACGTGATTCGCCTGCGGCGGCGCATCGGCTATGTAATTCAGGAGGCGGGATTGTTTCCGCACTTCACCGTTGAGCAAAACGTCGCGTTGGTGCCCAACCTTGAAGATTGGGACGAATCGCGTGTTCGCGACCGAGCATACGAAATGCTTTCGTTAGTAGGTCTCGAGCCGGAAAAGTTCGCGACTCGTTATCCGCGTGAACTGTCAGGCGGCCAGCGCCAACGCGTCGGCGTGGCGCGCGCGCTCGCGGCCGATCCTCCTCTGCTGTTGATGGACGAACCATTCGGCGCACTCGATCCGTTAACGCGCGCTTCTTTGCAGAAAGAGTTTGCGGAGTTGAAAGCGAGGCTTGGGAAGACGGTGATCTTCGTGACCCATGACGTGCGGGAAGCCTTGATGCTTGGCTCACGAATTGCGCTGATGGATAAAGGAAAAATTGTGTTGCTGGACACGCCGCAGGGATTTGTGAAGTCCCAAGATGAACATGCGCGAGCGTATTTGGAAACGCTGCGAAGTGCGTTTTGAATCATTTTGAATCCGCAGATTACGCAGATTACGCAGAAGGAATTAGCCACGAAAAGGGTAAAAAGGGAATGGCTTGAATTCCTACCTTGCGCTTCTTTCTTGACGGAACCCTGTCTTTCTCAATCTGTGAAATCTGCGTAATCTGCGGATAATTCAATGAGCGAGTTCTTACGATCCAATTGGTCAGACATCCTGGCGCATATCGCGCAGCACGTTTGGCTGGTCTTGATTGCGACCGCGATTGCCATTGCGATCGCTTTGCCACTCGGAATCTTGATCACGCGGCGAAAGCGTCTGCGTGGGCCACTTCTGGGAATTGCAAACGTGATGCAAACGATTCCCAGTCTGGCGCTGTTCGGATTCCTGATTCCATTGCCGTTCATTGGCGGCATCGGGCCGCGTACGGCGATTATCGCGCTGGTCTTTTATGCCTTGCTGCCAATCATTCGCAACACAGTTACCGGAATTCTCGGCGTCGATCGAAACGTGCGCGAAGCCGCCGTGGCCATGGGCATGACCGATCGACAGGTATTGTTTCAGGTCGAACTGCCATTAGCGATGAGCGTGATTCTTACGGGCGTACGCGTCGCCGTAGTGATCACGATCGGTGTCGCCATCATCGCTGCCGAAGTGAGCGCCGGCGGCTTAGGCGAATATATCTTCCGCGGACTGCGGATGGACGACACGCGTCTGCTGTTGGCCGGCGCGGTGCCTTCGGCGCTGATGGCTTTGATTGCGGACTTTGGTTTCAGTGCGATTGAAAGACGTTTCGATCCGAGTGCGCGCCGAGCAGGCGCCGGCCGCCCTTTGCGCGCAGTCGCATGGGCGGTTCTGCTGATTGGCATCGTCTTGATGGGTTATTCGGCCTGGCGCGGAATGAAAAGCCGATCGAGTTCGTCGCTCAGTCACGGCCACGTGACTGTCGGCTCGAAGGATTTCACCGAATCAAACCTACTCGCAGAAATCGTGGCCCAGATGTTGGAGGCGAAGAACATCCAGGTCGATCGAGTTTTCGATCTGGCGGGAAATCTCACTCACGCCGCGCTGACAGCGGGACAGATCGATCTCTATCCCGAGTACACCGGTACAGCGTTCGCCGCGATTCTTCATCATCAACCAATTCCCGATCCGAAAGCTGTTTACGATCAAGTCAAACGTGAATACGCGGAAAAGTTTAATCTTGAAGTCAGCCCCCAGCTTGGTTTCGATAATACGTTTGCGATCCTGGTGCGCGGTGAAGATGCGCGGCGCCTGAATCTAAAAACGATTTCGAATGCCGCCGCGTACACGCCGCAATGGAGCGCCGGCTTCGGTCAGGATTTCATGTCCCGCGCCGATGGCTATCCTGGATTTTCGCATGCTTACGGTTTGCGTTTTGCCGATCCGCCTCACGAGATGGCGCTCGATCTGACCTACACGGCGTTGGCTTCGCACAAAGTCGATCTAATCGCCGGCAACTCAACCGATGGGCGCATTGCGGCGCTCGACCTGGTGCAACTCGAAGACGATCGGCATTACTTTCCACCTTACGAAGCTGTCTTCTTAGTTCGAAAGGACACACTGATGCGCGTGCCGACGCTCGCGGAAGTGCTGCAAAGACTCGGCGGCGCGATCTCGACCGATGAAATGCGAAATCTGAATTACGAAGTTGACGGCCAGAAGCGAGATAAAAGGAATGTCGTTCAGGAATGGCTGAAATCGAAAGGCTTCGATTGAGATCTTTTTCTCTATAGGGGTAGGAAGAGCATCATCGCAAAGGGTCATTGTCAGAGTTGTTGGAAAGGTTCGAGTGCGAAGAGGATGATTGGCCTGAAGGCATCTGGACGAAAGCCTCCTGAAGGAGGCTGCGATGATATTTGGTCATTCGTTTCCCAGGCGTAAACGCCTGGGCTAGAGAAAAATCTATGCGAATTCTAGTTACGGGCGGCGCCGGTTACATTGGCAGCGTCGTTACGGAAGAATTAATTAACGCGGGCCATCAGGCGGTCGTCTATGACAATCTCAGCTACGGCCATCGTGAAGCCGTTCATCCTTCGGCCGCGTTTGTGAAAGGGGATTTGCTTGATGGCGAGGCTTTGCGCGGCGTGCTCAGGGAAAATGAGATCGAAGCCGTCATGCACATGGCGGCCTTTGCGTTGGTTGGCGAGTCGGTGACGCACCCGGCGAAGTATTACCAAAACAATTTGGTGGGCGGATTGTCGCTGCTCAACGCGATGCGCGAATGCGGCGTTAAGCGTTTGGTCTTTTCATCGACGTGCGCCACCTATGGTGAACCCGCGAAGGTGCCAATCGACGAGAGTCTTCCTAACAATCCCACGAATCCTTACGGGGAATCAAAGTTGGCTTTCGAGCGAGCGCTGAAATGGTTCGACAGCGCATATGGTTTGCGTTATGCAAGTCTGCGCTACTTCAATGCTGCGGGCGCAACTGAGCGTTGCGGCGAAATGCACGATCCGGAAACGCATCTGATTCCGCTCGTTTTGCAAACCGCCGCCGGCGCGCGTGAAGAGGTGCAGATTTTCGGCGATGATTATCCAACGCGCGACGGCACCTGCGTGCGTGATTACATCCACATCGTCGATCTGGCGCGCGCGCACATCCTGGCGCTGGGCATTCTCGACGAACGCAGCACCATCTACAACCTTGGTTGCGGCGGCGATGGTTACACCGTACGCGAAGTGATCGATACGGCGCGCGAAGTTACCGGCCGTGAAATCAAGGTACGTATGGCACCTCGCCGTCCGGGTGATCCGGCCGTGCTGGTTGCGAGTTCGGAGAAGATAAAACGCGAGTTGGGCTGGGAACCACAGTTTCAGGATCTGCGTGTCATCATTCAATCCGCGTGGGATTGGCTGGTGGCTCATCCAATCGGATTTCAAGTGAAAAAATGGTGACGACAAGCGGGGGCAAGCCACCCTTCCTGACTGCGAGGTGCTTTGGCATCAGTGCTATCTCTGCCAGCCGGAGTTCTTAGAATTATTGAAGCCACATACCTTAGGATCGATGCGCAAACCTAAGAACACCTCTCAGGTCAGGAAGGGCGGCTTGCCCCCGCTCTTGAATGATCGTTAATAAATCACCCGCCTCGCTCGTCTTCTAAAGGGAACTTTGTCCCGACATTTCTTGTCCAAACTTTTGCCGCGGACTAGTCGTACTGAATCCTGACTGGTGCCCAACCATGCGTTATCTCTTTTCATTTTATTCGGACGCCGCCCGGATCGCCCTGCAGTCGATCCTGGCGCACAAGCTGCGCGCGTTTCTCACCTTGATTGGCATCATCATCGGTGTGGCGTCAGTGGTCGTCGTCGGCGCCGCGATCTCCGGGCTCAACACTTATGTGGTCGAGAAGGTGTCCAAGGTTCTGGGCACGAATCATTTCATGATCGCGCGCATGGTCAGTCAAGGTGAGTTGTCCGAGGAAGATCTAGAGCGCATGAACCGTCGTAATAAGCAATTGAAATGGGCGGACATGGAGTGGCTGCAGGAATATTGCGAAACCTGCACTGCCGTAGGGGCGGAAGCGGCACATGGAACGAAATTCGAGCAGAACGGCATGACCTTCTTCGGCGGCATTATCTTCGGGGTAACCGCCAACATGGCTGAGATCGAAGACAAGACGATGACGGACGGACGCTTCATCCAACCGGAAGAAGTGTCGCACAGCAAGCTGGTAGTCGTCCTTGGCGCTGATATCAAGGACAAGTTCTACCCGGACATCGACCCTATCGGCAAAGAGTTCAAGGTGGCCGGTCTGCCGATGCGCGTTGTCGGCGTGGAAGAGAGGCGTGGTCCCATCTTCGGCGACCTGATCGACAAGCACGTTTACATTCCGCTGACGACCTTTCAGCGCATTTATGGACGCAACCTCGATTTGCAAATCCACGGCAAGGGGCAGCGACGCGAGACCTTCCAAATAACAATCGAGGATGCCCGCCGCGCGCTTCGCAATTATCACGAGCTGATCGGCAGTGAGGAGGACGACTTTGGCCTCGTGAACACCGAAGCGCTGGGCAGCCAGATCGATCAGTTCACGGGGGCGATCGCGCTGGTCGTTACCCCAATCACCCTGATTGCACTGGTGGTCGGTGGCATCGTGGTGATGAACATCATGCTGGTCTCTGTCACCGAGCGCACTTTCGAGATCGGTTTGCGCAAGGCGCTCGGCGCCCGGCGAAAGCAGGTGCTCCTGCAGTTTCTGATCGAGTCATCGATGCTGTGCGCGCTCGGAGGCGTTCTGGGTCTGCTCGCCGCCGCCGGAATCTCCTGGGCAGTGACGGTCTTAACCCCGATTACGATGACGATCACCATTGGCTATATCGTGCTCGCACTCGGCGTCTCGACTGCCGTCGGCATGATCGCTGGAATCTATCCGGCCTTCAAAGCCTCGCGACTCGATCCGATTATCGCGCTAACACGCACCTGAATACCTATGAAGTTGAGCCTGCCTGGTTTCATCCCGCGCGAAACGCTTCTGATGGCGCTCGACAGCGTCCGTGCGCACAAGTTCCGTAGCGCGCTTACGGTGCTCGGGATCGTTATTGGCGTGCTGGTCGCGATCGTGGTCGCATCGATTCTCACGGGTCTCCGAGCCAACATTGTCAAGATGGTTGAGGACTACGGCACCAACAATATTTACGCTTTCCACCTGACTACCGGACCGCAAGTGGGCGAGCGCGACCAATCTGAGCGCGCGCGAAAACCCCTGACCCCGGAGGATGGTGAAGCAATCGCGCAGCAGGCCTCGGCGGTTGAGGCGGTGGCGCTCCAGTCGATGAACATTGGCTGTGGGGGCTGCGGCTTTGACGACACGATCAAGATCAACAATAGGACCTACCGGCGTGGCAACACGCAGGGAGTCACCGCCAATTACGCTGACATTCACAACGCCTCGCTGAAGGAAGGGCGCTTCATCTCGGAGCCGGACGATCTGAACCGCCGCAATGTGATTGTGATTGGCGTCAATGCCGCGAAAGCCCTCTTTCCCGACCAGGATGGGGGCATAGTCGGAACGCGCGTGAGGATGGGCGGCTATGTCTGGGAGATCATCGGCGTGCTGGCGAAGCGGCAGACGACGGTCTTCGGTGAGAACGATGAGGATAATGCTGTCTTCGTTCCCTTTCGCACGGGGCTCCAGATCGCTCCCGGGCGCAAATATTTATTCGTTATTGCGCGTGCGCGGTCGGGGCTTTTGACCGAAGCAGTCAATCAGGTCGAGGAGATTTTGCGCACGCGCCGGCACGTTAAGTTTTCCGAAGCGAACAACTTCGACGTAAAAACTGCGAACGCTTTCATCACGCAGTTCGATAGCATCTTCGGTATGATCGGCATCATCGCCATTGCGATCTCATCGGTCGGCTTGATGGTGGGCGGCATCGGGGTCATGAACATCATGTTGGTGAGCGTTACTGAGCGCACGGCAGAAATCGGCATTCGCAAGGCGCTGGGCGCCCGCCGCCGCGACATTACTAATCAATTCCTGTTCGAAGCGATGACCCTGACGTTTC
>Ga0209056_10003305_pt1 | contig 17243 bp, 12 predicted proteins | sample GraSoiAngelo_114_FD_185876 | JGI IMG/M metagenome (GOLD analysis project Ga0209056, IMG submission 185876) | Grasslands soil microbial communities from the Angelo Coastal Reserve, California, USA - 14_0903_13_40cm (SPAdes) (version 2) | ecosystem: Environmental > Terrestrial > Soil > Grasslands... | reverse complement strand
GTCTCGGTGTCTGGAACCTGTTTGACGAAGACCAGAATGTTCATAGGGCCGGGCAGTATAGTACGATGTCCCCCGGCGATGGAAGAACGCGTTCCCCGGGGAGAACCCATTTGAGTCATCCGTTTCTGCGCAGGCTGGAGAAAGGCGTGGTCCTCGCGGACGGCGCGATGGGCACGCTCCTCTATGATCGCGGCATCACCTTCGATCGCTCCTTCGACCTCCTGAACCTCCAAGAACCCGCTCTCGTCCAGTCCATCCACCGCGACTACATCCGGGCCGGCGCCGAGCTGATCGAGACGAATACCTTCGGCGCGAGCCGCATCCGTCTCGCCGCGCACGGGGAGAGCACGGACGCGCGGCGCGTGAACCGCGCGGGCGCGCAGCTCGCCCGGAACGCGCGCGAGGAGGTGGGGGAGGCGGTCTTCGTCGCGGGCGCGATCGGACCGCTGGGCAAGCCGGTCGCGCCGCTCGGCACGATCACGAGGGAGGAGGCGCTCGAGGTCTACGTCGAGCAGGTCGAGGGGCTGGTCGAAGGGGGCGTGGACCTCCTCATCATCGAGACCCAGACCGACCTCGAGGAGATGAAGCTCGCCATCCAGGCGGTGCGGAAGGTCACCGATCTTCCCCTCATCGCCGAGATGACCTTCACCGAGGACGAGCGCACGCTCTACGGCGCCTATCCCGAAGACGTGGTGCGCGCCACCCAGAATCTCGGCGTGAACGTGCTGGGCGCGAACTGCAGCGTGGGCCCGCAGAAGCTGCTCGAGATCGTGCAGCGCCTCCGCCGCCGCACCGAGCTTCCCATTTCCGTGATGCCCAACGCCGGGCTTCCGCGCTTCGTGAGCGGGCGGTTCCTCTACCTCGCCTCGCCCGACTATTTCGCCGACTACGCGGTGCGCTTCCAGGCCGCCGGCGCGAACATCGTCGGAGGCTGCTGCGGGACCACGCCGGCGCACATCCGCCGCATGCGCGACGCGCTGGCGCGCCCCGGCGCGAAAGCAGCCGAAGAGATCGCGGCCGATCGCGCGGCCGCCCCTCCGCCGCTTCCCACGGTCCATCCTGAAGAGCTTCCGTCCGCGGACCCCGCCTCGCGTTCCCTCCTCGCGCGCAAGCTCGCGAACAAGGAATTCGTGGTGAGCGTGGAGGTGGATCCGCCGCGCGGCGCGCGGCCGAAGAAAATGATCGAGGGCGCGCAGTTCCTGAAAGCCTCCGGCGTGGACGTGATCAACGTGGCGGACAGCCCGATGGCGCGCGTGCGGATGTCCTCGCTCGCGCTCGCCTCCATGATCAGCCAGCAAGTGGGCGTGGAGACGATCCTCCATTTCACCTGCCGCGACCGGAACCTCATGGGAATCCAGTCCGATCTCATGGGCGCGCACGCGCTCGGCATCCGGAACATTCTCGCGCTCACCGGCGATCCGCCGCGCGCGGGGGATTATCCCAACACGACGGCGGTGTTCGACGTGGACTCGGTGGGGTTGATCCGGGTGCTGAAGCAGCTCAACGCGGGGAGCGACCTCGCGGGGAATTCCATCGGCGAGCCCACGCGATTCCTCATCGGCTGCGCGGTGAATCCCGCGTCCGAGGACCTCGAGACGGAGCTCGAGCGGTTCCAGAAGAAGATCGAGGCGGGCGCCGAGTTCACGATGACGCAGCCGCTCTACGAGCTCGAGCCTCTCGTCCGGTTCCTGGAGGCCGTGGGGAAGAAGCGCGTGCCCGTGCTCCTGGGGCTCCTTCCGCTCCAGAGCCACCGGCACGCCGAGTTTCTCCACAACGAAGTGCCCGGCATCAATATTCCGGAACAGGCGCGGGAGGCGATGCGGGCCGCCGGGGACAAAGGCATCGAGGTGGGCGTCGAGATGTGCCGCGCGCTGCTCCTCAAGGCCAAGGACATGGTGGAAGGGGCCTATCTGATGCCCTCGTTCGGGCGCTACGAGGTGGTTGCCAGGGTGGCCGAGGTGGTCCGGAGCGCTCCCAAGGGCGCTCCCAGGGCCCCGACCCCCGCCTGAACGGGCAATGTTCTTGAACCACAACCACTTCGCTGCTAGAATGAGCTTGCCGTCGCGAGAGTGGCGGAATTGGCAGACGCGCGGGACTTAGGATCCCGTGAGGCAACTCGTGGGGGTTCAACTCCCCCCTCTCGCACCAATCTTGACCGGGAGAGAGCGTTGAAAGTCGACATTCGCGACCAGGGCCCTTGGCGAAAGCTCCTCGTGATCGAGGTGCCGCCCGACGAGCTGGAACGCGCGTTCCAGGACGTCGTCGAGGAATACCGCAGTCGCGTCCAGCTACCCGGGTTCAGGAAGGGGCGTGCGCCCCGGAACGTGGTCGAGCTCCAGTTCGGGCATTCCATGGAGCACGAGGTGCTGGAGCGCGTCGTGAAGCGCTCCTACGAGTCGGCGATCCGCGACCAGAAGCTGGTCCCCGTCTCGTTCCCGACCATCGAGAAGATCGAGTTCTCGCGCGGCAAGCCTTTGACCTATGAGGCACAAGTGGATATCAGGCCTACGGTTAATGCCAAGGATTACGCGGGCCTGGACGTGAATGGGAAGGAGATCGAGGTCAGCGACGAGGAGGTGGAAAAGGCTCTCGACGAGCTTCGCCAGCGCACCGCGGAGTGGGCGCCGGTCGAGCGCGAGGCGGGAGAGAAGGACGCCGTCCTGGTCGACTACGTGCGGCTGAACGCCAAGGGGAAGCCGATCCGGAAAACGGAACAGAAAGACGCCCTGGTGGAGCTGGGCGCTTCGGGCCTCCTCGCGGAATTCAAGACGAACCTCGCCGGCACGAAGACGGGGGACCACCGGACGTTCGAGGTGAGCTACCCGGCGGAATTCGGAAACGAGGAGCTCCGGGGACGAGCCGCGACCTTCTCCGTGAACGTCCAGGGCGTGCGGGAGCGCCGTGTCCGTCCGCTGGACGACGAATTCGCCAAGGAAATCGCCGGGATGAGGGATCTGGCCGAGCTTCGGGCCCGCGTCCGCCTCAACATGGAGGGCGAAGCCCGGGTTCGGGCGCAACGGGAGCAGGAAGAGGCCCTCGTGGACCAGATGATCGCCCGAAATCCCATGGAGCTGCCGGAATCGATGGTCCGGGAGTATCTGGAAGAGCTGGTCCAGCGTCTAAGGGGGGAAGGCCGGGAGTGGACCCCCGAAGACGAGGACCGCTTCCGAAACGAATACCGCCCTCTGGCGGAGCGGCGCATCAAGCGCGACCTTTTGCTGGATTCGATCGCGCGCGCCGAGTCGGTCGCCGTATCTGACGAAGACATCGATCAGGCGCTGCGCGGCGCCGCGGAAGGGGAGGGAGCGCCCCCGGAAACCGAGCGGGTGCTCCGGAGCCCCGAGCACCGTGACCGGGCACGCGCGCATCTCACCGAGCGGAAGGTGTTCGCGCTCCTACGCGAGAAGGCCCGGCTTAAGATGGCTGTGGCGTAACCCGATATAGGAATTCAGGGAGGGACGAGACCGATGGGCCTGGTACCGATGGTGGTCGAGCAGAGCGGACGCGGGGAGCGGGCCTACGATATCTATTCCCGGCTCCTGAAAGATCGGATCGTCTTCATCGGCCAGCCGATCGATGATTTCGTGGGCAATCTGGTCATCGCCCAGCTCCTGTTCCTCGAAGCGGAAGATCCCGACCGGGACATCAACCTCTACATCAACTCCCCCGGCGGCATCGTTTCCGCCGGGCTCGCGATCTACGACACGATGCAGTTCATCCGCCCCGACGTCGCGACGATCTGCATGGGGCAGGCGGCCAGCATGGCCGCGCTCCTCCTCGCGGCGGGCGCGAATGGAAAACGCTCCGCGCTGCCGCACTCGCGTATCATGATCCACCAGCCCCTCGGCGGCAGCCAGGGGCAGGCGACCGACATCGAGATCTATACGAAGGAGATCCTGGCCCTGCGCACGGCGCTGAACGACATTCTCGTGAAGCACACGGGGCAGCCGCTGGCCAAGATCGAGAAGGACACGGACCGGAACTTCTTCATGTCCGCGGAGGAGGCCAAGGCGTACCGGATCGTGGACAAGGTCATCAGTAAACTCGAGCCCAGCAAGGAGCGGAAGGCCGAGCCGACTCCGGTCGGCTCCGGGGCCTGACGAAATGAAGAAACGGGTCAATTCGCCCCACCCCATCCGGTGCAGCTTCTGCGGCCGCGGTCAGGACGAGGTCTCGAGGCTCGTCTCCGGCCCGTCCGTGTACATCTGCAGCGAGTGCGTGAAGCTCTGCAACGACATCCTGGAAGGGGAGACGGATCGCGGCACGGGGGCGCCCAAGGGAGCCCTGCCGAAGCCCTCGGAGATCAAGAAGGTCCTGGACGACTACGTGATCGGGCAGGATCGCGCCAAGAAGACCCTGAGCGTCGCGGTCTACAACCACTACAAGCGCATCTATTCCGGCGGCGCGGTCGAGGACGTCGAGCTGGAGAAGTCGAACATTCTCTTGATCGGCCCGACCGGAACCGGCAAGACCCTGCTCGCGCGCACCCTCGCGCGGACCCTCAAGGTCCCCTTCGCGATCGTCGACGCCACCTGCCTCACGGAGGCGGGCTACGTCGGTGAAGACGTGGAGAACATCCTCGTCCGCCTGCTCCAGGCCACCGACTTCAACGTGGTGAACGCCGAGCACGGCATCGTGTACGTGGACGAGCTGGACAAGATCTCGCGCAAGTCCGAGAACCCGTCGATCACGCGCGACGTTTCCGGGGAAGGCGTGCAGCAGGCGCTCCTCAAGATCCTCGAGGGAACGATCGCCAACGTCCCGCCGCAGGGCGGACGGAAGCATCCGCAGCAGAAATACATCGAGGTGAACACCAAGGACATCCTGTTCATCTGCGGCGGCGCGTTCGAGGGACTGGAGAAGGTCGTGGAGCGGCGCGTGAGCCAGAAGTCCATGGGCTTCGGCGCCGACATCCGGAGCCGGAAGGACCGGAACATCGGAGAGCTGCTCGCGCTCGTGGAGCCCGAGGACCTGCTCCGTTACGGGCTCATCCCGGAGCTGGTCGGGCGTCTGCCGGTCATCGGAGCGCTCGATTCCCTGAACAAGCAATCGCTGATCGAGATCCTGACCAAGCCCAAGAACGCGATCACGAAGCAGTACCAGAAGTTCTTCGAGATGGAGGGCGTCAAGCTGGAGTTCACCGAAGACGGCCTCGAGGCCGTGGCCGATCTCGCGCTGAAGCGCGGCACCGGCGCTCGCGGGCTCCGGGCCGTGCTCGAAGAAGCCATGATGGATCTCATGTACGAAATCCCGTCCCGGCTCGAAGTGGTCGGCTGCACGATTACCCGCGACGTGATCAACCGCAAATCCGAACCGATCCTGATCTTCCGCGGCGATCGGCGCCGCAAAGAGGCGTAACCGAGAAAGGTTGCCAACGTGATCCGACTCGAGCGCGACGGCGAGATCTTCGAGATCCGGGACCGGATCCCGCTTCTCCCGCTTCGCGATGTGGTGATTTTCCCCTATATGACGATTCCGCTCCTCGTGGGGCGCATTCCGTCCGTGAACGCGATCGAAGCGGCCGTGCAGAAGGACCGCGTGCTCTTCGTGCTGGCGCAGCGCCGGCCCGACGTACCGGACCCGGCCGCGAAGGATCTCTACCGGGTCGGAACCGTGGTCCGCGTCCTGCAGCTCTTCCGCCTCCCGGACGGCACGATGCGCGTGCTGGTCGAGGGGATCTGCCGCGCCCGCGCCAAGAAGTTCTTCCGCGGCTCGGACTACATGTCGACCTCCGTCGCCATCATCGACGACAAGGTGCGCCAGGACGCGCAGCTCGAGGCGATGATGCGGAACGTGCTCGCCTCCTTCAACGACTACGTGCACCTGAACCGGCGCGTGCCGGACGAGGTGCTCTCGACCGCCAACAACATCGGAAATCCGGTGCTCCTCTCCTACACGGTCGCCTCGCACCTGATTCTGAAAGTCGCGGTGAAGCAGGCCGTGCTGGAGGAGGACGACCTCACGGAGCGGTTCCGGCAGCTCAGCAAGACGCTCGCGAACGAGCTCGAGATCCTGAAACTCGAACGAAAGATCGAGGGCCAGGTCCGGAGTCAGGTCCACAAGAACCAGAAGGAGTTCTATCTCAACGAGCAGCTCAAGGCGATCCGGAAGGAGCTGGGCTATCAGAACGAGTTCAGCAACGAGGTCGACGAGCTGATCCAGGCCGTGAAGAAGGCGAAGATGCCGCCCGACGTCCACGAGAAGGCGATGAAGGAGATCGACAAGCTGGGCAAGATGTCCTTCATGTCGCCGGAAGCGACCGTCGTGCGGAACTACGTCGACTGGCTGATCTCCCTGCCGTGGGGAACGAAGACCGACGACAACCCGGACATCCAGAACGTCGAGAAGGTCCTGGACGAGGACCACTACGGGCTGAAGAAGATCAAGGAGCGGATCATCGAGTACCTGGCGGTGCTGAAGCTCTCGGGAAGCCTGAAGGGTCCCATCCTCTGCTTCGTGGGTCCGCCCGGCGTGGGCAAGACCTCGCTCGGCAAGTCCATCGCGCGGGCGCTCGGGCGGAAGTTCGTGCGCATGTCGCTCGGCGGCGTCCGCGACGAGGCCGAGATCCGGGGCCATCGCCGCACCTACATCGGATCCATGCCGGGGCGCATCATCCAGGCCATGAAGCGGGCCGGGTCGATGAACCCGGTGCTCCTGCTCGACGAGATCGACAAGCTCGGGACCGATTTCCGCGGCGACCCCGCCTCGGCGCTCCTCGAGGTGCTGGATCCGGAGCAGAACCACACGTTCAACGACCACTATCTCGAGGTGGACTTCGACCTTTCCCAGGTCATGTTCCTCACCACGAGCAACTCGCTCTACTCGATCCCGCCGGCGCTCCTGGACCGCATGGAGATCATCCGCCTCCCGGGCTATCTCGAATTCGAGAAGGTCGAGATCGCGAAGAATTTCCTGATCCCGAAAGAGCTGAAGGCCAACGGGCTCCTGCCCAAGGACCTGGCGATGACCGACGGCGCGATCAAGGGGGTCATCAACGCCTACACCCGCGAGGCGGGCGTGCGCAGCCTGGAGCGCGAGATCGCGGCGATCTGCCGCAAGGTCGCGCGCAAGAAGGCGACCCTCAAGAAGTCGCGCACGTTCCGGGTCGTGGAGAAGCACCTCCAGAAATTCCTGGGCGTGCCCAAGTACCTGGACAGCCAGATCGAGCGCCGCTCACGCCTGGGCGTGGCCACCGGGCTCGCCTGGACCGAGGCGGGAGGAGACCTCCTCAACATCGAGGTCAGCATCCTCGCGGGTACGGGCGTGCTCATGCTCACCGGAAAGCTCGGCGAGACGATGCGCGAATCGGGGCAGGCGGCGCTTTCCTACGCCCGCTCCCGCGCGATCTCCCTGGGACTCGAGAAGAACTTCTACAAGGGGATCGACGTGCACGTGCACCTGCCCGAGGGAGCCATCCCGAAGGACGGGCCCTCGGCGGGGATCGCGATCGCGACCGCTCTGGTTTCCGCGCTCACGGGCACCCCGACGCGGGACGACGTGGCCATGACGGGCGAGATCACGCTGCTCGGAAACGTGCTTCCGATCGGCGGCCTGAACGAGAAGGTCGTGGCCGCGAAGCGCGCGGGCGTCAAGACCGTGATCATTCCCAAGCTGAACGAGAAGGACCTCCAGGAGCTACCGGAGCACATCCGGGAATCGGTCGAGTTCAAGCTCGTCGAGACCATGGATGAGGTGCTGGACATGGCTTTGAAACCGGGCGAGTCCTCCACGTATCTTCGCCGCAACCAGGAAGAGCAGCCGCCGCAGCAGCCGTACACGCACTGATCCGCAGCAGGTCTTCCAAGGGGCGGGGAGAACCATGAAGCGCGTGCTGTTCACGCCGGGACCCACCGAAGTCCCGTCCGAAGTGCTGGAGGCGATGGCGAGGCCGCTCATCCACCATCGCACGGACGAATACCGCCAGTACTTCCTCGAGACCACGCGCCTCATGCAGGAGCACCTCGGCACCACCCAGCCCGCCCTCACGCTGGCGTGCTCGGGCTCGGGCGCCATGGAAGCGGCCGCCGTGAATCTCCTCTCCGCGGGGGAGGAGGCGATCGTCGTCGAGGGAGGAAAGTTCGGCGACCGCTGGCGCGCCATCTGCCAGGCGTACGGCGTCACCGTGCACACGGTGAGCGTCGAGTGGGGACGCGTGGCGACCGTGGAGGAAGTGGAGTCGGCGCTCGCGGCCCATCCCAAGGCCAAGGTGATCTTCCTCACCCACAGCGAAACCTCGACCGGAGCGCTCTTTCCGATCCACGACATGGCGCGAGCCGCGAAGAAGCGCGGCGTGGCGACCGTGGTCGACGCGATCACAAGCTACGGCGTCTACGACCTCCACTTCGATCGGTCCGATCTGGACGGCGTGGTGTGGGGCTCCCAGAAGGGCATGATGATTCCCCCGGGGCTCGGGTTCGTGTGCTTCAGCCCGCGGGGCTGGGAGCTGGTGAAGGAATCGAAGCTGCCCAAGTTCTACTGGAACCTCGCCAAGGCCCGCACGGTGCTCGAGGCGGGGGATACGCCCTTCACCCCCGCGATCAGCCTCGTCCTCGCGGCGCGCGCGGCCATGCTGCTCCTCGCGGCGGAGGGGTGCGAGAAGGTCTTCCTCAGGCACCAGCGAAACGCCGACGCCACGCGGCAGGCGGTTCGCGCCCTGGGGCTCGCGCTCTTCGCGGAGGTGCCCTCGAACACGCTCACGGCGGTCACGGTGCCGCAGGGCGTCGACTCGGGCGCGGTCTTGAAGACGATGGAGCGCCGCTACGGCGTGAAGATCGCGGGCGGGCAGGACCGGCTGAAGGGAAAGATCTTCCGGCTGGGACACATCGGCTACTACGACGAAGGGGACATCTCGAGGCTCGTCCAGGCCTTCGAATCCGCGCTCCTCGATCACGGCGCGAGCATCACGCCGGGAGCAGGCTTGCGCGCCGCACAGGAATCCTTCCGCAAGTCCCAGGCCTCCGCGGCCGCGCGTGTCGGTTAAGGTTCTCGTCAGCGATCCACTCTCCGAGCGCGCCGTCGCGATCCTCCGCGAGACGCCCGGGATCCGCGTGGACGAGTACTACGGCCTCTCCGAGACCGAGCTCCTTCCTCTCGTCAGCGACATCGACGCCTGGGTCGTTCGCGGCGCCACCAAGGTGACGCGGCGTCTGATCGAGGCGGCTCCCAAGTTGCGCTGGGTCGCGCGGGCGGGCGCGGGCATCGACAACATCGACGGGGAGGCGGCCCGGGAGCGGGGGGTGGGCGTCCTGAACGTCCCCGGCGCGAACGCCGTGGCCGTGGCGGAGCTTGTGTTCGGGCTCTTGCTCGGGCTCTTCCGCCAGATCCCGGCCGCGGACCGATCCCTCAAGCGCGGCGAGTGGGACAAGTCGCGCTTCAAGGGGCGCGAGCTCCGCGGGAAGACGGTCGGGATCGTGGGACTGGGGCAGATCGGCCGCGCGGTGGCCCAGCGCGCGATCGGCTTCGAGATGAAGTGCGTGGGTTACGATCCCTTGCTTCCGGACGACACGATGCGCGATTTCGAGGTGGAGTCGCTGCCCCTGAACGATCTCCTCCCGCGTTCCGAGATCCTGACCCTTCACGTTCCGCTCTCCAGGGAGACCCGGGGAATGATCGGTGCCGCCGAAATCTCGCGGCTTCCGCGAGGGGCCGTGCTCGTCAACGTGGCGCGCGGGGGGCTCGTGGACGAGGGGGCGGTGCTCGAGGCGCTGGACCAGGGGCGCCTGGCGGGTGCGGTCTTCGACGTCTTCGAGGAAGAGCCTCCCCGATCCTCCCCGCTTCCGCTCCGGGACGACGTGGTCGCGACTCCACACATCGGAGCGGCGACCGTGGAAGCTCAGGAGAAGGTGGGGGAGGAGATCGTGAAGCTCCTGCTGGGAAAGCTCCGGGAGAGTGGCGCGATCCGGTAGGTCAGCCCACGCGGAGTGGCTCGGGTGCGTCCGAGCGCACGGGCACGGGCGCATCCGATGCGGGCACCTTGCCCAGGATCCCCAAGATGGTCTCGATTTCGCCGGCCTCAGTCAAGATATCCGTTGACAGCCTGGCCGGCCCGGCGCGAGCATTCCCGCATCGCGGAAAGGAGGTGGTCCAGTGCACAAATGTGGCAGATCGGCTGTACTGTACTGCGGAGGTGGCTGTAGCTAGCGGCTTCTAGAGCGCCCTAGCCTGGTGCCTGCTGGCGAATCCCAACAGTCCACCGGAGTCTTCGAGGGGAAGCGGCAACGCTTCCCCTCGCTCTTTTGCTATGATCCCCGCCCCATGATCGCCGCGATCGACCTTGAAGGCGTGCTCGCTCCCGAGATCTGGCCCCACCTCGGGGACCACTTCCGAGTGGAGGAGCTGCATCTCACCACGCGCGACGTCGCCGATTTCGAGGAGCTGATGCGGCGCCGCGTCGAAGCGCTGAACCGCGCCGGACTCACGCTCGCGCGGCTGCAAGAAGTCGCGCACGATGTGCGCCCCTATCTGGGGTCGCACGAGTTCCTCGACCGGATCCGGCGCCGCTGCCAGGTCATGATCATCTCGGATACCTTCCACGAGTTCGCAGAACCCGTCGTGGAGCGGCTCGGCGGATACAATCTGTTCGCGAATCAATTCGAGGTGGACGCGCAAGGCCGGATCGCGGGATGGAAGCTCCGGATCCGCGGCCAGAAGGCGCGCGTCGTCCAGGGGATGAAAAGCGCCGGCTTCAAGGTCATCGGCATGGGAGACAGCCTGAACGACCTGTCGCTCCTGGAATCCGCGGACTACCCCATCCTCTACAGGCCGGTGCCCGCGCTGCGCCAGCGTCTGCCCCAGGCACCCACCGCGAACGGTCTCGACGAAGCGCTCCAGATCTTCGTCGGAATCTTCCGCTCGAACGGCGGGCGCATCTAGCGTCGCTCTACGCGGCTCGAGAGGGGGACCCTCCGGCGCCCGGCGCGCCTTCGCCGAGGGTCGCCGCCAGCTTCTCCAGCATCATCGTCCAGGCCGCGTGCGCGCGTTCGGCGAAGTCCGCCCATTTCGGATGGAGCTCGTGGATCAGCGTGACCCCGCTTCCGGAGCCTGAGGGGACGACGTCGAGGCTCACCCGGCTCCGGTCCGAGTGGTCCGCGGAGTATTCGAATGCGATGCGCCGGGGCCGTTCGAGCTCGAGATACGTGCCGACGTGCTCGACGTCCTTGCCCTGGCGCCGGTCCACGATGCGAAACGTACCACCGACACGCGGATCGATCTCGGCCCGGACGATCTCACCGGCGGGGGTCGAAAACAGGAATGTTCGCGCCCTTTGCGGATCGAGCCAAGCGTCGAAAACACGCTCCGGAGGGGACGCGAAGCGGCGGGTGACGCGCACCTGGGTCGCGGGTGGTGTGCTCATGAGCCTCCTCCTTGAATTGCAGCCCGGCCCCTCCCATGAGGCTAAGGAGCGCGCTGCACTCCGTCAAACGGCACCTCCTGGGGCTTGTTCGGTCTGCCCCGCATGCTCGCCCGACGCCTGTTGAATTTCTATGGCCTCAGGCTGTATACTGTGTACAATGAACGGGTTCCTTCGATCCGCCCGCTTCTCTCCCGGTGCGACAATCCGCGGCTTCTCGAGACGATCCGCACGCTGAAGTATCACGCCCAGCGCTACGAGAGCGCGTACATGAGACACTCGGGAAGAATCATCCGATCGGCCGAGCAGCACCGGGCCATCCTTCGCGCCCTGCGCGAAGGGAACCTGGACCCGGCGGCCCGCCTGCTCGAGGCCAACTGGAAGATCAGCCAGAATGTTCTCCTTCCTTGGCTCCGGGAGCAGGAAGCCTCGAAGGAGTCGTCTGCGTTCGGAACGCCGCCGTCCCGAAAGGGCTCATGAGGGCGGATCCGCTCGGGAAGAACTCCGTCCTGGGACTCCTGTGCGATCTCATTCGCATCCCCTCGGTCAATCCTGCGCTCGGGGACGGCGCCGCGCCCGGGGAGAAGGCGATCGCCACCTTCTCGGTGAAGTGGCTCGAAGAGCACGGCGTCCGCGCACGGCTCGAGGAAGCCGCTCCGGGGCGTCCCAATGCCGTCGGCGAGACCGGAAGCGGCTCCGGGAAGACGCTCGTGCTCTGCGCCCATCTCGACACGGTCGGGGTCGCGGGCATGACCGCGCCCTATACGCCATCGATCCGGGACGGACGCGTTTACGGCCGGGGCGCCTACGACATGAAGAGCGGCGTCGCCGCCGTCATGTGCGCCGCGGCCGCGCTCGCACGCGAAGCGATCCAGGGAACCGTCCTGGTGGCGCTCGTCTCCGACGAGGAATACGAGAGCCGCGGCGCCGAGCACTTCGTCCAGCGCCACCGCGCGGACGGCTGCATCCTGACCGAGGGAAGCGAGGGTAAGCTCGTGCTCGCCCACAAGGGATTCCTCTGGATCGACCTCGTCACGAAGGGGCGCGCCGCCCACGGCAGCCGGTGGGACCTGGGGAAGAGCGCGATCGGGACGATGGGACGCATCATCGCGGCGATCGAGGAGTTCGATTCCCGGGAGCTCCGCAAGCGCGTTCATCCTCTCGTGGGCCCGTCCTCGATGCATTGCGCCCTCATCACCGGGGGAGTCGGGATCTCGACCTACGCTCCACGGTGTCATCTCGAGATCGAGCGGCGCACGTTGCCGGACGAGACTCCAGAGAAGGCGATGGAGGAGATCCGGGGAATCGCCCTCGGGATCGATCCGGAGGCGGAGGTGACGCTCCGCTTCTCCCGCACTCCGCTCCTCACCGACCGCGACGCGCCCATCGCCCGGAGCGTGCGCGAGTCCGTATCCTCGGTGGTGGGAACGGCGCCCGAGGAGACCGGCGTCGGCTACTGGATGGACGCCGCGATTTTCGCCGGCGCCGGCATTCCCAGCGTGAACTACGGTCCCGCCGGAGCGGGTGCGCACGAGACAGTCGAGTGGGTCGATGCCTCCTCGGTGGTCACGTGCGCCCGGGTGCTCCGCGAGAGCGCGAAGAGGTTCCTGGGCCAGAAGAGCGTTTGACGCCCGGAGTGGCTCCTGCTATCTTCTTCCGTCCGCCGCGAGGGCCGAAGCTCGCGGTCTTTTCGTTTGGAGGTGATGGCGATGTCCTGCCGCGTCGTGGTAGGCGCCCAGTGGGGTGACGAGGGAAAAGGGAAGATCGTCGATCTCCTGAGCGAGGAAGCCGACGTGGTGGCCCGCTACCAGGGCGGCCCGAACGCCGGGCACACCGTCGTCGTGGGGGATCAGACCTTCATCCTCCATCTCATCCCGTCCGGCATCCTTCGCCCGAACACTCTCTGCTACATTGGAAATGGCGTCGTGGTGGATTGCGACGCGCTCCGCCAGGAGCGGGAAAAGCTGATCCAGCAGGGGATTCGCGTGGACGGCCGCCTCTTCGTGTCCCTCTCGGCCCATCTGATCCTGTCCGACCACCGCGCGATCGAGCGGCTCACCGAAGCCGGACCGGAGCGCGCCCGCATCGGCACGACCGGGCGCGGGATCGGCCCCGCGTATACCGACAAGGCGGGGCGCGTGGGCCTGCGCGTGGCCGATCTCCTGGATCCCGAGATCCGCGAGGAGCGCGTGCGCCGGCTCCGGGAGCGCACGCTGAAGCTCCTGGGCAGCGACGTGAACCTCGAACCGCTCGAGGCCGTGCTCGCGCGGTGCGCGAAGGACGACGAGCTCCTGCGCTCCATGGCCGTGAACGTCTCCCACGCCGTGGACGCGGCGATCCGGGGCGGAAAGCGCGTGCTGCTCGAAGGAGCGCAGGGAACCCATCTGGATCTGGATCACGGGACGTATCCCTACGTGACCTCCTCCAGCGCGGTCGCGGGGGGCGCCTGCACCGGCGTCGGAATCGGACCGACCAAGATCACGGATGTGATCGGCGTCGCGAAGGCGTACGCGACGCGCGTCGGAAACGGCCCGTTCCCCTCGGAGCTCGAAGGAGACCTGGCGGAGCGGCTGCGCGAGGAAGGGAAGGAGTACGGCGTCACGACCGGGCGTCCCCGGCGCTGCGGCTGGTTCGACGTCGTGGCCATCCGGCACGCGGTGCGCGTGAACGGGCTCACGCAGCTCGTGATCACGAAGCTCGACGTGCTGGACAAGATGCCCGAGATCAAGATCGTCGTGGAATACGAGATTGGAAAGCGGCGCGTCTCGGAGATGCCGGAGTCGCTCGCGGAGCTGAACGCCGCCCGTCCCATCTCGGAGGGGTTTTCCGGATGGAGCGCGCCCACGTCTTCCGCGCGCCAATGGGACGATCTCCCGCGCGAGGCGCGGCGGTACCTCGATCGCCTCGAAGAGCTGGCCGGAGTTCCCGTCCGCCTCGTCTCGGTGGGCTCGGGGCGCGACGAAAACGTGCGCCGTCACGTGAATCCGCGCCAAGCTCAGGCCGTCGGCCGCTAGCCGGGCGGTCGCCGAATGCCGGCGCGTCCTCCAGGCACCACCCGCACCCCTCCCCGAGGTTCCGGGACGGGCGTGCCCCGCCGAACCCTCGTCGCCCTGTTCTTCTTTCTCCTTGCGATCCCGCTCTACGCGAACACGATCCGGAACGGCTATGCGGTGGACGACACCCTGTTCATCACCGACAACGTCTACACGAAGAGCGGGATTCGCGGCATCCCGGACATCTTCAGTCACGACAGCTTCCAGGGCTTCTTCCAGGAAAAGAAGAGTCTCGTGAGCGGGGGCCGGTACCGGCCGCTCTCGATCGCCACGTTCGCTCTGGAATACCAGGTGGCGGGGCTGAACCCGGCGATCGGCCACGCGATCAATCTGATTCTCTACGGGCTCACCGGCGCGCTCATCTACCTCCTCCTGCTACGGCTCCTGCCGCCCGATCCGAAGACGCGCTGGTGGATGGCGCCCCCGTTTCTCATCACGCTCCTCTTCATGACGCATCCGCTCCACACGGAGGTCGTCGCGAACATCAAGAGCAGGGATGAGATCCTGGGCCTGATCTTCGGCGTCCTGGCGTTCCACGCGTTCCTGAGCTATTGCGAGCGGCCCGGAGGCCGGAGCGTCCTGTACCTTGCGGCCGGAGCCCTGCTCTATCTCCTGGGCCTTCTGTCCAAGGAGACCTTGATTCCCTTCCTCCTCATCATTCCGCTCGGCATCTGGTTCTTTCGAAAGCTGGATGCACGACGCCTCGGGACGGTCTTCGTCACCATGGTGGTCCCGCTCGCCGGGTATTTCGCCGTCCGGGGGATCTTTGCCGGGCCGATGAAGATCGTGCGCACCGGGGATCTGCTCAACGACCCGTTCACCTATGCCACCCTCGAGCAGCGCGTGGCCACGATCTTCAAGACCGTCGGAATCTACCTCCGGCTCTTTCTCTTCCCCCACCCGCTCTCGAGCGACTATTACTACAATCAGGTTCCACTGACCCATCTCGGGGACCCTGCGAGCTTCCTGCCGGTCCTGATCACGCTCGGCCTCGCGGTGCTCGCCTTCGCGGGCATTCGCGACCGGAACCCGATCGCCTTCGGGCTTCTCTTCTTCGCGATCAGCTTCTCCATCGTCTCCAACCTGTTCTTTTCCATCGGCACGACGATGGCCGAGCGGTTCCTCTACACTCCGTCGCTCGGGCTCGCGATCTCCGCCGTATTCGGGGCGCGGGCCCTGTTCGAGAAGCTGGCAGGGAAGGCGGGGCCGCGCGCCGCCGCGGGCTTCTTGATCCTGGTCTGCGCGGCGTTTTCCGTGAAGACCGTCTTGCGCAATTTCGCCTGGAAGGACAACTACACGCTGTTCACGACGGACATCGAGGTCGCTCCAAATTCCGCAAAGATCCAGGCCGCCGTGGCCTCCATCCTGGAAGAGGAGGCCAACAAGAAGAAGGACCGGGCGGCGCATCAGGGGCTGATGGAGGATGCCATCCGGCATTTCAAGAGGGCCCTCCGGATCTACCCCGAGCACAGTCTTGCCTGGTTCGGGTTGGGGAATCTGCTGGCGGGGGAGGGCAAGGAACGCGCGGCGGAAGCGATCGAATGCTACCGGCACGTCGTCGCCCTCGAGCCGGACAAGGCGATCGCCTATCGAAATCTCGCGCTCACGTCCGATCAGATCGGCGATCTCAAGACCGCGCTGGAGAGCATCCGGCGGTATCGCTCGCTGAAGCCTGGCGAGGTGGAGGCGGGGCTCCTGGAGGCGAGCTATCTGTTCAAGGCGGGCCGGATCGGCGAGTCGATTCGCGTCCGCCAGGAGCTCGCCCGGGCGCATCCGCGGGACGCGCAGCTCTGGTCCGACGTGGGCCTGTTTTTCGCCAAGAGCGCGCACGATTATCCAAAGGCGACCGAGTATCTCGCTCGCGTGGTCCAGCTCGATTCGACGAAGGTGGCCTTCTACGAGAATCTCGGCTACGCACAGATCCTGAACGGGCAGCATCGCGCCGCGGTCGAGACGCTGGAGAAGGGGGTGGCCCGGTTCGGAGAGACGAGATTACTGGAGTACAACCTCGGCGTGGCGTGGAACGAGCTGGGGGACCGGAAGAAGTCGGAACGGGCGCTCGCCCGTGCCAAGGAGCTCGGCTGGTCGCAGTAGAGGCGTAGTCAGAGGAGGCGGGCATCCTGGACGTCCAGGTCGAACATCCGGCGCGGTCCAGTCTCCTGACCATCGTTTCCGTCGCGGTGGTCGCGTACGCGATGTGCGACATGATCCACGAGGTCCTCGGACATGGCGTGGCATGCGCGCTGACACCGGGGGTCAAGGCCCTCTCCCTCTCGACGGTCGCGCTTCAGACGTCGGCTTCCAACCGGTTCGTCGCTTCGGCAGGCTCGATCGTCAACGTGGCCGTGGGCGTGGTCCTCCTCGCGCTGGTCGGGCGCAGACAGCCCTTCGGCCTCACGGGTTACTTCCTCTGGCTCCTAGCCACGCTCAATCTACTCAACGGGACCGGGTACCTCCTTTTCTCCAGTATCTTGAACATCGGGGACTGGGCGGTCGTGATCGAGGGCGGCAGACCTCACTGGCTGTGGCGGACGATCATGGGTGTGGTGGGGATCGCGGCGTATGCGCGCTCGGTTTCTCTCTCGGCGACTACCCTGGGCCGCTTCGTTCGAAGCGGACAGCTCGCCCTGGGGGATGTTCGCCGGCTGGTGATCGTCGCCTATATAGCGGGCGGGCTCCTTCTCGTGGCCGGCGCCGCGCGCAACTCAATCGACCCGAGCCTGGTCCTGACGTCGGGCGCGAGCAGCGGCTTTGGGGCCATGATGGGAATGCTGTTCGTTCCGGGAATCGTCCATGGGATCGCGGGCGGTTCCGCTCCTGGGGCGCCGGCCCTTCGGACC
>Ga0209056_10003303_pt1 | contig 17254 bp, 15 predicted proteins | sample GraSoiAngelo_114_FD_185876 | JGI IMG/M metagenome (GOLD analysis project Ga0209056, IMG submission 185876) | Grasslands soil microbial communities from the Angelo Coastal Reserve, California, USA - 14_0903_13_40cm (SPAdes) (version 2) | ecosystem: Environmental > Terrestrial > Soil > Grasslands... | reverse complement strand
ATTCGGTGCGCAGGAACTCGGCGAATTTCTTATACGCCGGAAAGACATCGTTGTTAATCGCTTTTGTGATCTCATCGGTCAGACGTTTTTTGTCTGCGTCGGAAAATTCCGCCGGAAATTTTTTGGCGGGTTCAAGGAACGGGTTCGCGGCGATGATGCCGTCACATTGGCCGGGCAACTTATCGAGCACGACCTTGGACGGAATCAGTCCGTCTTTTTCGCCCTGGCGCATCACCTCAGTGTTCTGTTCCAGCACGCGCGGGATTTGGCGCAACCGTGAGATGTAATCCTCGTAATGCGGCACGGAATCGAACGGTACCGCGTTCGGCAAGTCGGCCAGCCGGGTATGCACGCCGTTCTGCTGGTTCACCGGCATCTCATAATTTTTCAATGCGTAGTTCAGGTCTTCGCGCTCGAGCTGATGTTCGAGTATCCGATGACTGAGCAGATCTTTGTCGCTCATCCCGTCGGTTGGGATCGCTTTTAGCAGGGCGAGAAAATCGTCGGCCTCGGCATGTTGCCGGGCGATCTCGGCGAGCGAGTACTGTCCAAGCTGTGAGTTGTAACGATAATCGCCGTAGGCGGTGGCCCGTTCAGGCGAATTCTTTAGTTCTGTTTGATAAAACTCTTCGAAGAGCGCGTTCTGCTTCGCCACCCGATCTGCCACCGGCGCCGTCTGCCCACAAGCTGACCACGACCACTCGAGAAGCAACCCAAAAACAAGTTGTCGCATCTTAGAAATGAGATTTGCCAGAATTTGTCATTGTCGCAGTGATTTCCAAACCCGTAGCATACTCGGTACTACAGGTCCGAGGGTGCAGATGCGGGTCTCGAACGCTCGACATTCTGTATCCAGCAGGCGCGGCGTTCGTGATCTGATCTTCGCAAAGTCGCTTTCCACTGTCGAGTACCAATAGCTCTCGCGTCACGCGCGACAACACGAGCTTTTTTAGCCGCGACTATCTTTCTTGGACATCCAGTTGAGCTACAGGCGCCCGAGAGAGTCGGTTAATTTGCGGGGCAACAGTCGAACGGTCAAATAATGCTGAAAAAAATACGACCGCTTTGAAGATTAGGATCGATTAGGTGACGCAGGGGTTATGGAGGTATCGCGAACAGCATCCGTCCTGCAGTTCAAACTGACCAAACCGGAGTCTTCCGGATGCAGGTCACAAAAATCAAATCACGTCTGTTCATTCGCGAAACAGCGCAACCTGAGAAACTATTATGACCAAGCAAAGCTCGAATCGTCTTAACGTCGACCACACCATAACCCGCCGCAGATTTCTCGGCACAACCGCGCTCAGCAGCGCAGCGCTGATGAGCGGAGGACTCATGTCCCTTTTGCGGCAATCCGCCTCTGCGGCCGGCGGTTTTGATTTCGTCGAGAAGAGTATCCTCGAACTTCAGGATGCGATGGCGTCCGGCAGGGTGACCAGCAAGGGATTGGTGATGGGTTACGTGGAACGCATCAACTCGTTCAACGGGCTGCTTCACTCGGTGATTGAAACTAATCCAGATGCCATATCCATCGCCGAAGATCTCGATAACGAACGCCGCCATGGTCATGTGCGCGGACCGCTTCACGGGATTCCCATTTTGGTCAAGGACAACATCGCGACAGACGACAGAATGCAGACGACCGCGGGGTCGTTCGCGCTGGTTGGTAGCCAGGTGCCGTCCGACGCGGTGATCATTCACCGCCTGCGCGACGCGGGCGCCGTGATTCTCGGCAAAGCGAATCTGGGCGAATGGGCAAACTTTCGGGACGATGAGGCTGAGACCTATCCTCTAGCAGTCGGTTGGAGCGCACGCGGTGGCAGTACGAACAATGCCTACGACTTGAGTTACACATCGTGGGGCTCAAGCTCTGGTTCCGCTAATGGTGCTGCGGCGAATCTCTGCGCGGCGGCGGTCGGCACCGAAACCGACGGTTCAATCACCGGGCCGTCGGCCGTTGAGAACATCGTGGGGTTGAAACCGACTCGGGGACTTGTTTCGCAGGACGGCATTATTCCAATCGCTCATCAGCAAGACACAGCCGGGCCGATGGCGCGCAGCGTCACCGATGTTGCAATTCTTCTCGGCGCGTTGCAGTCGCCGTTTGGTCCTGTGCTCGGGCATCAGCTTCCCCACGATTACACACAGTTTCTCCAACGCGGCTCGCTTCAGGGCGCGCGGATTGGACGCGACGTTCGCTTTTTCGATTACAGCTACTACGGCAGCGGCATTCCGGGCGACCAAGATACGGTGGCGTTTGCGGAGCACGCGTTGAGCGTAATGGAAAGCCTCGGTGCAACCATTGTAGACACTGATACAGGTGACGTATTCGCGTACAACGGTGACGAGTTCACAGCGCTCCTATATGAATTCAAGGCGCAAATCGCGGAGTACCTCGCCACGCTTACAAACACGAACATGCGGAGCTTGGCTGATCTAATCGCTTTCAACGAAGCGCATTGTCGCCAGGAGTTGGTTTACTATGATCAGGACGTCTTCCTAGAATCGGAACAGACCACGGGTTATCCCCACAACCCCATTTACGTGGCCGCGCGAACGCATGCTACGAGTACAGCCCAAGCTGGAATCGATAACGCCCTCGCCGCCGACAATCTCGATGCGATTGTCGCGCCGCATTTGACGAATTCGACCGGACCCGCCGTCGCCGGTTACCCAAACTTGTCGATTCCTGTAGGTATTCGCGATAATGGCAGGCCGGCGGGAATGCTGATGTACAGCACTTTCCTGCACGAACCACAATTAATTGGTTTTGGCTACGACTTAGAGCAGGAGCTCAACGTTCGCAGACAACCGCAGTTCTTACGCTTCATAATCCCGATCCCGAATGGGCATTTTTGCGATCAGCAGAGACAGCCGCAGGTATTCACTGGTAGAGCGCATCTACCGCACGGAGGCATCTTCTAAGATTAGGGTCCTTCGTGCTTGAGCACGCGAGCAGAATGACGATTCTGCTCGCGTGACAATCTTCCTCGGCTGCGGATTCGCTGCGAAGTACCGTCAAGGCGGCGGAAATTTTTCGGTGCCGCTGCAATGGATGCTCGGGCTGCGGCGACTGAAGCTCGATGCGATCTGGCTCGAGCTGTTGCCGGCGACCGACGATGGAACAGCCGATCAAGCCAGGATCAGGCACTTCCAAAGTCAATTGCGGGCGCATGGATTATCCGGCCGATATTGTCTGCTTTATCAAAAGCCGGCCAATGATGTGCATGATCTCGCCAGCATGGATAGCATCGGAATATCGAAACGAGATCTGCTCGATCGATTGGCTGGACCAAACGTGTTGCTCAATCTCTCTTATTCAATTCATCTCCCGCTGCTGCTGAAATTTGAGCGGCGAATATTTTGCGATCTCGACCCGAGCGAAATCTTCTATTGGATGACCAAGATGGAGCTGGGGCAATCGTACCATCACGAGTTTTGGACGATCGGCCTCAACGTTAATGGAGATGATTGTCAGTTGCCGAAAAATGCTGTAGCCGCCCCGCTCAGTCGGGGCGATCACCCAAATGCTGGCAATTCACGGCGACACAGCGCCGTGGCTACAACGTCGGCTATATCCTGGAAAACATTCTATCCGCTCGTGGATACGAAATTCTTCCGGACACAATCGCGGGCGCGCACACCAAAATTTACCACCGTTGGCCAGTGGTATTGGGGCGGGGCCGTGGAAGTAGCCGGGGAGTTTCCCGATCTCTCCAAAAGATTTGCGTTCGGACCTTACTTGGATTTGCCAGCCCGTGTTCCTGAAGCGCGGTTCGAGCTGGCCATGAATATCGCGGCCGATGATCCGGAACGAGAACGACTACGCTTGCTCGGCTGGAAACTAGTTGATCCGCATCGGGTAGCGCGCAGCCCTCGGGCTTATCGGCGCTACCTCGCCAGTGCGCTCGCTGAATTCACCGCGATCAAGGGCGTTGACGTCGCGTGGCGCACCGGTTGGATTAGCGATCGTGCCGCGGCTTTTCTCGCGCTGGGTCGTCCAGTGATTACGGAAGACACCGCCGCTGAACGTTACCTCCCGGCAAGAAACGGATTCCGTTTTATCCGGTCCGTCGCTGAGGCGGACGCCGCCGTTCGCGAAGTGCTGCGCAATTGGTCTCAGCTGTCGAAGCAAGCCCGCCAGTGTGCACTAGAGGTATTCGATTCGGCTAAAAATGTTCGCCGGATACTCGATTTTTAAGCGCTCGATTTGCCGTTGCAAAACGATTTTCGGGTGATACTCGTTGTCCCGGTATGGCTGACTTGATCAAACAAAGCGAGCTCAAGGGTCGCATGAAAAAGATCCCGGAATGGGAACTGGAGAAAAACCAGATCGAGCGCACTTTCGAATTCGATGATTTTGTCGATGCGATCGATTTTGTGGACAGGGTGGCTGAGGTGGCTGAGGAAGAAGAACATCATCCCGATATAGACATCCGTTACAATAAAGTTCGTCTGGCTGTTTCAACCCACAGCAAGGGCGGTTTGACGGAGCTTGATTTTAATCTCGCCGAGCGAATCGACACTTTGGAGGAATAATGGCTCGTGACGGGTGGGACGCCGCGCCGCGGCGTCCGGTCGGCGCAGCGCGTCGACCCTACCTATGGTTTCGGGAGCCGGCCTTCGTCCGCGTCGATGAATTGGAATGACGTCTGAATGTCGGATCTGTCGGCCATTCCTGCCTCGGCTTTCCGGCGGTTCACGATTTCCGACACTTCGTCGTTCCACCCGCGTTTTCGCATGAATTCGTTCCAGACGTAAATGTCGTCTTCGGACGGTCGGCGCCCGGCTGTGAAGCACCATTCCAGTATTTCCTCATCCGTGCCGCCCTTCTTCACGCGTTCCACCAGCTGATTGTAATCGACGCGGAGAAACTTCACGCATTTTTCATCGAAACCCTTTCCCAGGTTCGCGTGATAATCTGAAGGCAATTCGCGCCTGGCGTGCAGCCGGATTTTGTCGAGCATCCGGCCGAAATAAAAAAGACCGCCGACTTTCTCTGATGGACTGCGCAAAGAAACCTGAGGCACGCAATGAAGTTTGAGCCTTCTTTCGCAACGTTCAAGTGCGCCAAGGAGTTTGCATTGTACGTATCGAGCTTCAGTAAATATATCCCACATCAACGAAGGATTGATCGATCCGGGTTAGGTGTTGCTCACTGTGAGCAATTGCGCATGAATGTGCTCCCGCCATTCTCAACATGAAAGCGCGTTATTTCGAGGATTTGAAAATCGGTGATCGATTCAAATCCAAGCCACTCCGAGTGACAGAGAAGAAGCTCATCGACTTTGCTCGCAAGTTCGATCCACAGATGTTTCATCTCAGCCGCAAGGAAGCGCAGCGAACGATCTTTAAAGGACTCACTGCCAGCGGCTGGCACACCGCGGCGATGACGATGGCACTGTTTGTACAAACACTGAACTTCGCCAAGGGCGCAATAGGGTTGGGCGTGGACAGGCTGCGCTGGCCCAATGCGGTGCGACCCGGCGACGTGCTCACGGTTGAGACGAAGATTCTTGATATGCGCCTCTCGCGTTCGCGGCCTCGCTACGGAATTATTCGTTTGCGCAACGTGACCACGAACCAGCGCGGCGAGATTGTGCAAACAATGCTGGCCAGCGCGATGGTGCGAAGACGGTTGCGGCGCAGACCATCGCGGCGGACAACAAGAAAACGCCACTAAAGGGAGACTACACGAGAAGCGAAGCGTGGAGGTCGCTGATCTCACGGGTCGCGATTTACGAACAAACTGGTCTGGTGGTCGGTTGTCCGTGATTTCGTAATCAAGCCACTTCAACCCTATCGCCGCGACCGCGTGGACCCGGTGAGCAATTGGAATTTTCTACGGCACGACGGTGAGGGTGAGATCGTTGCCGTCGCCGCCTTCGTAGTTGGCTCGGAAAGTGTTGCTGCCGATAGTGGTTGTTCCGTCATCAGGAAGATTGGCAAAAGTGCCCGCGATGGGTGTCGCCGCCGTGTTGCTAATCACACTAAACACCATTCCGAGCGGAAGCTGAACGCTGCCCTGTCCGGACGCAGAAAAGGTCGCGCCATTATTGATTGTCACGCCTTGAGCAAACGCTCCAGTAGCTTGGAATGTTCGAGTATCGAACTGCCAGTGGCAGGCTCCATTGGATCCAAAAACGAGTGTGTTCTGGATGACGAGGAGACCGGTTCCACGATCGCCGGGCGTCAGCACTGCTGGCTTGTTACCGCCACTTCCGACTGTCACCGCGCCCGTAATGATTCCTTTGCCGCCAAGTTTCCCCGAATCAACTTGTAACGGCCCAGTCCCTGTTCCCGAGCCACCGGTGTTATTCACCACAAGGCTGCCGCGCTTTACGTGGGTGCCGCCGGTATAATTATTGGCATTGCCAAGAGTCAGCGTGCCATTGCCGATCTTTGTAAGCGAGCCGCCCAGGCCCGCGTCATCGATGATGCCGGAAAAGCTAGTACTCAAGTTGTTGCTACCAATCATGAGCCCATTACGTTCGATGTTTACAAAGCCATCTCCCTCGATAGAGCCCACCGCCAGCTTCGGTACTTCGCGGTTCGTCAGCGACAAGGTGCCCTTGCCAAAAAGCTCGATACGCGCGGTGCCGCCCGTGGACGATTGGTCAAAGAATGCTATTCCACCTTCGCCATCCGCGGGCTCACCGTGACAGATGATCGTCGCGTTGCCTGCGGTAGAATCATCGGTAAAATCCACCAGTCCCCTGCTTCCAGTGGCGCCGCCGTAGCAAGTGATAGTGGCGTTGCCTCCACTCGAAGAGCTCCAGAAAGTCGTCCAGCTGCCGTCGGTGTAGGCAGTTGAGCTTGCCTCATTGGTAATGGCCGCGTTACCTGCCGTCGAGGTTCCAAAGAAATCGACAAAGCCCCCCAAGGCGAGTGTAGTGGCACCCTTGTTTGTAATTATGGCGTTGCCAGCCGACGAATTGTCTAGGAATTCTGTCTTACCATTACCGCCAAAGGTTGCTGCTCCACCGTAGTTAGTAAATGTGCCAGCCGCCGCCGTTGAACTGTCGCGAAACGACGCCACTCCTCCGTGGGCGTACGTGCTGCCCGTGTTGATAAAGCTGCCGCTGCCGGCGGTGGAAGAATTGTAGAAATCTATATGCCCCCCCTGTGCGGCATAATTCCCTTCGGACCCGCGAACGCTGAACACGCTCCCGGCTCCTGCTGTGGCCGCGCCGGTAAAGCTGATACTGCCGCCGTCCCCTCCATTGAGGAAGTCGTCCACTTCTGTTATGAAGTTCTGCGTCTGGCCAGAATTTTTTATGATGCCCGTGCCACTGACCGTGAGCGTAGAGCCAGGCATGACAGTAATTGTAAACGCGCTTGCACCGGAATTGAATACGATGCTGTTAACCTCTGTGTCGGCGAAGACAGAAGGAACGCGTGTGTTCGAGACATCAAAAGTAGCTATATCGTCAGGTCCGTTGGGAATGGTCGCCGGTATCCAGTGCGAAGCGTTGTTCCAATTGCCATCGCCGGCATTGAGCAGCCAGGTAGCGCTGCCAGCGTAAACGTCGAGCGCGAGAGTTATAGTCAGGAAAATCAGTAGTGTCGTTTTCATGAAGCCTACTTGTGATTTGCGATATGTTCTATTGCACAACGGTTAACGTGAGATCGTTCCCAGTGCCACCTTCGTAATCAGCTTGGAAGTTATTGCCGTGGATTGTGATGATCCCGCCATCGGGCAGGTTGCTGAAGGTCCCTCTTATTGGATGGGCAGAGGTGTTAGTGATCACGGTCCGGACGAGTCCCTGGCTCAAGGCTCCCATGATCTGCCCGCTCAGCAAGATCATGGCGCCGCTGTTGATGGTCACCCCGTTGGCATTCACCTTGTCGGTGGTGACCCTGTTTCGCTTCGCCTTGAAGGTGCAAGTGTAGGTCGCATCGGCATTGAAGGTGAGCGCGCTTTGGATCGTGAGCGTGGCTTGCGCATTCATTCCAGCCGCCGGGGCAAGAAACGCGCCGGTCCCGATCGTCGTCGCGCCGGCGATAATCCCTGTACCGGCCAGGGTTCCCGCATTTACCTGCAGCGGGCCGGCACCTGTCGCAGAGCCAAACAGGTTGGAGGCGATCAGCGCGCCTTGGTTGAGAGTCATTCCTCCGGTAAAGCTATTCGCGTTGGATAAGGTCAATGCTCCTCTGCCGACTTTTGTAACGGCACCAGTGCCCTGGATCAGGCCCGCAAAAGAAGTGTTACTATTAGCGCTGCCGATCGCCAAGCTATTTGCCCCTAAATTGACTATGCCATCGCCTTCAAGCGAGCCGATTGTTGGGACGTGCGTCCCGCTAACACTAGCGACATCCAAAGTTGCATTGCCAAAGACTTCGAATCGCGCTGTTCCCCCGTCGCTTGAGTCATAAAAGCTAATCGATGCTCCCGCTCCTCCATCCACACCGGCATTGGCGATGAGTGTGGCGCTCCCGGCAGTCGACGTGTCGCTAAATGAGGTACTGCCGGCACCCGCTCCGGCGCCGTTCCCGCCCTCGTTTGTAATCGTAGCCACTCCGGCCGTGGCAGTTTCAGTAAACCCGGTATGACCTATGCGCAGATCTCCGGGCGAGGTGCCACCCTTATTGGTGATAAGGGCTTGCGCTGCAGTCGAAGTGGATCCGAAGGCTGTGGCTCCAGGGCCTTGGTTGATGACGGTGCTGTTCCCAGCATCAGCCCCCTCGCCAAAGCCAACGTCGCCTCCGAGGTTCGTGATCTCCGCTTCGGCGGCAGTTGCTCCATCGAAACCAAGGACGCCCGGATCACGGAGGTTCACACCGCCATGAACAATGAAGCTGGCGTTGGCAGCCGTGGAGCCGGGATTGAAAATGGCCTCTCCAGGAAAAGCCTCGTCAGGAGCGGCAGCGTCGAAAATCTCGATGCTGGCGTGATCGGCGCTTGAGCTATCAAAGAATTCTATCTTGCCCCCTCCGCTGCCATCTTCGTCAATCCCGCCGAGAGCTTGAAACACCGTGCCATTGCCCGCGGTTGCACTGTTGGTGAACTGAATCGGTTGAGTTTCGGGCGTCAGCAGTGACTGGTCGGCTATGAATTGCTGGGTGACTCCGGAGTTGTTTATGATTCCAAGCCCGCTGACGGTGAAGAGGTGGAATGAGTCTGAGGTAATAGTGAAGCTACTCGCGCCAGGGTTAAAGACGATTTCACTTACCTCGATTTCCGAAAGGAAGATGGAAGTTATGCCAGAAGTAGCAAAGGTGGCCACATCGTCTGGTCCGTTAGGCACGGTTTCTGGAGTCCAGTTTCGAGCGTCGTTCCAACTGCTGTTGATTGCGTTGGTTTTCCAAGTCGCACTGCCGGCGTACGCGGTTTGAACAATGAGCAATAATAGCAATTGGACCAGCCCAAGTCGTCCGCCCAATCTGGAGAAATCACCATTTTCCATTTGCTTTGTCTTATAGGGTGTGCGCGGCCGACGTCGAGGCAATTCTCAGAAAGAACGTCGATGTCTGAAGCAAGCGAGATGGCCCCACATCTGAAACCGGCGATCTGAAATTAGCTACGGCACGATCGCGAGAATGAGATCATTGCCGCCGCCTTCCTGGCTGGCTTGGGAAGTCGGCTGCGAGATTTCACAGGCCCGTCAGAGCAATGGCTTGTTCGAAATCATCAGGCAACGGGGCTTCGAAATTTTTCCGTTCTCCGGTGCGCGTGTGACGGAACCCGAGCTTCCACGCGTGAAGCATCTGGCGCGGAAAATTTTTCGCGAACCGCAGCCCATAGATTTTATCGCCCAACACGGGATGGCCGAGATGGTGGAGATGCACACGAATTTGATGGGTGCGGCCACTGTGAAGGCGGCATTCAATCAGACTTGCCTGTTCATTTAAACGAAGGACGCGGTATTCGGTCCTGGCCTCGCGCCCGCGCGGTGAACTGACGCTCATTCGTTTCCGCTGGACCGGATGTCGTCCTATTTTTTCTTCAATCACGCCGGTTTGTTTCCGCAATTTCCCGGCGACCAGCGCCAGATAAATCTTTTCCACGGTGCGCGTGGCGAATTGTTTCGATAATTCTCGGTGCGCGATGTCATTCTTTGCTGCGACAAGGCAGCCGCTTGTTTCCTTATCGAGCCGGTGAACGATGCCGGGGCGTTCTTTCCCGCCGATACCCGACAGTGTGGAGCAATGGTGCAGCAACGCGTTGACCAGCGTGTGTTCGTGGTGACCCGCGCCCGGATGAACCGTCATGCCAGCGGGTTTGTTAATGACGATCAGATCGTCGTCTTCGAACAGAATCTCCAGTGGAATCGCTTCCGGTCTGGTCTCGATTTTTTCTGGAGGCGGATTAGTGAGTTCAATTTGATCGCCTGTTCGTACAATCTGATGTGGGCGGGTGATTGCGCCGTTGAGACGAATGGACCCTGAGCGAATTAGTTGCTGGATGCGCGAGCGCGACAATTCCGGGAGTGCTGTGACCAGATGACGATCGATGCGGATGCGAGCATGCTTTTTGGGCACAACGAAATGAAACGTTGTTGGTTCTTCGCTTGTCGTTTTCAAGGTGCTACGGCCATCCTCTTGCTCCCAACTTCGTCAATGTAGCAGTGGATTGCCACGTCGATTACTTGAGGCGACGCGCGCTAGAAATCGCCGATGCTCGGCGACGCTGACCGCGCTGGCGATATAGCGCAGGTAGGGGGCGAACTCCGTGCGCGCCGTCTGTCACCAATGTCACGCGGCGTGCAGAGGACTGCCCGCCCTACCAGCATCAAATGCAAAACAGAAGCTGAACGAACGTCGCGCGTGAGGGTCAGATTGTAGGCAAAACATTGCCACGAAGCGGCTTTGGCACGATGTTTGTTTCGACATGGCACAAAACCCACCATCGCCACCACCATTTCCTTCGCCGGAAGAGCTGAAATCCAAGATCACGGAGTTCATGAAACAGAACTTCGGCGACCGCGTATCCGTCGCGACAATTACCGAGCCGGAGCCAGCAGCGGCAGAGGAAGACGAGAAGCCGGAGGAAGGAGAGCGTAAGGAATTCGAATTCAATTTGCTGCCGCGCGACATAAAGGCGCATCTGGACCGCTTCGTTATCAAACAGGAGGAAGCGAAGAAGGTCTTAGCGATTGCGGTTTGCGATCATTACAACCACGCCAATTACCTCCGCCGGCTGGAGAAAGAAGACCCGGACCGCGCCCAGGAAATTGAATACATCAAGCAAAACGTGATCCTGGTCGGCCCGACCGGTGTCGGCAAAACGTACCTGATCAAACATATTGCCGATCTGATCAAGGTGCCGTTTGTGAAAGCGGACGCGACAAAGTTCAGCGAGACTGGTTACGTCGGCGGTGATGTCGAAGACTTGGTGCGCGAACTGGTGCACAAGGCCAACGGCGACGTGAACCTTGCGCAGTTCGGAATCATTTACATCGATGAGATCGACAAGATCGCATCGGCTGGAAATCTGATCGGGCGGGATGTGAGCGGACGGGGCGTGCAGACCACGCTGCTGAAATTAATGGAAGAAACCGAAGTGCCCGTCCGGAGCATGAACGATCTCCAGGCGCAATTACAAGCGGCGTTCGAATTTCAACGGCGCGGCAAGGCAAAGCGCGATACGATTAATACCCGCCACATTCTATTTGTGGTGAGCGGCGCGTTTGAAAAGCTGAAAGAACAGGTGGCGCGACGTGTGCGACACGGCCAGATCGGGTTTAGCGCGCAACCAGTTCAAGTGATGGACAACGAATTGTTCCAGCACGTCACGACGCACGATTTCATCGAGTACGGTTTCGAGCCGGAGTTCATCGGTCGCCTGCCGGTGCGCGTGGTTTGTGAGGAGCTCGATGCGAAAGATCTTTTCGACATTATGAAATATTCCGAGGGCAGTTTGCTCCGGCAATACGAGCGCGCATTTCGTGCTTATGGAATCGAGATCAGTTTTGAGGACGAAGCGCTGCGTCTGCTCGCCCAAACCGGCGCGCTCGAGAAGACTGGAGCGCGCGGATTGCTAACGGTGTTTGAAAAACTGTTTCGCGATTACAAGTTTCATCTGGCCGGGTCGGGTCTCACGCAATTGCGAGTCACCGCAACCGTCGTGCGCGAACCGCAACGGGTACTCGAGCAGTTAATGGTAGAGGGACACAAGCTCGAGGCGCAAATGCTCGAAGCCGGTACGCGTGAATTTGCCGACAAATTCAGCAGGGAGCATGGATTGGAAATTGTCTTCGACGACAGTGCGGTCCGTCGGCTGGTCGAGCGCACCCAGGCAGAACGCATGACGATGGGCGACATGTGTGCTCATTTGTTCAAGGATTACCAATTCGGATTGAGCTTGATAAGCAAGAACACCGGGCAGACGAAGTTTGCTCTCGATGCCTCGGCAATCGACGCTCCGGACAAATTCTTGAGCGACCTTGTTGTGCAGTCGTATTATCCGGCTGCAAAGGCGCCTGCCCGCAATGCTTCGGCCAAAAACACTTCGGGTAAGTCTGCCCGCGATAGTAGCGATTCGGCCAGGCATAGCGATGCAGGCGGGCAAAAAGCCTGATCATCGATGAAGCGTTTGGCGATCACAAAGCTTGTGATTGGCGTCGCAGTTGGGATTGTCGTCTGCGCATTGCATGCCACGAAATCCATGGCGGGCTTTGAGAATGCGGCGGCGCAGCTCGTCGCTGATTATGCCGGCGCGACAAGAGTCGTCGCCGACAAATGGCAATATGTATTTGTGCTGCTAATTGCCCTCGGCGTCGCCTGGCTCACGCTGAGCAAAGTTCCACGATGGCATAGCCGTTTGCTACTCGGTTTATTGCTGGTGGAACTATTTGGTCTGGCGTGGGTCTGCTCTCTTTACAGGGTATTCTTTCAGCCGGCGCCTTCGGTCCTTGCGCTCCTGATGGCATTTCTCGCCGCGGAGGGAGGGTCGGCCTTTTTACGCAGGAACCGGTCCCATCTTATTCGAACGCTGTTTGCCGATCGCGTTTCTACGGCCCAATTTCGGCGTCTCAGCGACGGAAGAATTTCGTTCAACGCTGAGCCAAAGAGCTACGACGTAAGCGTCGTGGTATGCGACATCGGCAACAAACTCACATTCGCGGAGGGCAGCGAGCCTGCCGCATTCACGGAAGCAACCGCAAAGTTCGTTCGTGACACCGCTGCGCGTCTCGTTGAGAAGGGCGCTTACTTGCAAGCCGCTGATGGAGAAGGCGTCGTTGGCGTCTTTGGATTTCCTGCGCACGACCCGGAACACGCGCAAAAAGCAGCGCGCGTTGTTCTCGACATGATCAAAAAGTCTCGCGAACAGGACCAAGACAACGAGAAGGTCCCTGAGAGCTCAGATATCCGGGCGGGAATCAGCTCCGGCGCAATCGTTGCCGGTGCATTGCAAGAAGGCCAACGCCTGCTCTTCCTTGCGAGCGGCGAACCCATCGAGTTAGCCCGCCGGTTCTGTGCCCTGAATCGTTTCTACGGGTCCAGGGCCCTGATGGACACGGCAACTTTTGATCGAGTGAACGAAGCAATCGTCGCGCGTCCGATTGATTTTGTGAGCGGACTCAATTCGCATGACCGTCTTGAAGTTTACGAACCGCTTTGGCTTGCCGCTGAAGCCGGGCCCGAGCGCGTGGCACAGCGTGACTCGTTTTGGAGCGGCGTAGTTCTTTATCGAGAGCAGCGCTGGGCCGAGGCGTATAACGAATTCCAGAAGGCGCGCGGCTCCGACGAGGAAGAGGACGCGCCGTTGCAGTTTTATTTGCGCCGCCTAGAGCCGCTCCTGCTGCAATTGACGCAGTGGAGCCAGGAATAAGCAAACGTAGCACATGCGTCTCGCTTGTATCCGGACCGAATTGCAAGCCGGAGGCTTGCACTACTTTTATCTGAGCAAGTGTTGAGAAGGACCGAATATCCTGCGGCGATCCGGGATTTGATTGCGCAGCTGCGGCAAATGCCCGGAGTCGGTCCACGTTCGGCAGAGCGGATTGCGCTCTGGATGGTGCGCGCGCGGGGCGATCAACCGGAGCAAATTGCACATGCAATTACTGACACCCGCCAATCGATTCATGCCTGCTATCTTTGCGGATTTTTTGCCGCTGCCGAGATCTGCGAAATATGCGCCGATCAGTCGCGCTCAGCAGAGCTACTGTGCGTGGTCGAACAGCCGACCGACATACTGCCTCTGGAAAAAACAGGGGCCTTTCGTGGCCGATACCACTCGCTAGGCGGCAAAATCTCGCCCCTCGATCATGTCGGCCCCGAAGATTTGCGGATCAAAGACTTGTTGGAACGCATCGCGCGCGAAAATATTTCCGAAATCATTTTCGCGCTTCCGGCCGATGTCGAAGGCGAAGCGACCATGAATTACGTTGTCGATCTGTTGAAGGGCAAACCGATCACCCTCACGCGCATCGCGCGCGGAATTCCAGCCGGCGGCGGTCTTGAGTCAGCCGATGAATTAACGTTGTCTGCCGCGCTTTCGGGCAGGACGAAATTGTAACGCGCCGTCAAGTAGTGCGGCAGTTGCCAGATGGATAGGAACCGAGGCGGCGCGAGCCAGCAGCATAGCCATTATGTGAACGTGATGCGAAAGCGCAAGCCAGGCTTGCAGCCAAACTGCCGCGGTTTGATGAAGTGCTCAACCAAGATGCCTCCATTCGCTTCGATGACGCGCTGTGACGCGATGTTGTCCGGATCAGTGGTGATCTCAACGTACGGCAGACCGATTGCCCTGGCTTCTGGAAGCATGAAGCGTAGTGCTGACTTAGCATACCCGAGCCGTTGCTTCCACGGCACGACCGCATAGCCGATATGCCCCAGACAATAGGGCGGTAGCGCCGTAGTACCTGGCTGCCAACGCAACCCGATGCTTCCGCAGAACTCGCCGTCCCAAAGCCAGCGCCTGAAGCCCGGGAGGCGCTTGGCCATCGAACCGTCTGGAAGAGTGATGGGAGGACCCTTAGCTTCGCGGTCTTCCATGCTGGCGAGAAATGCCGCTGCATCGGCCTCAATACGGGAGAACTCTTCGCGTGCGGCGTCGAGACCGCGCTCGTTGTCCGCAGACCACCCACGCTCGAGCGCTGCGACATAGCTCGCAAGGTGTTCGGGACCGGGACGCACGAGCTGCATACGTAGGCGCGTGACGAGACCGAGCTCAGGCGCCGCTGTTCGGAGCGAGCTTTGCTACAGAGTTCAATGTCGAAGTCGTTTGGAAGTTAGACATCGAAAGGGCGCCGGTTGGCTGTGGTCATTGGTTAGGCGCTCCTGCCTGCATTGGGGAGCCGACGCTTAGGTGGGCGCAGCGCCCATGACACAAGGACTAAACTGGTAAAGACGACGGGAGCTATCAGCATCAATGCGGAATCACCAACGGCCAGATGCGACATGAATGCTCCGGTGTAGATGAAGAACAAACCAGCATATGCCCACTCCTTAACTCGAGGGAAGCGCGGAACAATCAACGCCACGCCAGCAAGGATGTACCAGATAGTGTGAATCGTCATGAAATAGGTTGGGTAGCCCAGGTGTTGGATGGTCCCCAGGAAAGGCTGGAGTCGTAAACCACCCATGATCCCTCCGATTTCACACTCCAGAACGAGCAGGATCGTAGCGGTCCAGTAAATAATGGTTCGGCGCCGCGATGGAGTGGTGGAATCGAAGAAACTGGGCATCGGAGGCGCGTTCTGAGTCATTTAACGCAAAGTGATCGATCTCGCCACTTAACGAGCTTGTATCTGAAACATGGTAATGGCGCCTGACGAGAACGAGATAAGCCACAGCAGGCTCAAGCCAACATGATTTAAAAAGTTAATTTTGGGGATACCTCGAAGCATAAGACAACCAGCCAAAGGAAAAGGACAACCGCCATAAAAGAATGGACGCGAATGCTTCTCGATCGAACGCCAACGATGCAAACTGGTATGGCAGCGACGCTAAATGCCAGATTCATGAACCCAACGCCCCTTAAATAAGGCCAGCCTCCCTTAAGCAGGGAATCTATCACGTCGGCCATTGCCGCCATCAAATAGACCGGGTAAAACCAACGTCGCTTCGAGAGGAAATACTCGTCTAATGATTCGGTGGTTCCCCAGTCGCTAGGAATGAGAATTACAGCGAGGAGAAAGAGGAGGACGGCATAACTGACGATGAAAAAATAATGACCAAGGGTCCAGGTCTTTAGGAGCAGAAGAAGGCGAAACTCCCACCACCAAAAGGACACCATCCACACAAAGAGAAAAGCTACCCAGGCGCCGTGTGCCCAGCTCAAATGCAGGCGCGTTCCGTGCCCGCTCAAACGCTCAATGATTGAGCCAACTCCAATAAGGATATATGTGATGCCAAGGCCGATGATAATCGACGTTAGCACCATTACGTGTTGAAACTGATCCGTCACAGTCTAGGTCCCCGAATTAGCCCGAAATGTTAACTCTAACGAGAAATAAGATCAACGACCGGAAGCCCGCTAAGCGTTAAGAAGGCAAGCTGTACCCATGACCAGCACGAGGTCTGGAATGGTGCGCAATTGGCCACCAACGCGATCTACTGCATCAGTCGCTCTTTACTTATTCGCTTGGCATCCATCGATCCGATACACGTTAAGCATTGAAATTGACGACGACCATAGGACCTAACGAGAGAAGGCGGGGCGATGGCGGCGGCGAAACGCGGCGATTGTAACAACTGCGCCGATGCCGCCGTCATTCGCTGTAGCGCTCGGTTATGCGGCGTGTAGAAATCCGAAACTCTAATGCTCATCACGCTTACTGGTGTTTTTCAATCACTGCTAGCGACCAGAGGTTCGCGCCGAACGCCAAAGTTTGCAGCACGGTTCTGAAACCGGCCCATTGCCTGAATCCATCGAAGGCTTGCTGCAACGAAGCCAAATCTTCGTTGCCGATGTGGCGCAGACTCAATATGAAAGGAGCCGCCTTGAATGTCATCAGAAGCCCCGCGACAGCTAATGCCGCGTCCGCGTAAACCGGAATAGCAACGACGGGTTGGTGCTTCGCCTCGCGCACAAAGATTACAACTGCGGCTAGAGAAAGCAGTGTGCCGCCAATCGCGAGTATCGGATATAGTACGAACCCGTTGCCCAAGTCGGCCGAGCGGCTGTAATTCGACCATCCGAGAACCCCAACTGACTGCTAGGCCGGCATGCCTACGAGCTAGCGATCTACGTCCGCTCCAGCAAGCAGGCCGTTTACCAGAGTGGCGCTGACGATAAATGTGACGACCGGTTTCATTCCGTCCAACGGGAATTCGACTCAATTTTGGGGCGTTTCAAGAGATACCC
>Ga0209056_10003300_pt1 | contig 17276 bp, 15 predicted proteins | sample GraSoiAngelo_114_FD_185876 | JGI IMG/M metagenome (GOLD analysis project Ga0209056, IMG submission 185876) | Grasslands soil microbial communities from the Angelo Coastal Reserve, California, USA - 14_0903_13_40cm (SPAdes) (version 2) | ecosystem: Environmental > Terrestrial > Soil > Grasslands... | reverse complement strand
CACGAGATCATGGACCGCCCGCCGGCGGGCGAGCGCGTGCCGCTGGGCCGCCCCATCAACAACGTGCGCATCGACGTCGTGGACGAGCACTTGTCACCGGTGGCGCTCGGCGAACCCGGTGAGATCGTCTTCTCCGGCGTGTGCGTCGGCCGCGGGTACATCAATGACCCCGAACGCACGCGCAGCGCCTTCCTGCCCGATCCCCACCGCCCCGGTGGGCGCATGTATCGGAGCGGTGACTACGGCCGCTGGCTGCCCGATGGGAAGCTCGAGTTCCTCGGCCGCCGCGATTCCCAAGTCAAGATCAGCGGCTTTCGGATCGAGATCGGCGAGATCGAGAGCGCGCTCGTGCGCCTGCCTGGCGTGCGCGACGGCGCGGTGGTCGTGAGCAACAAGCAGCTCATCGCCTTCTACTCCGGAGCGGAACCGCTGGATGCGAATGCGCTTCGAAAGCGCCTCGGCGAGAAGCTTCCGACCTACATGGCCCCCGCGGCATTCCATTGGCGCGAGAGCCTACCGCTGACGGACAATGGCAAGACCGACCGCAAGGCACTCGCCGCGCTCGCCGCGGAACTCACCGTGGCCGAGCAGGAGCGCGAGCCGCCCAGTACGCCGACGGAGCAGTGGCTGGCCGCGGCGTGGGCGAATGTGCTCGGCATCCCCCAGGAACAGATCGGGAGACGGGATCGGTTCTTCGACCTCGGCGGCACGTCATTGTCCGCTTTGCAGCTCCTGATCGCCCTGGACCGCGCGCTGTCCTTCAAAGAGCTCGTGGCCCATCCAAGCCTAGCCGATCAGGCAATGCTGATTGAGAGTCGTCGGTTGTCGGTCAGTGAGGCTTCCGCAACGTGACGGTGTCGTCGGCGCTTCCCGCGTTGCACGCCGACGTGCAGCCCGGCAAACCGCCGCTGCTGCGGGTCGCGTCTGCCGTCGACCCCCAGGCCATCCGCGCCTTCGTCGCCGAACATGGATCGCTCCTCATTCGCGGTCTCGGACTGCGCGATGCAGCCGACGCCGAGCGTGTGTTCCGGCAACTCGGCCACCTGATGACCGAAAGGGAGGCCTTCGCACCTCGGGAACGCTATGCGCAGGGCGTCTACTCCGCATCGAAGTGGCCGCCCAACCAGCAGATGTGCATGCATCACGAGCTCAGTTACGCGCTCGCGGTCCCAAACCTCCTGCTGTTCGCGTGCGTCGTACCGCCCGCGGCGGGCGGAGCGACCCCCGTCGCCGACGCGGCGGCCGTCCTCGAGGCGCTGCCGCCCGAATTGGTCGAGCGGTTCGAGCGGTTGGGCTGGCTGCTGATTCGCAACTACAACGGCGAAATCGGAGCATCGCTCGTGGATGCATTTGGCACGGACGACCGCAACGCCATCGAGAGCTACTGCCGTGCCAACGCGATCGACTTCGAGTGGCACGAGAGCGGCCTGCGGACGCGACAGCACCGCAACGCCGTGGTGCGTCACCCGCGCACCGGCCGGCGATGCTGGTTCAACCAGATCGCGTTCCTCAGCGAGTGGACGATGGCCATCGAGCTGCGCGAGTACCTCTTGGACGTCTACGGCGCGGACGGACTGCCATTCAATACGGCCTTCGGCGACGGTGATCCGATCGGGCCGGATGTCTTCCAGGTGATCAACGAGGTGTATGAGGCACACACGGTCCGCGAGCCGTGGCAGGCGGGCGACTTGCTTGTCGTGGATAACCTTCGGGCTGCGCACGGCAGGGAAGCGTTCGAGGGGCCCCGCGAAGTGGTGGTCGCGCTGGCCGAATGAGCTGAAAAGAACAAAGGGTCAGGGGGTGACCGCGCGCTGCCCCTCGCGCCACCCCAGAACGCCAATCGTGCGGTAAATCGCCGCAGGATCGTAGATCACGCCGTTCTTCATCACGATATCGACGCGCTCGATGTTCGTCATGTCGGCCACCGGGTCTCCATTCACCAGTATCAAGTCCGCGAGATAACCGGGACGAATCGCGGCGAGCCGATCGGTGCGCTTCATGACCGTCGCGGCTCCCCAGGTCGCGATCTGCAGCACCCGGGCGTTGGGAATCCCCGCCTTGCTGTACAGCTCCAGCTCACGCTGCAGGCAAAAGCCCGCCATGCAATCGGTGCCCGCGACGATTTGAATGCCGTTGTCGTCCAGCACTTTGGCGAACGCCAGCATCTTCGCCCAGGACGCGCGATAGCGCGTCTGCTCCGAGTCGCTCTGCGCGATGCCGCCCGCGAGAAATCCGCGCCGCACTTCCGCCGGCATGCGGTTCGCGATCCGCAGGCCGCCCTCGTCCATCGTCCCCGGCCGGACCGTGTACATCCCCTCGAACGTCGCGAGCGTCAGGTCGATCACCGTCTTGTGATCCTTGAGCAGCTGCAGAAATGCGCGGACGCTGTCGGAAGCGAGATCGAGATCGGCACCGTAGCGGCCGGGTGCGCTGAAGCGCGACGGCGTGCGCGTGTCGATGGAATCGCCTTCGAAATTCAGAAACAGCATGTTGATGTGCTGGATCTCGTCGTACCCGGCTTGCACCGCCTTCGCAGCCGTCATGTGATTGGGAATGTGCCCCGACAGACGCAGTCCCAGCGCATGCGTGCGCTCGGCGATCGGCCGGACCAGGGCCGTATCGAGCGAGCTGTAGAGCTTGATTTGCTCGTAGCCGAGCGATTTGTAGCGATCGACCCACGCGAGCGCGGAGTCGCGCGTGCTCACGAGCACCTTGGTCGGGCCGGCGTATGGCCCGGGGCCGTCGATAAAGCCGGCCATCATCACGCGCGGCCCGATCGCGCTCCCCGAATCCCACGCGAGGCGCAACCGGCGCAGGTCGTCGATGTCATTCGCCATGTCGCGCACCGACGTCACTCCGCCCGCGATGTGCATGCGGCCATCGAGCGCGCCGTTGTGCGTGTGCATATCCCACAACCCCGGCAGCAGCGTCTTGCCGCGCGCATCGATCACACGCGCTCCAGGGCCCACGGGCGGACGCATCGCGCTATCCGGGCCGATGGACTCGATGCGGTTGTCCCGCACCACGACAACCTGATCGCGCACCAGGCGCGCGTTCGGCGCATCGAATACGCTCACGTGGCGGAACACGACCGCGCCGTTCGGATGATCGGCAAGCGTGCGCGCGACTGTCACGTCCCGCTGCTTCTCCAGCGAATCCTGCGTGGCCGCGAGCGCATCGCCGATCGATTCCCAACCTGGTCTGAGCACGCGGAACCAAGCGCCCGCGACGAACGCGAATAGGCGGTTGTTCGTATCGACCCAGAAGTCGGTCGGCGTGAAGCCGAGCCCTTCGATTTGGTAGTGCGAGATCCGCGCGGACTGCCCGCCGGCGGACACGGTGCGCTCACCGACCTTCGTGACCCGCGCGCGTCCCGACGGCAGCAGCGCCACCTCGCCGCTCTGTCGTGCCGCGCCGATCAGTAGCGGCAGCGACCCTACCGGTCCGAAGAACGGGCTGTAGAGCGCGGGTGCGTCGAGCCGGCGGCGGCCCTTCTCGAGGCTCGACGACCACTCGGCCGAGTCGCCGCGCAGCGCGAAGCGCTCATCCACAGGCTGCTTCCAGTAGTCGTGCCCGGCGATCGCCAGCGTCTGGAACATCCCCGCCGGCGTCAGCGTGATGCGCGTTTCGAGCCTGGGGCCCCGGCCGCGGTCGTTGTACTCCTCGAGGAAGTACAGACTGCCGTCAGGATTGCGGACCGCGAGCTCGCTGCCCGCGGGGTTGCCGGCCTGGAGGATGATGTAGCGCGTAGTGTCGGGTGCAGCCTGGTTCTGCGCCGAACCGAGCAGCGCAACGGTCAGGAGGAGTGGAGTCATAGGTGCTTCAGAGATACCTCGTTTCGATGACGCGCGACAGCCAATGCATGATGATGTAGGGGCGCAGCATGCTGCGCCCCTACTTCAGGACTCTCTCTCCGGCCGCATTCTCTGCGCCTTCCCCAACCACTACGCCGGCCTCTGTCCCTTGCTCCGCAATCGCGCGCCGCAGCTCGCGAATCTGCTCGTCACTGTGCCCCGCCGCCTTGAGCTTGCGATTCATCTCGACCGTCTTCACCGCCGCCTTGAGCGTCCCCAACGCGAGCAGTGCACACTGCGGCCGAGCCTCCGCGATATCTCGGCCGAGGAGATCGATCCACGCTTCGGGAGTAAAGGAGAGAATCTCGTCGAATGACGTTTTGTCGCGATTGACCCGCTCGGCCAAAATCGACGCCGCCGCCAGACTCAGCGTGCATCCTACACCCTCGAAGCTGACGGCGGCGACTCGGCTTGTTCCCTGCTCCGCCTTTAGATACATCGTGACAATATCTCCACACCCCGGGTTCCCGCCCGGGACACGGGCATCGGCGTCGGGGAGCGTGCCGACGTGCCTCGGGCGACGATAATGGTCCACCAACCAAGCCAGTCGCGTCTCGCGATCCATCACGGCTTCTCGATCGGCGACCGCACGATGTTGCCCCACTCGGTCCATGAGCCGTCGTAATTGCGCACGTTCTTGAAGCCGAGGAGATAGGTCAGCACGAACCAGGTGTGCGACGACCGCTCGCCGATGCGGCAATACGCAACGACGTCATCGGTCGTCAGTAATCCGTTTTCAGCTTCGTAGATGGTTCGCAGCTCCGTCGCGGGTTTGAAGGTGTGGGTTTCCGCGGTCACCGCCCGGCCCCACGGAATGCTCTTCGCTCCCGGGATGTGCCCGCCGCGCAGCGCCCCTTCGTTCGGATACTCGGGCATGTGCAGCCGCTCGCCGCGATACTCCTCGGGGCTGCGCACATCGACCAGCTTCCCGCGCCGCTTCACATGCTGCTCCACCTCGGCGCGGAACGCGCGGATCCGTGAATCGTCGCGCTCGCGCACCGTGATGTTGCCCGCGGGATACGTGGGCACGGCGGTCACCAGCTCGCGTCCCTCCTCCGCCCAGCGCAGCCGGCCGCCGTCCAGGATCTTGAGATTCTCGACGCCGAACAGTTTGAACACCCAGAAGGCGTACGTTGCCCACCAGTTGTTCTTGTCGCCGTAGAAGACGACCGTGGTGTCGTCGTTGATCCCCTTGGCGCGCAGCAGCTTCTCGAAGCGCGCGCGATCGACGTAATCGCGGACAAGGGGATCGTTCAGGTCCGTGACCCAATCGATCTTCACCGCTCCAGGAATGTGCCCCGTCTCGTACAGCAGCACGTCCTCGTTCGACTCGAGCAGGCGGACATTCGGATCGTTGCGGTGCTCCTCCACCCAGTCCGTGGAGACGAGCACCTCAGGACGCGCATAGCCACGCGCGGAAATGTCGGTAACAGCTGCTAGGGTTTGCGGCATGTTGCCTCCTTTACTTCGGGTAGCGAAAAAAAAGGCTGCAGTCCTCATCCATCCGGGACCACAGCCGCGCAAGAAACGCCGAGTTCGGTGCTCTACACGATAGCCGGATCCGTCCCGGTGAGGGGAGGCATGCTACAGGGGCAAACCCGAACCATCGCGGCGGTGTAGATCATCTCGTAGGTAGCTAGACGGATCGTGGACACACGTCAAGAGGGAGCCGAGCCATGGTCAATGTCGCCCTCCTCGCCGCGCTCACGCTGCAGCATCCCGCCGACTCGGTGCAAATCGTCACGCGCGACATCGCGAACTTCTGGCGCGCCTACGATCTCGCCGCGGGTAAGGACAACACCGAGCAGGTGCGCATCTTCCGCACGATCTACCTCCAGCCTGGCTCGCCCGGTTTGCGCGACTGGATGCGCGTGCGGCTCATGAACCGCGACACTGTGAAAGCCCGAATGATCGTCGCGGGGTGGACGGCTGGTCGGCTCGATTCGCTGCGTCGAGACTCCCTCGAACGCGCGGTCGCGCCGTTCGCCGAGCAGTCGGCGGCGGAGGAGCTGCTCCGCGCGCTCCGCGCGTACCCGCGCTACTACGCCGCCGTGCGCCCCACGACGCTGTCGGTCGATACCAATTCGCGGGTAACGCAGGGGATTCGGCGTGGTCTGACCCGGCTCGCAGCGCTGTATCCCGAAGCCCGCTTTCCCACCATCTACTTTCTCATCGGCACGCTCTCGACCGGCGGCACGACCGCGCAGAGCGGCATGCTGATAGGCACCGAGCAGAGTGCCAGCGACCCCACTACGCCGCTCGACGAGCTGCCCGACTGGGCGCGGAAGAATTTCCCGACGCATACGATCGAATCGCTCGTTGGCCTCGTCGTGCACGAGGCTGTACATACGCAGCAGAAGCCCATGCCCCAAGGCCAGCACGACACCCTGCTGCGCCACTCCCTCGGCGAAGGGATCGCCGACTTTGTGTCCGAGCTCGCCGTGGGACCATGGGCCGCGAACACGCCGCGCCAGGTCTACGGTCGCGCGCATGAGCACGAGGTCTGGGTGGACTTCCAGGACGAAATGGAAATAGCCGGTGATTCGATAATCCGCACTTGGATGTACAACGGCATGGTGCCGGCGGGACAGAACCACGGCGCGGTCGACATCGGCTATTGGGTGGGCTACCGGATCGCCGGTGCGTACTACGCGCGCGCCGCGGACAAGCGCGCTGCGCTGCGTGAGCTGCTCGAGCTGCGCGATCCGGAGGCGATTCTGCGCGCGAGCGGCTACGCCCCCTGACACCGCACAGTAGGGGCGCAGCATGCTGCGCCCCTACCTCGCAAATGCCGCCGCCGCAGGCGCGAAGAGCCTGCCCTGAGCGTAGCGAAGGGATCTGCTTTTTACCGTGCCCGAAAGGGCCGGCTCGGCCACATCACGAGTCCTGAAGGACTCGGCGCTGAGGCCGGAATCCCTCCCAGCGGCCACAATTGCACGGCGAACGTGATGCTCGCGTCCACCGAGTCGCCGCTCAGCGTCGTTGGGTCGGTCCAAAGCGCAAGACGACTCGTCAAAGTTCCGTGGATTTCGCCGTAGAACTCGTCCGTCGGCGCGATGAATTGGGTGATCGTCAGCGTCCCGCCGGTAGACAGCGCGATGCGCGGATCGTCGCGGTAGAAGAGCGCAGTGTACACGGCCGGCCATTGGGCGGGATCGTTGAATTGTGTCGGCGTGATGGCCGGCAAGGTGAACGTGCCGACGCCCGGCGCCGCGACGCGCAGCTCTTGGGAGATGTCGTGTGGGAACGTGTGCTGCGGGCCGAAGTCCGACGCCCACTCGACGAATCGCCCACCATGATCGTCGTCGAGCGATTGCGCCGTCGAAAACTGTGATGTTCCCACAACAGGTCCGGCGCCGCTCAGCGTGACAACCAGGTTGGGGAAGATGTAGTGGTACCAGTGCGAGTTGAACGTGGCATGAACCGTGATCGTGTCAGCAGTCCCCAGCAGGCTTACGGCCTTGAAGGTCAGGGTTCCGCGGAGCCCTCCCAGGTCGAGACCCGGTCTCGGCGGATAGCCGGCGCTGTCGATGGTGAGCGTCCCGCCCGGCAGACTCCCAAAGAACCTCGCATCACCGAGGCCTACCTCCGGTCCGTCGAGCAGGACCGAAACCACTGGCACCGTGGGGACGGCGCCAGGCACGTAGCGGCCCACCGCGAATTGTCCGACGTCGAGCCGCCCGGGGAACTGCAGCGTGAAGCTGGAATCGCCGGTTGACGGTGGCCGGTTCTGGCCATTCATCAATGAGAATTCGGCCGTGTCGCTCGCGAGGAGATCGCGAAACACGCCGAATGCCTGCCACTCGCTCGTGAGATGCACGGCGCCGCTGATTTGCACAGTCATCCGGCCGGGATTGACCGGAGGCGGCCCCGCCGCGTCCCCACTGCAGGCAAGGGAAGCGGCAATCAGGCAAACGAGCGTAGCTTTGATCGGCGTCATTTGGCGCCTGGAAGCTAACGCCGCGGCTGCAACCGTGCAGTTGCAATTACGTACGGGGGATTTGTGAATCGGACGTCGTGGGCCAGCATCTGTCTCGTCATCGGCTGTGCCTGCACCGCCGCTGCGCAGAGCTTTCGCATTCCATCCAATCTCAGCGATTCCGCCGTGCTGGCGCGCGCGACAGCGTTGGGCGCGAGCCTGGCGACGCTGGACGATCGCAGAGCGGCGTTGGCGATCCGCGAGTTGTCGGCGTCGTCGCAGCGGCTCGAGGGCGCTCTGCAGCTGAATGTACAACGAGCGATCGCGCCGTTCATCGCGCAGGACGATGCGCGCCGCTACATCACGGAACGCAATGTCCAGGTCTTTACTCCTGAGGGCGCAGTTGTCTGCGCCCTGATCATGCGACCGCGTGTGGCACGTCCCGCTCGGCTCCCGGCGCTGCTGACCTTCACGATTTACGTGGACTCTGCCGCCAATGTCGCGGACGCGCGCCGCGCGGCTTCGAACGCGTACATCGGTGTCACCGCATTTACGCGTGGCAAGGCGTGCAGCCCGCAAGCGCCAGTCCCGTATCGCCACGACGGCGCGGACGCCGCCGCGCTGATCGACTGGATCGCGCACCAGCCGTGGAGCGATGGCCGAGTGGGCATGTACGGCGGGAGCTACAGCGGGTTCACGACGTGGGCAGCGACGAAGCGGATGCCCAAGGCGCTCAAGGCCATCATGGTGGGTGCGCCGGTCGGGCCGGGGATCGATGTCCCGATGGAGGGAAACATCGCGTGGAATTTCCTCTATCCCTGGCCGTTCTATACCACAAACAACAAGACGCTCGATAATGCGACGTATTTCGACCGGGCGCGCTGGTTCCGGCTGAACCGGGAATGGTACGTGAGCGGACGGCCGTATCACGACCTCGAGAAGATCGACGGCACGCCGAATCCGGTGTTTGCCGAGTGGCTCGCCCACCCGTCGTTCGATGATTACTGGCGCGACATGATTCCGGACGGCGCCGAGTTCGGGAACATCAAGATTCCGGTGCTGCAGACGGCGGGCTACTACTTCGGCGGTCCCGGTGCCGCCATGTACTACTTCACGCAGCACTACGCGCACGATGCCAACGCGCAGCACTATCTGCTCATCGGACCGTACGATCATCCGCAGGCACAGCGCGGCGTCGTCGATGCCCTCGGCGACACGGCGACGAACATCGCCGGTTACGAGATCGATCCGGTCGCGCGGATCGATATCGTCGCCGAGCTGCGCTACCAGTGGTTCGATTGGGTGCTCAAGGGAGGGCCGCGGCCCGCGCTGCTCGCGGACCGCGTGAACTACGAGGTCATGGGCGCCAACGTGTGGAAGCACGCGCCATCGATCGCGGCGATGTCGAACGGGACGCGACGCTTTTACTTGAGTCCCGAGCTCCGGCTCTCGCGGACGCAGCCCGCTCGCGATTCATCTACCACGCTGCGCGTCGATCTCGCCTACCGCGGGGACATCGACAGCGTCTTCCCCGCCGGTGGCGTGCGGGATACTGCGATCAACAGCTACGCGGCGTTGACGTATGTCAGCGATCCGCTCGAGGAACCTCTGGAGGTGAGCGGGTTGTATTCTGGGCATCTGGAGCTTGCGATCAACAAGAAGGACTTCGATCTCTCAGTACAGCTCTTCGAGCTGACGGCCCGCGGGGAATACTTCCAGCTTCCACCGTTCCAGATGCGCGCGAGCTTCGCGCGCGATCTCTCGGTACGGCACCTGCTGACTCCAGGAGCCCGGGCGACGCTCGATTTCAGCGCGATGCGGCTCATAAGCCGCCGGGTGGCGCGTGGCAGTCGGATCGTTGCGGTCGTCGGTCCTATCAAGGGGCCGGGCCAGCAGATCAATTATGGAAGTGGGAAGGACGTGAACGACGAGACGGTCGCGGACGCGGGCGAGCCGCTCGAGATCCGCTGGTTCGGCGCGAGCTACATCGACGTCCCGGTCCGGCGCTAGCCCCGCTTCCGCCGCTCCGTCCGTCCCTCGGTCTTCACCTCTTCAGCACCGGCGTCGCTCTCGGTCGCGACACGGGCCGGCAACAGCTCCGAGCGCAACCACACACCGGGAACCGGCACGGTGACGGTGAACTCATGCGACGTTCGCGGCGGTTGTGCCGAGCTCGAGGTCAGCATGCTGCGCCATTCCGGCGTCGTATGGGCGACGGAGCGGAGCGGAAAGGCGACGTAATTGCCCACACGGTCCACCACGATGTTCTCGATTACATCGGTCAGGGGGTGACCGCGGGGATCGCGCAGCTTGGCAAGCGCAAAGAACCGCTCCGCCGGATCGCCCGCGGCGATGATCGTGGCCGAGTAGTACGGTAGATAGGCGGCGATGTGCGCGTAGACCCGCTGTTCCACCGCGGCCGGCACGGCGTCGGGGCCGCGCACCAGGTCGACGTCGGCGGCGAGGGTGCGGTCCAGCAGGTTGCGGCGGATCGCGTGCCCGAAGCGGCGGAGCACTTCGCGCGTGGCGATGTTCGGCAGCTGGAAGGGCACGAGCAACGCGGGCCGGAAGCGCGGCGTCCGCACGATCACGCGGTGGCGTTCGATCGGCTCGACGAAATGATAGGTGAGCACTCCCTCGGAGCGCATGTTCCGCAGCGTGCGCAGCGAAGCGCCCGCAGTTTTCTCGCCGTCGAACTCGGTGACGCCGAGCGCGCGGCGGCGGAGCGCCTCGCACGTCCGCTCGGTGCGCTCGGCGAGGAGCTTGACGGTGTCGGCAGCGGCGCTTGGCAGGTCGGCAGCGACGCAGACGTCGAGCGGCATCGCATCCAATCCGTCGCCGATCTGGCGCGCACCGACCATCTTCGCGACGATCTGGAGCGGGCGCTCGCGCGCGTCCGGCGACTTGCGCCAGCGCCCGTCCGATACCGCGACCTTCACTTCCTCGCCCGGGCCGAGCGAGATGCTGTACAGCGTACTGCCTGCCTCGGCGCCAAGCGACTGCCAGGCGAGCTCGATCTCGATCAGGAGGCCGTAGCGCAGAGCCGTGGGATCGGGACTCGCGGCGGCGGTGACGTCGCGGTCTTTCGGGAGCACACCGATGCGTGCGAACCGCATCAGATGACCCGGCTGAGACTGCGCCGGCGGCGGCGTGTGGGACGGGGGCGGGCTATCGGCTGGCGCGACAGACGCCGCAGTCCCTGCAACCGCGAGCTCGCGAGGGGCGGTGAGGGGGATGGGAGTGTCGGGCAGCGAGCGGGCGTCGAACTCGATGGCCTCTTCGTTGCGCAGCCCGACGCGCAGCCGCAGCCGCGGCTGGTCATGCTTCGGGATCCGCACGAGCCCGTCGCTGTCGCTCACCCAGTAACCGCCGGCGCGGCCGCCACTCTCGAGCACGCTGACCGGGACCCCGGGGACTGCCGCCCCCGTGTCCTGATCTACGATCCGAAACGTCCAAGAGTCCTGCCAGACGGTCACTAGTCGCTCGCCCGAATACGCTACGTTCCAAGCAACTTCAAGGACAGATATCCTAAGGGACCTTCTGCCGGCGAGTTGTGACAGATGACCTTTCCATCCCTCGCCAACACAAGCGCGCAAGTCCGCGCGGGCCGGCTCTCGCCCGTAGACGTCGTCAGCGACTGTCTGACAAAGGTCGACGAGCTGCAGCCCAAGCTGAACGCCTTCATTACAGTGCTCGCCGACCAGGCGGTCGCCGTCGCGCAACTCAAACGTGCCGGCGCGATCGAAACAGGATGAACGAGCGCTCCAAGCTCCACGTGGCCTTCGAAATCGGCGTGATCCTCAAGGGGTTGAACGGGCTCCTCGAGCTGATCGGCGGCACGCTCCTGCTGCTCTTTCCGCCGAGCGCGATTCAACGCTTCGTCGTCGGGCTGACCCATAACGAGCTCAGTCGCGACCCCAACGACTTCATCGCCACCCAGCTGCGCGCCGCGGCCGACCATCTCTCCGTGGGGGGCAAGACGTTCGCGGCGATCTTCTTGTTATCGCATGGCGTGATCAAAGCGGGACTGGTCTATGCGCTGATCCGGGACAAGCTGTGGGCCTTCCCGTGGGCGATGGGCGTGTTCACCGCGTTCGCCGTCTACCAGATGTACCGCTACTTCGTCCAGCCGTCAGGCTGGTTGATCGCCCTTACGGTGCTGGACGTGATCGTGATCCTGCTGACGTGGGCCGAATGGCAACGGCTGAAACAGGAGCGGCACATGTAGGGGCGCAGCATGCTGCGCCCCTACAATTGTTCTGCGATAGTGCTACCCCCGCGCTTTCAGCCGGACATCGATATCCGTAATGATGTCACGCGGTTGGCCCCGCTTGGCCCAGCCCTTGTGTTTGCCGCGATCATCGCGGTCGCGGCCTTCCAACAGACCGCGCACCGCGACGCGCTGCCCGCGCGGGGTCGCGAAGATCCGCACGACTTGATCGTCGCCGCGCCGGGCCCAGATGATGCGATTCGGCCCCGAGCGCTGCACGCGGTACACCGTCCAGCCCCGCGTCACGAGCACGTCGCGCGTCACGACCACGACGCGATCGACGGGCACGACATACTCGTACTCGACCGGCTCGGCGTAGACGTACTCCGCGCTGGCGTATCCCCCTCCTGCCGCGCAGCCCGCGAGACTCAGCGTGGCCGCGAGGACAAGCAGCTGACGTTTCATAGCGCGCACCTCCTTAATAAGGGTCATGCGCTCCCTTTGACCCCGATCGGGTCCAGATGTTTAGATGTTCCGCGTGATTCGCGTCACAGGGTGATGGGTCGGAGAATCCCGGAACAGGTCAGAGAATCCTGTTAATAAAGTAGGGGCGCAGCATGCTGCGCCCCTACATCTATTATCTCCTGGTCAGCGCCTATCTCCAGGTCAGCGCCACAATCCGATCGAAGCTCTCCGTGTCAGCAGGTAACGTGAGCATCATCCCGCCGTTCGATGTCGTCACCGATACTGCCGCGCCCGTCGGCCACATGCGCGCCTTCCATCTTCCTGCGCCGAGTGCCGGAAGTGCAAGCGTCGGATCGTTCCAATCGAGCACGTGCACGAACACGGTGTCGCCACGCTGCGTCGTCACGCCCCAGCTCCGCGGTGCGATCGGACCGGCGCGCGTGCCGTAGATCGCGCCGCCGTTCGCCCCAAGCCACTGACCGATCTCGCGCAGCCGCTGTTCGGCCTCCGGCGGGATCGTCCCGTCTGGTCGCGGGCCGATGTTGAGCAACAGGTTCGCACCCACGCCCGCAGCCCGCACCAGATAGTGGATCAGCTCGCGCGTCGATTTGTAATGATGGTCGGTGAGATTAAAGCCCCACGAGTCGTTCATCGTGAGCGACGTCTCGAGCGGTAAGCCGCCGATCGTCCGCGTGTTGAAGCCGGCGGTATTCGCTCCGGGCAAATCCTGTTCGAACGTCTGCACGTCCTCGCCCGCGAGGGGCGCCTGATGATGGTTCGGCACGATCAGCGCCGCGGGCTGGAGCCGATGGATCAGCCCGTACGTCTGCGGCAGGCGCCAATCCGCGTTGGGCTTGTCCCACATCCCATCGAACCAGATCCCACCGACGGGACCGTAGTTGGTGAGCAGCTCGGTGAGCTGGGAGTCGAGGAAGTCGAGGTAACGATTCCAGTCGCCGCTCTCGGGCCGGCCCGTGTTATGGCCGGTCGAGCCGCGCGGCCAGTAGTCGGGATGATGCCAGTCGAGCTGCGAGTAATAGAAGAAGAGCTTGATCCCCTGCCGCCGGCATTCGTCCGCCAGCTCCTTGAGCGGATCACGCTGAAACGGCGTCCAATCGACGATGTTGTACGACGTTGCCCGCGTCGCAAACATCGCGAAGCCGTCGTGGTGGCGCGATGTGATGGTGATGTATTTCACGCCCGCCGCCTGGGCGAGCGATACCCAGGCGCGCGCGTCGAACTTCACCGGATTGAAGGTGGAGGCGAGCCACTCGTAATCGGGAACGGCGATAGGCCGGTTCTGCATCACCCACTCGCCCTGGCCCAGCAGGCTGTAGACCCCCCAGTGGACGAACATCCCGAACTTGGCGTCGCGATACCACTCGCGAGCCGCGAGCCGCCCGGAAGGGACGGAGTCCGGACCCTGCGCGAGCGCGAGGATGACTATGAGGGCGTGGAGGATAGCTTCAAACTGAACTACCCTGGGAACATGTTCAAGCGCGACGCCGTATATTGGGACGTATGCTGCTTGCACTACTGCTACTCGCTCAGAATCCAGTCACCGTTCGGCTCAATCGCGATCAGTTTGACCCCGGCGACCGAGCCCGCGTGTACGTCCAAAGCGCGCAGGATGGTTACCTCGTCGTGCTGCACGCCGACCCCGAAGGCCGAATCCGTGTGCTCTTCCCCCTCGATCCGACCGACGATGATTTCGTGCGCGGCGGAAAGAAGTTCGAGGTCCGCGGTCGCAGCGATCGCGATGCGTTCCAGGTAGAGGGGGACGAAGGATCGGGCACCGTGCTCGCCGCTGTCTCGCCCGACGCCTACGACTTCGGCGCGTACACCACGAACGAGCATTGGGATTTCCGCGCCCTGGGGGGTGCGTCCGGATCGGTCCGCGACGATCCGCTCGCGCGCTTGCTCGACGTCGTGCAAAAGATGTCGGGCGACTCCGCCGGTCGATTTGACTACGACGACGCCACCTACGTCGCCAACTCGCGGGAGATCGCGGCGCGCTACGGATATGGCTCCGGGTACTATCCCCACTTCGGCTTCTACTACAACCCGTTCTTCAATCCATTCTGCGCCGATCCATTCTACGGTTGGAGCGCGAGCTGCTACGCGTTCGGGTATGGGTTTGGGTATCGCGGCTATGGCTATGGCTACGGGTTCGGCTTCGGCTTCCCCATCTTCCGGCCGTATCGCCCGTATCGTCCCTACATCTTCAGCTCGCTCCCTGGGCCGAGGTTCGCGCAGCCACGCCTGGTGATCCCGGCGAATCGGCCGAGCCGTTACATACCCGTCCAGCCACGCCCGCGTGGCGATCTGGGCACTGGGTTCTCGAACCCCGGTCGCGGCATCGGGCCTCGGACACGCGACTTGAGCAAGCCCAACATCGCGCCGCGCCCCAATAGTGCCGGCCCATCACGCGCGCAGCCGCGCTCCCAGCCACGGGTATTCAGCGGCGGCCGCTCTGGTGGATCGCGCGGCAGCTTCGGTGGTGGCGGCGCGCGCCCAGCGCCCTCGGGCGGGGGCGGCGGGGGCGGCGGCGGCCGCAGACACTAGCTCAGAGATATCGCGCGACCGCCATCGCGGCGAGCGCGAACAGTAGCAGCGCCATCACCAGTCGGTTCACCACCGCGCCTCGCGCGCCGAGTTTCTGCATCTCCGCCATGATCGAGTTCCGATCCGCCGGCGACGCGGTCTTCATCTGTTCCGCGAGCTTCATGCTGCGCATCATGAAGGGCCGGGCCAGACCGATGCCCACCACGAAGGCGAGCAGCGCGGCCAGGCCTCCCAAGCCGAAGGCGAGGCCCATCGGCGTCTTGAGCAGCGCGCCGATCGACCCGCCCGACAGTCGCTGATACAGCCACATCCCCGACACCAGCGTGATCAGCGCGATCACGGGCATGATGACCGGAATGCGGCGCTTGGCCAGTGCCGCCTGCAGCTTCGCCCCGTCCGGACCGACCTCGGCGAACGCGGGCAGGAGGAAGAAGGTCATGAAGCCGAACATCCCGACCCATACGGCGCCTGAGACAACGTGGAGGAAGCGCAGCACGATCATCAACACGGTCACCCCCGGGGCAGAGTAGTTTGTTTGTATATGGACCGGCTAGCCTATCCGCCCGCGCAGTCCGTCGCAACTACGGTCGAACGGCATTTCCGCCGCCACATCGAGCGCGCGGGGCTCAAGGCCGAAGTCCCCGATGCCACGACGGTAGAACGCATCATCAACGCCGCCTTCTGGGCGAGCCTGCGGCGCGAAGAAGGCCGCGAGCCGACGATCTCACTCGCCTATCTGCCGCCCGAGGCGGCGGGGACGGCGCTCCTCGTCGAGCGGCCGCTTTCGCTCGACCCCGTCAACCTCACGAAGCTCGCGCCCGCAGTCGAACGGCCCGGCATTCACCTCGGCGTCTGGAAGAACGGCGGCGGGGATCTCGCGGTCTGGGGTGCGACGCGGACGATCCCGCCGCTCTGCTTCGTCGTGGAAGTGATCGAGCCCGGCCTGCTCGTGATCAAGCACCGGCGCGCCGACCCCGAAGGCAAGTTCGCCAACGTCGCGGTGCTCGAGGGCGAAGTCATCAAAATCGTAGACGCCGAGGGTACGCTGTCGTCCGAGTGCCCGGATTTCGTCACGACGCTGCTCGGCTTCGATCCCGGGTCCGGTACGGCCGACAACGTGTTGCTGCCGCTCGCGCTGTCGATGCGGGCACACGGCCACGGCGGCTCCCTGCTGGTGGTACCGCACGGTTCGTCGTCCTGGCGCAAATCGATCGTCTCGGTGCCCTACACCGTTGCGCCGCCGTTCTCGAGGCTGGGCGACCTGGTCCGCAACGGCGCGCGCGACGGAGGAGGCGCATTCAAGGACGCGACCGACGCGATCGGCGGGCTGACGGCGGTGGACGGCGCAGTCGTACTGAGTGATCGCTGGGATGTGCTGGCGTTCGGCGCGAAGATCGGGCGCACGGAGTCCGGCCCGTTCGTGGAGGGTGTGCTAGTGCGCGAGCCGATCCTCGGTCACACGCCGGTCACCGTACATGCATCGGAGCTCGGCGGGACACGTCATCTGTCGGCGGCGCAATTCGTGCACGAGCAGCGGGATTCGTTAGCGCTGGTCGCTTCTCAGGACGGCCGGTTTACCGTGTTTGGCTGGTCACAGCGGGCGAAGATGGTTCACGCATATCGCGTGGAAGCACTGCTGCTCTAGCCTTCCGGAAGGCGGCATACACCGCGTCCGACCACCATGCGCGGCAGCGTTCGATCTCTTCCAGTGCCGCGTCGTGCGACAGCGCAGGGCGGTAGGGGCGGTCGGTCGTGAGCGCGTCGTAGACGTCCACAATGCCCACGATTTGCGCCGACAAGGGGATTTCGTCGCCACGCAGGCGGTCGGGGTACCCGGTGCCGTCGTACTTCTCGTGGTGCCAGCGGATGATCGGCCTGAAGTCCCAGGGGAATCCGACGCCCAGGAGCAGCTCCAGACCCCAGATTGGGTGCATCTGCATCGCCTCGCGCTCGGTATGCGTGAGCGGCCCGGGCTTATTGAGCACCTCGTGTTGCACGCGCACCTTCCCCACGTCGTGCAGATAGGCGCCGAGCCGGATCGTGGTTTGGGTGTGCTGGTCCAGACCAAGCTCCTGGGCGACGGCCAGGGCGAGGGTCGCGACGCGCTCGCAGTGTCCGAAGGTGTAGCTGTCATTTGACTCGATCGACTGACCCCACTCGCTCACCACGGCGAGGTAGGTGGCCTCGAGCTCGGCCATCTTGCCGTCGACGTAGACTAGATCACCGCGGGCATCGAGCCGGCGGAACAGGGCGTGGGCCTCGT
>Ga0209056_10003298_pt1 | contig 17278 bp, 13 predicted proteins | sample GraSoiAngelo_114_FD_185876 | JGI IMG/M metagenome (GOLD analysis project Ga0209056, IMG submission 185876) | Grasslands soil microbial communities from the Angelo Coastal Reserve, California, USA - 14_0903_13_40cm (SPAdes) (version 2) | ecosystem: Environmental > Terrestrial > Soil > Grasslands... | reverse complement strand
TAAAGTACACCACCGCCGTCCGCGCGAAGCCGAAGGCGTGCTCGCAGGCCATGCCCACCACATACAGCACCAGGCAGTTGCCGATCAGGTGATCCCAGCCGGCGTGCAGGAAGGTCGCGCTCTCGAGACGCCACCACTCGCCTGCCAGCACACGGTCGCGCACCAGGGCGCCCGCCTCCACGATGCTTTCACGGCTCGCGAGCGCCCCGGCGGCGAGCTCCCACGCGAACAGCGCCACGTTCGCGGCGATGAGCAGGAGGATGAGGGGCGGGGCGGTCCGCATCCCGCGCTCGAAATCGACGCGGCTGTCGGTCCCCGGCGCGAGCATGTCGGGAGTGATGACGATCGGCTTTTCCCGCTCGTCGCTCACCGCCGCTCGCCCGTATCGAGCATTACGCCCAGCGCCAACGCCACGCGCCGATCGAGCAGCCGGTTGCGATCCGCCTTCAGGTCCAGCACGTAGCGGTCGAGGATCGTGAACTTGCGATTGAACTCACCGACCACATCATCCGAGTCACCGCGCACGATGACGAAATTCGTGCGGAGCAGGCCGAACAGGGGCCCGAGCAGGCGGCGCAGCAGCGAGAGAATGATGGAATCTTCCTTCGCCATATACAGCGTCGTTCCATTTGGTGCGTTGACGTACCAGCGCTTCCGCACCAGGTTGAACAGGTAGTTCTTCCGGAGCAGCGCCAGCGGGCGTCCGGCCGCATCGCGCACGGTGAACGTCGCCGTGATCGGTTGCCACTTCCGGTCCTGCAACACCTCGAGCAGCTTACCGCGCTTGGTCTGGTCCCGGTAGAAGGTCACATGACGCTTTGCGGAGAGGCCGACCGCTACTACGAAAAAGACCGTCACCGCGCCGAGCGCCGCGACCAGCACGAGCACATCCTCGAACGCCGACCCCTTCGCCATGTCCGCGAGCCCGCCCAGCAGGCCACCGCCGACGGCCGCGGCAACGATTCCGGCGAGGATCGCCCCGAGATTGCGCAGCAGGTGCGCCGGGCGCTCCACGAAGACGATCTTGTTTCCCTGTTCGTCCGCCACGTCGTACTTTTCCGAGATGCGGAGCATCTGCTGCCGCAACAGGAAGACGTCGCGGTCGAACACCGCGTCCGCCTGAGGCTTGACGGCGGTCGCGGCGGCCAGGCCGGGCACGCGGTTCTCGCGCCCACACTGGGGACACTTGACCAGCCTGCCGGCGAACTCGTCCTTGAGCTCGTATGAGGTCCCGCATTGGCAGGTCACGCGGACGGCCACGGTTGCCTCCGTTCGGGAGTGCCCCAATCTAAGGCTTGACAGGGAAGCGGTCACGAGGAGATTCGCCTCGCCCTACAAGGAGACCGCGATGCGACCCCGTTTCGCCGTGTTTGCCGCCCTCGCCGTCGCGACGCCTGCCTGGGCGCAGGCGTCCCGGACTTCCCAGTCCACGCCGCCGGTGCTCATCAAGGCGGGCCGCCTGATCGACGGGCGATCCGATGCGCCGCAATCGGGCGTCGGCATCCTGATCGAGGGCGACCGGATCAAGGCCGTCGGCCCGGTGGCCCAGGTCCAGGGACAGGCGAAGGGTGCCCGCGTGATCGACCTATCCCAGATGACCGTACTGCCGGGGCTCATCGACACGCACACGCACCTGCTGCTCCAGGGCGACCCCACGGCGGAGTCCTACAACGAGCAGCTGCTGTACCAGTCGACCCCATATCGCGCGATTCTCGCCGCCCGCAACGCGAGGATCGCACTCGAGCACGGGTTCACCACCATTCGCGACCTCGAGACCGAGGGTGCGATGTATGCGGACGTGGACGTGAAGCGCGCGGTGGATCGGGGCGAAATTCCCGGACCGCGCATTTTCGCGTCGACTCGGGCCATGGCGCCCACCGGCATGTACCCAATCGTATCCGACAACTGGGAGCTGGAGCTGCCGCACGGCGTGCAGCCGGTGGACGGCGTGGAGGGCGCACGGCTGGCCGTCCGCGAGCAGGTGGCCCACGGCGCCGACTGGATCAAGTTTTACAGTGATCGCCGCTACTATTTCGGGCCCGGCCCGGACTCGGTGCTCCACAGCTGGGTCAACTTCACCGACGACGAGGCGCGCGCCATCGTGGACGAGGCGCACCGTCTGGGCCGGAAGGTGGCGGCCCACGCGATCGGATCGGACGGGATCGCGGCGGCGCTCCGCGCGGGCGTGAACACCATCGAGCACGGCGACGGCATGACGGATTCCCTGCTCGACGTCCTCGTTGCGAAGGGCGTGTATTGGGTGCCGACGGTGACGGTGGCCTACTACGTCGCGGGGCCGCGCAGCGGCGTGTGGGGACCGATGGTGGAGCACCAACGCCGGGCGTTCACCCGGGCGCTCAAGAAGGGCGTCCGGATCGTGTTAGGAACGGATGTCGGCGGATTTCCCTGGACCGAGCTCAATCAGGCGAAAGAGTTCGAGTACTATGTGCAGTATGGCATGACCCCGATGCAGGCGATCAAGTCGGGAACGTCGCTCGCGGCGGAGCTGCTGGGCCAACGGGATCTGGGCGTCGTCGCCCCTGGCGCCTATGCGGACCTGGTCGCGGTGGCGGGGGACCCGTTGAAGGATGTGACGGAACTGTCGCGCGTGCGATTCGTTATGAAGGGCGGGGTCACTTATCTTTTGCCATAGTGCGGCGCGCGCTCGAGACTAGCCTTGCTCTGTTGTTCGGCGCCGTCGGCCCGGTTGTGGGGCAGTTCACTCCACCCGGCACCGGCGGCGTCGCGGTGTTGGCGGGCGCGCTCAAGCAGCTCGGCGCGAACAAGCGCATCCTGATGATCGGGGCCCACCCCGACGACGAGTACTCGGACCTCGTCGCCCTGTTCGCGCGAGGGATGGGCGCGCAGGTGGCCTACTTGTCGCTCAGTCGCGGCGAGGGCGGGCAGAACCTCATCGGTCCCGAGCTCGGCCCCGAGCTCGGCGTCATCCGCTCGGAAGAGCTGCTCGCCGCCCGTCGGATCGACGGCGCCCGCCAATTCTTCACCCGCGCCTACGACTTCGGATATTCCAAGACGCTGGACGAAGCGCTGCGGCTCTGGCCCCGCGACTCGGTCCTCAAGGACGTGCTCGACGTGGTGCGCCGCTTCCGCCCGCAGATCATCGTGTCCGTGTTCTCCGGGACGCCGCGCGACGGGCACGGCCAGCATCAGGTGGCCGGCCTGGTCGCGCGCCAGGCGTTCGAGGCGCTGCGCGACTCGAGCTGGGGACCGGTGAAGCTGTACCGCTCCCTGTACTCCGATACCGCCAGCGCCACGCTGCGGCTCGATGCGGGATTGCTCGATCCCGTGGCGGGTCGATCGTACCACCAGATCGCCATGGCAGGCCGGAGCCAGCACCGCTCACAGGACCAAGGGCAGCTCGAGGAACCGGGGCCGAGGATCGACCGGCTCGCGTTCATCGAGTGGCGGGATCCGGGCGGGGGGCGCGGGTCGAAAGATGGAGACGGTCTCTTCGCCGGGGTGGATACGCTGTTCCCGGGCAAGGCGCGCTATGCCGGGTTGATCGATTCGGCGCGCGCGCAGCTCAACCCGACGCGGCCCGACGCGATTGCACCGCTGCTCGCGCGCGCGCTGCGTGAGCTCGGCGCCGCGGATTCCGGGCAACAGGCGATTCTCGAGGAGGCGCTCGCCGCAGCCGCGGGCGTGGTGATCGACGGGTTCGCGGACGACGGCATCGTGATTCCCGGTGAACGCGTCCAGGTGGAGACGAGCGTGTGGAACGCCGGGGACGCCGGCGTCACGCTCGACGGGATCGAGCTGGGCACGCCGGTCGGGTGGAAGGTCGAGCGGCTCGACGCCATGAGCTCCCCAGTGCCGAGGGGAACTCTCGCGACGCGTCGCTTCGCGTTCACGGTGGCGGCCGATGCGCCACGGTCGCAAGCGTACTTCCTGCGGCGACCGTTAGTCGGCGCCCTGTACGACTGGAGCGGCGTGCCGGCCGCGTGGCGGGGATTGCCGTTCGAGCCCCCGCCCGTGCAAATGACCGTGCGGCTGACGATCGCGGGCCAGCCGCTGACGCTGTCCCGCGAGGTGGTGTACCGCTATCGGGATCAGGGCACCGGCGAGGTGCGGCGCCCGCTGTTCGTGACTCGACCGTTCGACGTCGCGGTGGCCCCGGAGCTCGTGGTCTGGCCGGTGGACGGGACGGCCGGCGGCCTCCGGCACTTCACAATCACGGTGACCAACCGCACGCGCGGGCCGGCCGTCGCGCGGATTGCGCTGACGACGCCCCCGGGGTGGACCATGCTCCGGCCGGACAGCCTCTCGTTCGAGCGAGAGGACGAGTCGAAGAGCCTATCCATCACGCTAGCGCCCCCGGCATCGCTCCGGCCCGGCGAATACGAGCTCAAGGCCGCGGCGCTCGGCGGAGGCCGCGAGCGGAGCGACGGGGCGCTCGCGCTCATCGACTACCCGCATATCCGGCCGCGCGCGGTCGTCCACGCCTCGACGGCCGAGCTCCGCGCGGCGCGCATCGCGCTGCCGGCGCTGGCACACGTCGGCTACGTGCGGGGCGCGTCCGATCGCGTGCCCGAGGCGCTGCAGGCAGTGGGGGTGCCGATCGAGCTGCTCGGTCCCGATACGCTCGCGCGTGGCGATCTTTCCCGGTACGACGCGATCGTGATCGGCAGCCGGGCGTACGAGACCGAGCCCGCGCTCGTCGCGAGCAACGGACGGCTGCTGGATTACGCCCGCGCCGGCGGTCTCGTGATCGTCCAGTACCAGCAGTACCCGTTTGTGAACGGTGGCTTCGCGCCGTATCGCCTCTCGATCGCGCGCCCGCACGACCGGGTGACCGACGAGACCGCGGCGGTGACGGTTCTAGACTCCGCGAGCCCCGTGTTCCACGTCCCCAACGAAATCGGGCCGGACGACTGGCGTGGCTGGGTGCAGGAGCGGGGACTGTATTTCGCGCACGATTGGGATCCCGCCTACACGCCGCTCGTCGAGCTGCACGATCCCGGCGAGCTGCCGCTCCAGGGTGGACTGCTCGTCGCGGCGGTGGGCAAGGGCAGGTACGGGTATACCGGGCTGAGCTTCTTCCGGCAGCTGCCGGCGGGGGTCCCGGGCGCGTATCGGTTGTTTGCGAACCTGCTGGCGCTCGGCAAGCGATAAAATGCGGAATGCGGAATTCGGAACGCGGAACAGAGCGTGCGGCCGTCGAGGGGTGGGGCCGACGCCGAGGACCGGACCTGACCTAGCTGTTCCGCGTTCCGCATTCCGCGTTCCCCGTTTGCTCTTCGGCGCGACCGTGCTTGTGCTCCTCACGACGGCTTGCCAGGGCGACGGTCGCACGCCTCTCGTGATTTACAGTCCCCACGGCCGCGATCTCCTCACGCTGCTCGAGCGTCGCTTCGAAGCGCTCCACCCCGACGTCGACGTGCGGTGGCTCGACATGGGCTCGCAGGAGGTGTACGACCGGCTGCGCTCCGAGCGCGCCAACCCGCAGGCGGACGTGTGGTTCGGCGGCCCCGCCACGATCTTCGCCCGCGGTGCGCGTGACTCGTTGCTCGAGTCGTTCCGGCCGACCTGGGTGGAGGCGCTAGAGCCGCACGGCCGCGGGCCCGGCGACCTGTATTTCGCCGCCTACGACACGCCCGCGGTGATCGTGTACGCGGAGCAGGCGGTGAAGCCCGACGAGGCCCCCCGGGACTGGGACGACCTGCTCGATCCTCGATGGAAGGGAAAGATCCTGATCCGCGATCCGCTCGCCTCGGGCACGATGCGGGCGGTCTGGGGCATGATCATCGAGCGCGGCCTCAGGCAGACGCACGACACGGCCGCCGGGTTCCAGTGGCTGCGGCGGCTCGACGCCCAAACCAAGGAGTACGTGCTGAACGGTCCGCTCCTCGACCAGAAGATCGTGCGCCAGGAAGGCCTCGTGACGATCTGGGACCTGCCGGACATCCTGCTCAGCCAGCGCGACGGGTTGCCGCTCGGCTACGTGTTCCCGAACAGCGGCACGCCGGTGATTGAGGACGCGATCGGCGTGGTGCGCAACGCGCGCCACCGCGCCCAGGCGCGCGCGTTCGTCGAGTACGTGGGCAGCGTCGCCGCGCAGCTGGTGGCAACCCGAGAGGCGTACCGGTTGCCCGCGAGACTCGATCTTCCGGTGGACTCGCTGCCGCCCTGGGCGCGCGAGGTCGGGCGCGTGATGAAAGTCGCCGACGTGGACTGGGACCTGCTGGCCGAGCATGGCGCCGACTGGATGCGCTACTGGGATCAGACGGTGCGGGGCCACGGGCGATGAGCGCATTCGTCACCCTGGATGGTGTGCGCAAGCAGTGGTCGCACACGGTGGCCGTGGGACCCTTGTCGCTCGAGATCCCACGCGGCGAGATCCTCGTCCTGCTCGGCCCTTCGGGGAGTGGTAAGACCACGGTGCTGCGCCTGTTGGGCGGGTTCGAGACCCCGGACGCCGGTCGGATTGAAGTGGCGGGTGAGGACGTGACGGCGGTGCCGCCCGCGCGAAGACGCTGCGGGATGGTGTTTCAGCACTACGCGCTGTTCCCCCACCTCGACGTGGGGGAGAATGTCGCCTTTGGACTGCCGAGACGGGGGACGAGCGACCCGAAGGTGGCGGAGGTCCTCGCGCTGGTGGGTCTCGCGGGCTTCGAGCGGCGGCGCGTGCAGGAGCTTTCGGGGGGGCAGCAGCAGCGCGTGGCGCTGGCGCGCGCGCTGGCGCCGGAGCCGCGGGTGCTGCTTCTGGACGAGCCGCTCTCGAACCTGGACCCGAGCCTGCGGGAGCGCACGCGGCGCGAGCTGCGGGCGCTCATCAAACGGGTCGGGATCACGACCATGTTCGTCACCCACGAGCAGGAGGAGGCGTTCGATCTGGGGGACCGGGTGGCGGTGCTTCATGCCGGTCGGCTCGAGCAGCTCGCCACCGCCGACGAGCTGTACGAGCATCCGGCGACGTTATTCGTCGCCACGTTCGTGGGCCGGGCCAACGTGCTGCGGGGAAAGACGGCCCAGGTCTTCGGGGCCAGTCCCGGCCAGGTGCTCGTGGTCCGGCCCGAGCGGCTGGCCCTGGCGGACGCAGGCGTGCCGGGCGTCGTGCGGGAGCGGCGTTACACGGGCGCCGCCGCCTTTTATCTGGTCGAGACGGAGTTGGGCGATCGGCTCGAGGTGCTGGCCCGGCCCGAGGCCGCGCGCGTGGGTGACCGGGTGTACCTCGAAGCGGTGCGGGTTCTGGCCTTTCCCGAGGAGCGCGCGTGAGCGCGCGGCTGGGTCTCGCGGCTCGAGCGGCGTTCACGCTGCTGCTCGTGTGGCTCGTGCTGTATCCGATTCTGATTGTCGTGCGCGATGCCGCGGAACCGGACGCGCTCGCGGCGTTCGTCTCGCGGCCCGGTGAGTGGCGCGTGCTGTGGGCCAGCGTCTGGATCTCGGTGGCGAGTGTGGCGCTCGCCGCCGCGATCGGCGTGCCGCTCGCATTTCTGTTCGAGTGGCTCGAGTTTCCCGGCCGCAAGACCCTCGGCTCGTTCATCGCCTTGCCCGCCGTGTTGCCGCCTTTCGTGGGCGTGATCGCGTTCTTGTTCCTGTACGGCGAGTCCGGGTTCGTGGCGCGCGCGGTCCAGCGACTGCTCGGCCTCACGCAGCCACCGTGGCGACTGCAGGGGGCTGGGGCGATCCTGCTGGTGCACGCCTACTCCATGTACGTGTACTTCTACCTGTTCACCCGCGCCGGGCTCGCCAAGCTCGATGCCTCGATGCTGGAGGCGGCGCAGGCGCTCGGCGCCGGGCGATGGGAAACGCTGCGCCGGGTGATCCTGCCGCTGCTCCGCCCGGCGCTCGCGGGGGCGGCGTTGCTCGTGTTCATGACCGCCGTCGGGTCGTTCAGCGCCCCGTACGTGTTCGGCGGCGGATTTCGCGTGATGACCACTCAGATCGTCGCTACCAAGCTCAACGGCGAGCTCCCCCTCGCCATGGTCGAGACCGTGGCGCTCGCCCTGGTGGCGGTGCTGGGATTCGCGCTGCTCCGACGCACCGAGGGTGACGACATTCTCACGGCGCTGGGGAAGGGGACTGCACCGCGCCGCCGGCCGATTCGCCGGCCCGGCGTCCGCACCTTCGCCACGACGGCCGGCTGGGTACTCGCGGTCGTGCTGCTGTTGCCGCACCTGACGCTGGTGCTCGTCTCGCTCGTCCCCTACGGCACCTGGACCACCGAGACGCTGCCACCGGTGCTCTCGCTCGTGAACTATCAGCGGTTGTTCAGCGAGGCCGAGCGGCTGCGCCCGCTCGTCAATTCGGTGTGGATGGCGGCGGCGAGCACCGTTGCGGCGGTTGCGCTGGCGCTGGTGGCCGGCATGCTTGTCGGGAGACGCCGACCCTGGCAGTTCCGCGGTCCCATCGAGCTGCTCCTCGCGCTGCCCTGGGCCCTTCCCGGAACGGTGTTCGCCCTCGCGCTCTTGACGACGTTCAGCAAGCGCGACCCACTGACGCTCCGCTGGGTGCTGGTGGGGACAACGGTGTTGCTGCCGCTCGCCTACCTGGTGCGCAACCTCCCGGTGACGGGACGCGCCGTCCTGGCCGGGTACCGGCAGCTCGACCCGGCGCTCGACGAGGCGGCGGCGAGTCTTGGCGCCGGGCGCTGGGCCACGTTTCGCCGGGTGACGCTGCCACTCCTCAAGCCGGCGCTCGCCGCGGGCGGTAGCCTCGCGTTCGTCGCGGCCCTCGGCGACTTTGTGACGTCCATCGTGCTCTACACACCCGACAATCGGCCGATCTCGATCGAGATCATGTCGAGCCTGCGCGTGTCGGAGCTGGGTGTGGCGGCGGGATTCGGGGTGATTCTGATGGTGCTGAGCGCGGCGGTCCTCGGTGTGGGGGTAAGACGATGACGGCGCTCGGAGAGCGAGTCGGCAGAGTCCTGGGCCCGGATCTGCAGCGCCTCATCGTCCTGATCGCCGTGTGCTTCGTCGATATGATCGGGCTCCTGATGATCGCGCCGCTGCTCACCTTCTACGCCCTGCGGCTCGGCGGTCAGGCGAGCACGGTCGGACCCCTCTTCAGTGCGTTTGCCGTCGCACAATTACTGGCGTCCCCGATCTGGGGCCGCGTCTCCGATCGCTATGGACGGCGACCGGTGCTGCTCATCGGGCTGCTGGGATCGGCGATCGCTTATTTGATTTTCGGATTCGCCAACGCTCTTTGGCTGCTCTTCGTGTGTCGATTCGTGCAAGGGTTTGGCGGCGGAACGACCGGCGTGGCACAAGCCTATGTGGCTGATACGATGGCTCCGACGCAGCGCGCGCGAGCCTTAGGGTGGTTGTCGGCCGCGACGAGCCTCGGCGTGAGTATCGGGGCGGTCCTCGGGTCGTTCACGCACAAGCTGTGGGGGCCACGCGGTCCCGGCGTCGCCGCTGCAGTACTCGTTCTCATCAACGTGCTATTCGCTTGGAAGTGGCTTCCCGAATCACGGGTAGCGCCGTCGGCACAGCCGAACGGTCCTGCGGCGTCTCGCACGTCGGAAGCATGGAAGGTCGCCGTGTTGAATGTGGCGCGTCCGCTGTGGAATGTCATTCGACATCCAGCGCGTCCGGTCTCGGAAGTCATTTGGGTTTACGGGATCGGGATGCTGGCCCTGAACGCGCTGATCGCAGTGTTGTCGCTTTACCTTCAGCGGCGATTCGGGCTCAATGAAGACACCGTTGGGCCGATCTACTTCGTGTTCAGCGCGGTGGGAGTCGTCATGCGCACCTGGCCGGTGGGATGGATCAACGAGCGCCTTGGAGAGGTCCGCACGATGCGGCTGGGCGCTGTGCTGCTAGGCATCGGATTGCTGCTCATGCCACTGCCGACCACACGATTGGCGTTCACGTTCTGCCTCGCCCTCGCCCCAATCGGGACGGCCTTGTTGTTCCCGGCCACCACGGCGCTGGTCAGCCACCGCACCGACCGCAACGAGTACGGCGTACAAATGGGCGCTCAACAGACTTTGCGCGGCATCATGGCAATCGTGGGGCCGATGGGTGCGACGGCGGCCTTCCAGTACCTGGGGCCTGGCGTCCCATTCTACCTCGCGGCGGGTGTCGTGGCCGTGGCCGCTGCCGTTGCGTGGAACGTTCACGAGGCGCGGCCCGTCGCCACCCCAACGGCATAGCGAGCCTTCCTCGTGTATTTTCTGTGACATGATTCGCTCTCTCCTGTTGCTGCTCGCGGGGGTCGGGCCTGGCCCTTCTCCCAGACCCCGGCTCGTCGTGGTCATCACCGTGGACCAGCTGCGGCCCGATTACCTGGAGCGCTATCGGCCGCAGCTCCTGGGCGGGTTCGCCATGCTCCTGAAGACCGGGGCCTCGTTCGCCGACGCCCACCAGGACCATGCTGTCACCGAGACCGCGCCCGGGCATTCGACGATTCTGTCAGGGCGCTGGCCCGCGCACACCGGCATCATCCGCAACACCGTCGGCGTGCAGGATCAGACCGCCCCGCTGATCGGCGTCAACGGCCCCGGTGCTTCCCCCGCCCGGTTTCGCGGGACCGCGTTCTTCGACTGGCTCAAGGCCGCAGACCCGGGCGCGCGCGCTCTCTCGATTTCGGGGAAGGACCGCGGCGCGATTCTGCCGATCGGCCGGGCCAAAGAGGCTGTGTACTGGTATTTCGGGGGCTTTTTCACCACGAGTCGCTACTACGCCGATTCTCTCCCGACGTGGGTCCGGGTCTTCAACGGGCAGCGCGTTCCCTTCCGCGCGGCGGGGACCCAGTGGACGCTGTTCCTTCCGGAGCGGGACTACCCTGAGCCCGACAGCGCCGCGTTCGAGAACCAGGGGCGGGATTTCCTGTTTCCCCACCGCCTCCCCGCGGACAGCGGGCAAGCGGCGCTCGCCTTCATCGCGACGCCGACGATGGACTCGCTCACGCTCGCCTTCGCCCTCGAAGGGGTCCGCGCCTTGCAGCTCGGCAGCCGCGGCGCGACCGACCTGCTCGCCGTGAGCTTGTCCACGACCGACTACGTCGGTCACGCGTACGGCCCCGATTCTCGTGAGATCCACGACCAGGTGGTGCGGCTGGACCGGTATCTGGGCCGGTTCCTCGAGCAGCTTTTTGTGCGCTACGGCCGGAACAACGTGCTCGTGGTGCTCACCGCCGACCATGGCGTCACCCCGTACCCCGAGCGCTCGCGCGCCCTGGGGCATCCGGGGGCGGTCCGCGTGATCCCCGACACGATCATCCAGAGCCTGAACGCGGCCCTCGATCAGCGCGCCGGCGGCGGCGACTGGCTGCAATTCGAGAGCGGCATGCTGCTGCTCTCTGACCGCGCCAAACTGGTGGCGCAAGGCATGAACGTGGACAGCGTGGTGGCGGACGCGGCGACCCGACTGCGGGCGATGGCCGGTGTTGCTCGTGTGGACCGCCCCGCCGATTTCACCGCCAAGGATACGACCGATCCGGTGTCGCGCCGCTGGATGCACCAGTTGCCGCCGGATAGTCCGGTGGAGCTCGTCGTGACGCTCAAGCCGTACTCGATCTGGAGCTTCGCGAATACGCCGATCGCGATGCACGGCCAACCGACCGAGTTGGATTCGCACGTGCCGCTGATCTTGTGGGGTCCCGGGATCCGGCGCGGCGTCTATGGCGGGCGCGTCAGCACGGTGGACATCGCACCGACCTTGGCCCGGCTGCTCGACCTCACCCCCGCCGACCGGTTGGACGGGCACGTTCTGACCGAGGCGCTCGGCGGGCAGGATTGAGAGGACGATGCCGCCCCCCAAGCTCACCGCGGACCAGCTGCGGCGCATTGAGGAGATCGAGGAGTTCCAGCGTGCGGCCGATCATCTGAAGCACCTCGTCACCGAGCTCGAGGGGAACCGGGCGGGCCAAACGCGCACCATTCAGCAGCTGAGCGAGAAGATTGCGAACGCGGCGTCGCAGATGCGGCAGCGGGCCCTCACCGCGAACGTCGGCACGATCGCCGACCTCGCCGGTACCATGTCGGTCATGGCCGGCCGCGGCGGCGGAATCAACATGAAAATCCGGGCGCTTGCCGAAGCCGTGAACAGCATCTACATGCAGCTCGATGCTGCCATGAAACACGCCACGACGCCACCGGAGCCCAAGAAGCCCGTCTGACTGTGCTCGTTCCCCCGATCCGTTGTGCCGGGCTCACGAAGCGCTACACGGACGTCGTAGCGGTCGCGGGGCTCGATCTCACCGTCAACGCACGCGAGTGCTTCGGACTCCTGGGGCCCAACGGGGCGGGCAAGACGACCACCATCGAGATCCTCGAAGGACTCACCGCCCCCGACCGGGGCGAGGTGGAGATCCTCGGGATGCGCTGGACGGGGGGTGCGAGCACCCGCGCCCTGCGCGAGCGCCTGGGGATTCAGCTGCAGGATACGCAGCTGGCCGACAAGCTCACGGTCGAAGAGACCGTACGGCTGTTCCGCAGTTTTTACCGGGCCGCGCACTCCGTGGAGCAGGTGCTCGGCCTGGTCGGGCTCGAGGAGAAGCGCGCCGCGTGGGTGGGTAAGCTCTCGGGCGGCCAGAAGCAGCGACTCGCGGTGGCGTGCGCGCTCGTCTCTCAGCCGGAGCTGCTGTTCCTCGACGAGCCCACCACGGGCCTCGACCCGCAGTCGCGTCGCCAGTTGTGGGAGGTGATCGGCCGCTTCCGGGCAGCGGGCGGCACGGTCCTCCTGACCACGCACTACATGGAAGAAGCCGAGCGGCTGTGCGACCGGGTCGCCATCATGGACCATGGCAAGGTGATCGCGCTCGGGACTCCCCGCTCCCTCATCGCCTCTCTTGGCGCCGAGCATGTCGTGGAATTCGCGCTGGCAGACGGGGCCACGCGGGCGCCGAGCCCCGCGGAGCTGGCCGCGCTGCCGGGCGTGCGCGCGGTGCGCCCGGCGCTCGATCGCACGGCGCTCACCGTGGCCGAGGTCCATCGCGCGGTCCCGGCGCTGCTCGGGCTCTTGGAGCGACGGGGCGCCGAGCTCTCGCTCCTCGCCACCCACCACGCCACGCTGGAGGACGTCTTCGTATCGCTCACCGGCCGGCAGCTGCGCGATGCGTGACCATCCGCTCGTGCAGCTGACCCTCGCGCGCATGCGGGAGTTCTATCGCGAGCCCGAAGCGATCTTCTGGGTGTTCGGCTTCCCGATCGTCCTGGCGTTCGCGCTCGGCATCGCGTTTCGGAATCGGGGGCCTGGCGAGCTGCGGGTGGCGGTGCTCCGCAGCGCCGGGGACAGTGTCGTGGCGGCCGCGCTGGCCCGCGCGCCCGGCCTCACCGCGGCGGTGCTCGACTCGGCCGAGGCGCGGCTGCAGCTGCGCACGGGTCGCGTCGCGCTGCTCGTCGTGCCCGGCGATCCGGTGGTGTACCGGTACGACTCGACCCGCACCGAGAGCCGGCTGGCCCGCCTCGAAGCGGACGAAGTCGTGCAGCGCGCGCGCGGCCGCGCCGACGCGGCGCGCGTCGCGGACCAGCGGATCACTGAGCCGGGCTCGCGCTACATCGACTTCCTCATTCCCGGCCTGCTCGGCATGAATCTCATGGGGAGTGGGCTGTGGGGCGTCGGATTCTCGGTCGTGCAAGCCCGTACCAAGAAGCTGCTCAAGCGCTTCATGGCGACGCCGATGCGCCGCAGTCACTACCTCCTCTCGTTCATCCTGTCCCGGCTCGTGTTCCTGTTCCTCGAGGTCGCGGCGCTCGTGGGCTTCGGCTGGTGGATGTTCCACGTCGGGGTCCGGGGTTCGTTCAGTGCGGTCGCGTTCATCACGGTGCTCGGCGCCCTCTCGTTCGCCGGGCTCGGCATGCTGGTGGCGAGCCGCGCCCGCACCATCGAGGCGGTCTCCGGACTGATGAACCTCGTAATGCTCCCGATGTGGATCCTGTCGGGCACGTTCTTTTCGTACGCCCGCTTTCCCGACGCGATGCAGCCGTTTGTGAAGGCGCTCCCACTCACCGCGCTGAACGATGCCCTCCGTGCCGTCATGATCGACGGGAGCCGGCTCCGCGAGCTGGGCGCCCCGTTAGGCATCGTGACGGCATGGGGAGTCGTGAGCTTCGTGGTGGCGCTGCAGATCTTCCGCTGGCGTTAGGGCCGCGGCCCCGGGGTCACTTTCCCCAGAGCAGCGCCCGCAGCCGGAACAAGAGGCCCCGCGACCGCCGCAGCGCGTCGCGGAAGGCGGTGGCGGTCGGATAACGTGCGGCTGGCTCACTCGCCAGCGCTTTACGGAGCACGTCCTCCAGCTCCCGCGGCACGTCCTTGCGCGCGTCATGAAGCGACGGCGGGTCCTCCGTGGTTTGGCGGGCCAGAATCGCTTCGGGGGTGGGTCCCTCGAACGGCGGGCGGCCCAACAGCGCGAAGTAAGCCGTGGCGGCGAGCGAGTACACGTCGGCGCGCTGGTCCACCCGCTCCCCCAGGAGCTGCTCCGGCGAGGCGAATTGCGGCGTGCCGCTGCGGGAGGTGGCGCCGCCGAACCGGGCGTCCCCGCGCAGGGCAAGCGCCAGGCCGAAGTCCGTGATGCGCAACCGGCCGTCCGGCTCGATCAACATGTTCTCGGGCTTCAAGTCCCGATGCACCAGGCCGAGCGCGTGTGCGTGCTCGAGCGCCGAGAGCCCCTGGTCGACCAGTCGGACGGTCTGATCGAGCGAGAGCGGTCCTTGCTTGTGGACGAGCTGCGCCAGGTTCGTCCCGGGCACCAGCTCCATCGTGTACCACTGCAGCCCCGCCCGGCTGCTGATGTCGTAGATGCTGACGATGCTCGGGTGGCGCAGTCCGCCCGCGAGCTGTGCCTCGCGCCGGAACCGCTCCATGACCGACGGATCGGTCGTCAGCGACGGGTGGAGCACCTTCATCGCGACGTCCCGCTCGAGCCCCAAGTCGCGCGCGCGATACACCCGACCGAAACCGCCCGTTCCGATCTCCTCGAGCAGCTCGTAGTCGTCGCCCAGGGCGCGCCGCAGGCGCCGCTCGAACCCCGCCTCCGCCACCTGCGGTGCCGCCGCCGGCTCCTGAAACACGCCGGCGTCGCTCACGAAATCCTCGAGCATCTCGGTCGCCGTGTAGTAGCGGCCGCCCGGCGCGGCTTGAAGCGCGCGCAGCAGCACCCGCTCCAGCGCCGCCGGTACCGCGGGCCGCAGCTGGCGCGGTGGCGTGATGCGCGCCGGATCGAGATCCGGCTCCTGACCCGTCAGGACGTAGTAGACCAGGGCGGCCACGCCGTACACATCGCTCCTGGGCTCGCCGGGACTTCCGGTTCGCACTTCCGGCGCGACGAAGGCACCGCCCGCGCCCTGTTCCTCCTGTGGCACATTCGGGAGACACCAGTTGCAGTAGCGGAGGTCCGTGATCACTGCCCGGCCCGTGAGCTCGAGCATGAGCGTCAGCGGGACGATGCGACGCAAAATCACGCCGCGCGCGTGGGCGTGCTCGGCGGCGCCGAGCAGGTCGCGCACCAGCGCGTGCGCCGTGCGAATCGGGCGCGGCCCGCGGCGCAGCGCCTCGGCAACGCTTTCTCCCTCGACCCAGTTGGCTGTGCGGTACGCGAACGTGCCCACCACGCCGGCGGCGTACACGTGGCGAATCGCCGGATGGTCGAGGGCCGCCAGCGTCTCCGTCTCGCGCAGGAACCAGGCGCGCCCCGGGGAGTCGGGCGCCAGGTGCACGTGCAGGGCAACGGAGCGTTTCAGCACCCGGTCCCACGCGTGGTACACGGCGCGCTCGGGGGTGGCGGCCACCCGCTGGTCCAGACGGTACGCCGGCGTCAGGGCCCGGACGACGTCGTCCAGCAGGTCGGCAGGAGGGGACGGGTGGCTCATCGCGCCGCCCAATCTAACCGCATCAGCGGAGCCGGACCTGCACCGTCGCCCAGCCGTCGGCGCCCGACCCGGGTGCGTGGTAGCGCACATCCCACAGCGATACGCGGACACTGCCCTTGCTCGAATCCACCGCCGCCGCAAGGAACCGCGCGAATTGCGCGATCGCCCGGCCCTGCGAGGTGATGAGCGCCGCGCGCACCGCGGGGTGGTCGAGGTGCCGAGCGACGGCCCACCCTCGTCCCGCGACGCTGTCCGGCGAAGCCGAGAGCCCCTCCCAGCGGAAGGGTCGCCCCACGATTGTGAGCGCCGCCCAGCGGGCGTCGGGGCCCAACCGCTGTGCGGCGGCGGCGCGAATCTGTGCCTTGGCCACGAGGCTCGCCCCGGCGTTCGCGGCGGCGTACGCGGCGAGCACCACCAGCCCATACGCCGCCGCCCGGCGCCGGCCCGCCACTCCGAACCAGTGCCGGGTCCAGCCCACCACGCCTGCCGCCGCGCACCCCACCATCGCCAGCCGTACCCACCACACGACGAGGTCGTGGCCGCGCCACAACACCAGCGTCGTGACTCCAAGGAGCGTGACGAGGTACACGAGCGCGGGTGCCCAGTGTCGCCGAGCGCCCCACGCGAGCCCCACGAGCGGCACCACCCAGAAGAAGGGATCGACGATCGCAACCCAGTCGCCGTAGTACCACTGCGCGCTCCAGGGCAGGAACGGTCGCAAACCGTAGGATCCCTGCCAGTCGAGGTACAGGTGACTCGCGACGGTCGCGGTGACGCACGTGGCGACCCAGCGCCAATGCGGTGCGGGCACCATCGCCCGACGCGCCCACAGCCGCAGCAGGACGCCAACCAGACCGGTCAGGACCGCGGCCTCGACCGCGGCACCCACGAAGGAGTGCGTGATCCCGCGATGGAAGACCAGGTATTCTCCCCCCGCGCGCGGGGGCCACAAGTCCGGTTTCAGTACGAGCTCGGACCAGTCCGGCGCATTGGCGGCGATCGCGCCGATCCATCCGGCGGCCGGTACGTCGCGACCTGCGACGGCGCGGCCGAGCGCGGCGCCGACGAGGGTATGGGCGAGGGGGTCCATGTCGTGCTCAAAGCTAGCATCGCCCTAGCCGGGCTTCTCGCGGGCCGATAAGTTTGCCCCCCACCCGCCGCCAGCGAGAAGCGCCATGGGTTACGAACCGCTCCCCGACCGCCGGACCCGAGGCGACCGGCGCCAGCTCGACGACCGTCGCTCCGGCGTCGATCGGCGGGAGCCGACCGATCGGCGGACGGTGGACACATCGGTGCCGATTGATCGCCGCGCGGGCACCCAGCGGCGTGGTGGCGCCGAGCGCCGCCGGGCCGTGCGGCGCTCTCCCGTCCCGCGCCGCCTCGTGCCCGATCGACGGGCCAAGGGAGTCGCACCGCGCCCTACCTGAGGTGGCAGCCGTGACCGATCGGCCCGGGGCACGGGCGTACGGCATTACCCTGCTCGACCCAAGGACGGGG